>Ga0307509_10007055_pt1 | contig 14849 bp, 8 predicted proteins | sample 10_EM_MG_FD_202245 | JGI IMG/M metagenome (GOLD analysis project Ga0307509, IMG submission 202245) | Populus trichocarpa ectomycorrhiza microbial communities from riparian zone in the Pacific Northwest, United States - 10_EM | ecosystem: Host-associated > Plants > Roots > Unclassified | place... | reverse complement strand
TATTGGACTCCTCACCTTAAGAGTCCCATTTGCATTGATTAGTCAACCAGACAAAAGCCAGGATAGCTATTTTAGATAAATTGAAATATGATATTAATTGTTTTTTAAAATATTTTTTATTTTAAAATATATTAAAATAATATTTTTTATTTTTAAAAAATTATTTTTAATATCAACCTATCAAAAACATTAAAAGTATATTAATTTAAAATAAAAAAATTAAAAAATTAAAAAAATTAAAATTTTTAAAAAACATTTTCCAACCGCTACAGTACGGCAACACTTCCTAAGCATTTTTAAGAAAGCAATCCAAAAAAAAATAAAAATAGAAAAATTTGAATGAGACTTACGTGGGGCTTTGTTTGGCTCATCATAGCAGCCATTTCATTCATAAATCCGCCCATTCCCTGCGCAGGAAAATTTCAAGAAATACAAGAAACCATAAGTAAAATCACTCACAGATACTTTGATTTTGTTTGGAAACATATTTGAAATAATTTTTTTAATTTATTTTTTTATATTTCTAGATTTTTTATATAATGATATCAGAAATAATATTTTTAAAAATAAATATTATTTTAATATATTTATGCATAAAAAGTAAAAACAACCGTCGTTATTAAAAAAATAAAAAAAGCATACATTTTCGTCGTCTTCACTGTCATAAACACCAACGTCGTAAAGAAACCTCTTGTTGGTGTCAGAAAGAACTGTTAAATAAAAATCACTACTGTCATGTCATTATCCAAAATAAATAATTAATACTAATAATTACAATAAAGGATTTTCTCCTTCTTTTGGCGAGCTATTTTTATATAAATAAATGGTGCGAGAGTAAATTACCAGAATAGGCCTGTTGAATTGTCTGAAACTTCTTTTTGGCTTCGTCAACGAACCTGGAATTTTCCGAAGCTGAACATCGATCTGGATGCCATTTCTGTCCCAAACAAAAACACAGCTTTTTCTTACTTTCCTGGAAAATATTACTACACTCCTTGAAACTCCAATTCACACAAAACCAGTTCCAGAAAAGAATGAAAAAGAAAGTCTTGTTGAAGCGACTATCTCCTGAAGAAGAGAAGAAGAAATCATACCCTTTTAAGAGATAGAAAAGGAGGAGGCCCGAATAGCATTGGATTTGTTTGTTTCACACTAGAAAGATTAAAACTTTGTGACCCATTTGATTAAATTACAAGAAATGAAAAACAGAGTGGTCAAATTGTTGCGCATGGCAAATGGCAGGAACCCAGCCAGAAATTCATTTCTTTGTCCTGGCAACCCAATAACAGAGCACAAAGATTTTATAAACAGACGGATCATGAGTAGCTAGCAAGCTTGTTTTGCAATTAGGTAGAAAAGATCCATTAAAAGAGAAGAGGGTGGTAGTTAAGGTCTAACCAGTGCAAGTTTCTTATAAGCATTCCTCAGCTCTGTGGCAGTGCAATCCTTATTCAACCCCAAAACCTGATAAAAGTCATTGCTTTTCCCTTTCTCTTCTCCTCCATTTTCCATTCTTGAGAATACACGACAAAAACAAAAGAGCTCAGCAATCCCACAAACAAAACAACCTTAAAACCATGACCACCCCAAGATTCTTTCTTGTCGACAAATTGATGATACCAAACCAAACCAAACCAGAATTCTGTCTCTCAGAATCAGAAAAAGAAAAAGAAAAAGAAAAAGAAGAAGCCCAAAGAACCTTATGCGTATATGCCTAGGCTATAACATTAAATTAAAGACAAGTCTGAATGTGCATGAACCAAAACTCGGAACCTTAGCATTAATTTCCGCGCAGGAAAAGATTGATCGAATTGGCAAACAAAAGAAATGTAAAAGCCGCCGCCGCCGCACCACCACCACCCTCTTCTTGGTTATTCCTTACTCTGCTAAGGTTCAAAGAAGAACTCTCCAGAAACCGGTATTTATATAGCTACTTGCAACTTGGGTCTTTTTTTTTCAAGTCTTTTTAATTCCCACTTGGGTCATTTTAATATATGTGCTCAAAATTGGTGTATATTCTGAGATAAGGATGGGGTAAATTGGACGGTGCAGAGTGAATATGAGTGGTAGATTTGTGCGTGTCCAGAAGGTTCTGTATTTACTGTGATCGGTCCCTTTTCACGGAACATTTTTGACATCTGGTCCCACCATCTCGACTGCTACTTGTTAACGCAAACTTAGCAGTGTTTTTTATGTGCTTTTAGAAGAAGGTATATAATTCCATTCCGTGTTATCTAGAATATATCAATTCAAAAAATAAAATAAAATAAAATAATTTTTATTTTATTTTAAATTTTGATCCATTTCATATTTTCTAGATAAATTTCAGTCGAAATATTCCAATTTTATTTTACATGTTTCATTCCGGGCTTGAAACATGTTCCGTTCCGGGTTTGAAAAGTCATTAAATTAAATTAGTATTTTGTTTAAGTTGAATTACTTTAAGTTAAAGTTCTATTTAATCTTAACTATTTAGAAATATTTTAAATTTTAAAATTATATTTGTTTGACATTGTGTTTGTATTGCATAGTTTATAATTAATTTATTTTGAATTTGAATTATGTATTATATATATAAACAGTACAATCCCGAAACGCTCCGAAATCAAAATATTCCATTCCAATTGAAAAAACAAAACACCTACCGAAACAGAATTAACAACATTGTTTAGTATAATTTTTTTTTGATAAAGTAATACACTGAAATTTTTTTTGGGGGAATATAGTATAATTTAACAAGTAGCAATTGTTATTTTGTGATATTGAATTCGTAAATATCATCTTTAATTTTATTTGAATTTAATACTTAAAATCTTTTTATTTCTTTTTCTTCATTTCTTTTCTCCTCTCTCTTCCCGTAGTCACTCATATCTTTCCTTTCTTTGATGTCAACGACCTTTCTTTTTCTCCATCACAAAACATACTCAAAATATCATGATATCACTTATCTCTCTCTATCTAACTCGAGATTGCCACCCCTTTCTTTCTCGACACCACGAGTCAATTGATTTCCAGCCAAAACAGTCCACCAATCACCATCATCATCCACTTTCTACAATTAGACGTATATTGAACATTTTCTCTCTATTAATTTGATGTAATTTATGTTAATATGTATTAGTTTAATTTCATACAATGTTAGGGTTTTAAATTAGAGAATTTTTGAAAAAAATAGGGTTTTTTTAAATTAGGTTAATCAGATGTAATTTGAGTTGATAATTAGGTTATTTTGTAAAATAATAAATGATTTTGGGTTGTTGTTAATTATAAATTAACAATATTATTTTGTTAGAGCTAGTGTTGATTTAGGTTAAATTATGGATTACACAAAATTACATCTAAAATAAGATAATTGGCTATGAAATACATGAATTTGATTAACAATTCTGTTATGGTAGTGAAATTTGATGAATATAGATGTTCGTTGGTTAATTTGATGAATTTATATTTTAGTTGATTATGTTAGCATTATGGTTTTTTTTTAATAAATTATACACTTTGATTAACCCCAAGATATTAATAAATTAGAATTGTGTTTTGTTGAGTTGTTTGATGGAATGTCTGGTAATTTAGGAATATTATGCTTTCATGGTGATATCATCATCAACACCAACAATAATATCACTTATAATGGAGAAAGCCACGAGTTTCTAACTATTACATAAGGGCATGTCCCTTAACAAGTTTTCTAGAATGTTATGTGATCGTCTTAACTATAATTATTTGAAATATAAGTTGAAATTACTAGGAAGATGTTGCATACCAGGGTCGGTCAAGCTTGTTATGTCAGTATACCAATTTATAGTGATGGAAGTGTGAATTCAATATTTGGGTTTGCAAGGATTAATGAGATTAATATGCTAAAGCTCTACTTGAATAGTATACCTATACGAGAAAACTCTTCTAGTATGGAGTTAACCTAGTTTTAAGTAACTCTCAGAGAGCCTCACAGTCATAACGAGTAGCTGGTCCATCTAGGTTAGGTGGTAATGTAAGCAGAAAAATGTTGGTAAAGGAAATTGTTAATATGGAACCATAATTGGGCATGACATTTGCATCATATTCCTATAGAGAATCTGAACCAAGTGTCGATGAAGATGACCATCATATTGATAGAGTTGAGATTGAGGAGGAAGATGAGTTAGTTAAACCTGTTAATCAATACATGGCTTCTTTTGCTTCTAAATTAGAGGTTGTGAGTGTGAATGACCAATATAGATACAACGATTGTGCTAATAGTTGTAGGCATTCAAGCTTATCAGTTGATGAATTGGAGGTTGAAAAAAATTGAGAGACAAGTCTAAATATATTACTGCAGTAAAGCGGTGACATATAAAGAATTTATTGCAGTACAAGGTTTATTATTCAACTAAAAATTATGTTCAGTTGCAATGTGTTCATAAACTAGTTTGTAGATGGTATTTGCATGGGAGATATCACTAAAGGTCTAATTAATGGGACGTTTCAAAACTAAAAGGGTCACATACATGTCAGAACCCTGTTGTTTTATAACGCTGTCATCATATTGACTCAGATCTCATTGCTGAAGTGACGTTGACAATTGTTAAGAGGGGTTTGAGTACGAATGTTGTAATGATTCAAGATACTATGAAGAGGGATTATGAGCATAAAGCCTCATATTGGAAGGCGTGGATGGCTAAACAGAAAATATTAGAGCGATTATTTGGTACATATGAAGAGTCATTTCAAAAACTACCTAGAATGTTATTGGTCATCAAAGATTCAAATCCAGGAACAATTGTCACCTGGGATCATAAAATGGTTGATGGAAATAAGGCCATATTTAGAAGAGCATTTTGGGCATTTGGTGCTTCAAATGATGGGTTTTAATATTGTTGTTCTCTAATTAGTATTGACATCACTCATTTTTATATTAAATACAAAGAAAAGTTATTGGTTGTAGTTGTTTATGATGTAAATAACGAAGTTTATCTGTTGTTTCTTGTTATTATCAAAAAGTGATAAACAATAATTGGAGTTGGTTTTTAGATTTGCTTTATCAATATGTGATTGGCAATCATACCAGGTTATGTATAGTATTGGTTAGACATGTAATGATTAAAAATTTCATGGAACATATTTTTCCTGAGCCTAGGATATCATTAATATTATTCACGATACTTTGTGAGTAACTTCAACACTAAGTTCAAAAATATCACCTTGAGAAATATATTGCATAGGATGTGTACAAATCCTTCAAAACAAGAGTTTGGCATTTTATATGAGGATTTGGTAGAGATTGATGATGTGATCAGAGCATGGCTAAAAGTTAAACCGAAAAAAAATAAGCATTGTCATATGATTCTGGTGGTCGTCATAATGGCAATATGACCATAAATTTTTCAAAAGTTTTTAATAATGTTTTAAAAACTATTTATGGCTTGCTTGTATTGGTTATAATGCAAACAATCCTTTTTAGGTATAATAAATATTTTGTAGAGCCAGAGAAAAAGTAAAAGATTTTTTGAGTTGTAATGTATTGTAGTTTCCAAAGCTCTTGGCTGAATTACTGGTTGAAGCAGAAATTTTTAGATCACACATGATATCTCTATCTAATCTTGACGTCGAGTTATTTCAATCTGAGACACCTTCAACAGTTGGTATTACAAGAGAAGTGCGAGAAACAATTAGCATCGAATTAACTTGTACTTATGGCAAACAATAATTGTATCATCAACCATGTTCACACTTAATTGCATGATACACTTTATAAAATGTGGATTATGTGCAATTTATTGATGATTTCTACTTCAACTTGTCATGCAAAAATGCATATAATCCTCGTTTTTAACCCTTACATGATACATCGTTATGACCTGCATATACTGGTCCATATATATATGGATTTCCAATTAGATGATGAATGGATAAAGGTCAAAGAAAATCCATTCATCTATATAATAAGATGGGTGCTAGAGAGGGGTACTCATTTAATAAATGTGGTATATGAGTTAAAGAGGTCATAATAAAAAAAAAACTTGTAAAATTAGACAACATATGTTAATTATTTATATTTGTTCTAAATGATGTAAACTTCAATTATTATTTTTAATTCAACTATATAGATGTTCAATCATATTACAAAAACTAATTTTTTATTTATATAAGACCCCGAGGGAGGCATGATTCAGACTAGATGAGGTTTTATTGCCTTTATGAATGCTGACAGTTAAGACCACCTAGTTGTCAAGGCAGATCATGATGATAGATCGATTCTATATATATAGGATCGATATTGTTCTAATGATATTTGGAGCGAAGATGTCAAATCTTTATATTAGTAGCATTTTTAAATAACTAATTTAATTAAGCAATGTAAATTATTACATTTTAACTACTTTAATTGTTTAAATAACTAAATTGCTTAATTTTCAAGGCAGTGATTTTGTAACACCTCGACGACATACATTGATGGAGTTGCATGAGTGTGTCTGCCCATTTGTTATCGAGGTTGGTTTTTTTTATATTAGTCAGATACGTGACATATATCTTGATCGCGCATTGATTACAACTTTGATTGAGTAATAGAGGCGCAAGACACACACCTTTCATCCACGTGTTGGTGAGATGACACTCACACTACAAGTTGTCGCCATGTTGACTATCTTTTGATAAATGGAGCCCATGTGACAAGACATAGAGGGAAGATTGACATATATATTTTATGTAATTTTCTATTAGGACATGTGACTCTAGCTAGTGCTTATAGGGCGATTGCATCAAATTGACATGTTTGAATATAAGTTTTAAGACCCCTTCACCAATTGATTATGTATGTTCGGGCATACATATTACATATGTTTGGAGGTCTTATTTTCACGAGTATTATTAGCAATGCAGTACCATTATTCTTTCTAACATTATTTGATGATTTTTGGGTCATTTCTAATTACAGCTTGGGATCCATGCTTGCATATCTATAACAGAAACTAATATTATTTGATGATTTTTGGGTCATTTCTAATTACAGCTTGGGGTCCATGCTTGCATATCTATAACAGAAACTATGTAAAACATGTCTAAAAGAAAACAAATTATTGGGTGCCTATTAATTCATTAAGTATAATTGTTTTAATTCTATGATTGTTAGAATTAATGATATTTTAAATACTAACTTAAAATTATCAATGTTGATTAATATAGCTCTGATCATGAGAGAATATTCATAATGAATGTCTAGAGAATTAGGGTAATAATATGTGTGACATTTTCACTAAAAAGCCATTATTCATTAGTTCTAAGTAATAATAAAATAAAACTGATTCTAATCTACATGTTATTTATATAAATTGAATGCAAGAAATGTATACCAACATATAAAATAAATATATAAAAAGGATAGAAAAGTATTAATTGGAGGAACATATATGGAAAGATACAACATGTATATGTTTCCAAGACAATAGTTAACTTTTTACTCAAAACAAAAAGTATAAATGAACATGTCTCATCTATTTCAAAACAACCGAACACTATCTTAAAAAATATTTATTCTAGATGGATTTGAAAGTTCTAATTCAAATAACAATAAGAAGACTACTTCAGCATTAAATTTTGAATTTGAATATCATATTATGGCTTACTATAAAGGTTATATATTTATACATAGTAAATTTTTATTGAAAATACATTCTCAAGTTTTTCTATGATATATATGCAAGGAAAAATTCCTTTACAAGGATAATATGTTGAATTTTAGATCTATAGTTTAAACAAGAGGTTTTAGATAGTTTAAACAAGAGGTTACAATGTTTAGTTATATATATATATATATATATATATATATATATATATATAACATGTATTTTATATAATCTTGGTTAATGTGCGATAAAGATCTTATAAAAAACCAAGCATACATGTTATACTTATATTGAAACTTATATTTGAATTAAAATTATATTGGGTACTTGTTGAAATACTTTGTAAATTGAAAAAATAAACTGTCACTAAATTTTACTAGAATAATTAATAAGGAATGGTATTTGTAGGGACTTAATTTTACTGGAATAATTAATAAGGAATGGTATTGTGTGTGTGTGTGTGTGTGTATTGGGTACTTACTTGTTGAAATACTTTGTAATAAATTTCACAATTGAAAAAATGAACTGCCAATAAATTTTACTGGAATAATTAATAAGGAATGGTATTTGTAGGGACTTAATTAAAAGAATAGAAATTTTATTTGCTTTATTGGATTGGTAAATGGAAACTACATGGACTTAATTGAAAGAAAAAAAATAATCTTCCAAGCATATTCGAGATAGCTCATGCCTATAAGGACTAAAATTAATTAATCAAGCATCCCTTATAAATATTTAACTACTACTCCTACACTCAAGCCTAGTCCCAGAGGCACGAGACTCGAGTTCATGCTTGAGTCGAGCATGTGTGTGTGAGTTAAACCCAAATTACGTTGTTTATACTCATTTATGACTTTTTAACTTTTTACTATATATACTACAAGACAATATTGAATTTTTTCCGTGTGGGATAGAGAGCTTTAGATTTCACAAAAACATACCAACCATGAGTTTTTTCAGATCAATTTCTCATATACTTATAATTTGTTTAAATTTTGTTAATGTTCCATGTTAAATAATGTTTTGTTCGAGAAAAATTACCAACAAAGTTTTAACCCTAAAAGTGAGTTAATTTAGCCTAAAATATATCCATTAACTATATTTATACAAATTTTATAAAATAACATTTCTTATCTTCCATGTTTTAAACCTATATATACATATATTTGTCACAAGAGACATCGTAATGATCTATAGGATTGATATGTGCAAACTAAGAAAAAGGACTTGCTGCCTAGTTTTATGATAGCTAAGACCCTAACTAGTCTTCCAAATGTTCTTGAGTTAAGGTTTGATTATGTTAAAGAAAATATAAAAATTATCCTAAAACATCTTACCTAAAATAAGCTGCTTCATATTTGTTTTTTTTTAAGTACCTATAATGCTTCAGCTAAGAATTTTCCTAAACTAATATATGTACACTTGCTATTAAAGGCAAAAGACTATTATGACCTAAGACAGGGTCTAATCCTCACTTTTAAGATGCAGGGGTTGAACCCGAGAGGATATTAAATTAGGCCTTGTTCTTTTTACTTCCATTATGTTCAAAATAAGTCCGAAAGCCATCACTTATATTTGATGGAGCCTTGTTGGATTGCGTTGACCCAACCTAAATCTACTCTTAGTGATAGAGAGTATTGTGTACCAAATTCTAAAAAAATCATAAATAAATATTCTCCCATACAAAATTTTAAGTAATAATCAAATGATATTTATAGATGAAAATAAAAATAATACAATACAGTTTTTTAGATCAAATATTGTTAGCTCAAAGGTGACTTTGCTGGCAAGATAATAATTTTACTGTATTAATGGAGGAGTGAATTAACAAGGTATCACTAGATGCACTTTTCAACTCATATATAAATTCATACACAACACAGAAGTGTGAGTGTGTATGAAAAAAATGTGTCAATCATATTTAATACTTTTCAATTTTCAAGGAATATGACCCGTTTAAGAATCATGTTATTTTTTGGTTGATTCTTTGAGAAAAAAAAACATAATATGCATAAATCACATAAAACAAACTAAAAAACATTTTTTTTATTATAATATGAAAATAACAAAGACTCGACATTTAACTGATATGACCAATTTAAGGATCATATTACCGGGGGCTAGTTCTTTGATAGAGAAAAAAAACTATCAATACAAACAATCACACAAAAGAAAATGATAAAAAAAACTTTTTACTTTTTTTTATAAGAAATACTCCTACATTTTTTTTAAGAATATTCGCTGAAAATCATTATTTGAACATAATTTTTTTTTAACTAAAAATACACATGCACGTAAAAAATCAACGTATCCACACATAAAATCAACATAATTCGCATATAAAATCAGAACGTCCGCACCTTTTTTTTTTTTTTTTTTTTTAACTTGTCTTCCCAACTTCATTGTGGGGGTATTGATTCCATTTTATTACTTCTCAGCATTGCATCCCCGACGACCTTGTATTCCCAGAACTGTCATGTACGATGTTGACCCCAATACTTTAAACATTCAAAATACACATAAAATAAATAATAACGTTGTGTGGTGTTTTTTTTTTTTTAGTTTAACGTAGGTGTCCGGACCAGCTTGCGCGTACCTTGACTAATCCCACGGGCCCTGAAGTTAACGACCATGTAAGCCTCCAGTGGCCATCATATGAGCAACCATAAGGTTCGAACCTAAGACCACAGAGATAGCAAATCTCTTGACCCCAAACTCTTACCACTGGGCCACTACCTAGATAATTACGTTGTGTGGTGTTTAATTCAATGGTTAGTGGTTGTTGGGTTTTAGTTAAAAGAAAAAGGGATTGTCACTAGTCCCGTAGTCCGTGATGGTGGTGGGTTGTTTGGTGATGGTAGTCGACAAAAGAAGAGGGTAGTGGCCCAGTGGGGTTGATTCAGTGGTGCCATTAGGGAGGAGAGGAGGTTGCTTGGGCGTTTTATTTTTGGTGTGTTTGTCACTATGGAAAGAGAAGGCAATAGGGTTGATTTGGTGAATGGGTGTGCGAGGAAAGGGAAATTTGAGGGGACTGATTGGTGAATGGGAGAGGGACATGTGTCTTGCTAGATTTCAGCTAGGTAAAGGGGAAAATGGGGCGACACTAAGTTTTTTTCTTTTTTCTTTTTTTTTTGTGATTTCTCTTGAGAATTTTTATGTGTTTTACATACATACATATATGTATGTATGTTAAAAAAAGGGGTTAAAAATGGGTCATTACACCATGAAAATAAAACTTAGCTGGCTGTTTAACATCCTAGATGAGTTCCTCACTCAATTTGGCAAAATGGGTTGGAGCTGGGGATAACATGCCCCATTTTTTTTTCTTAACTTCAATTTTTTTTTTAATGTTTTCATGTAGTTTTGACCCCTTTAAGTGCTGTTTAAAATTGTGTTCTAAGTAGTGTTTAATAAATTTTTTTTAAAAAAATATTTTAATATATATATATAAATATAAATATAAATATAAATATAAATTTTAAAAAACAAATAATCTATTATTTGATCCTTGTCAGCATTTGCAGTCTGTGCCACATCATACTCCGAGAAAGAAACAGTAGAAGAGAAGATAGATAGATAGAGAATCAGAGATGGTTCCAAGGTCGTGCTTGGAAACTATTTGTCCACGTCAGCCGTCAGTTTCCCAAAAAAACTAAAATGCCGTGGGCCCATATTAAATTCTTTCTTTCGCGGCCCACGTTCCGCAGCCGGTGAACAAGCATCAAAATCCAACGAATCACCGCCCAAGTAGCTGCTGCCTGCAAGCTAGGATTCAACAAACAACAAAAGCATTGGAACGTCACCAGACACCAGCACTTGCTGCGTTATTTTTTTTAGTTTAAAAAATATTTTTTATTTAAAAATATATTAAAACGATGTAAAGATAATTTTTGTTTCTCATTAATTTTTTTTTTCACGTAGCACCTCTTCTTAATTAGTAAAGTATTATTTACTAATTAAAGAGATAAACAAGCCCACTTGCCTCCCCATGCTGGGGTGGTAAATTCATGGAACACGATTTTGCAACTTGCCACCAGAAGTTAAGTGCAAGAGGCAATTTGATGCTAGGTCATATTGTTTGTTATTCAAGGTTCATAGTCTTGCTTTAATAATTTTGGTTTTAATTTTTTTTTCTAGCCTCCATTGGTCAAAAGCACACATGTTGCAATGCATTTCCAATTAAATAAACAAAAATAAAATTTAAGAGACTGTTTAGGAATAGAGTAATATTTTAATGCTTTGAAAAGCTAAATAAAAAAACTAAAATTTGATGTCCAAATACAATATTTGTCCACAAAGAAAACTGAAAACTAGTTTTTTTTTTTTTTAGATTGTACTAAGTTTGAATAACATATTTTAGAGATTCTTTATAATTTTTCCTTCTAGGTTTTTCATTATCTGCAAATGAAAAAAAAACATGAATAATAAAAAAAACTTACATGCAAGTATTTTTTTTAAATATGAAATATGATTTTTTTTATTTTACATTTTCTTGCTTAGTTAATGTAAAAATATAATTTTTATTATAAATATAATATAAAGATTTTCTTTTTAATTAATAATATGATTTTATGATGATTTGAATGAAATTTGGTAGGCTGATAGGTCTTCGAGTCAAGAATCCAACAAAATTGAGTTTGCATCAAATGGACTTCTGTAGCTCAAGATATTCAAGTCGGAATGACCGAATGTCAACATTGGCAGAATGCAAAATTTGACTTTGAAGGCTGTGATTTCCATGCTCTTCTTTCCTTTTTTTTTTCCTTGCCTTATATGTATAAAAATGTATGGATGTTAGCTTTCTAATGCCTCCGGAATCACTTTGTTTCGACCTCTAGAGCTCAAGTTCTGCACAAAACATCGACTGGAGGTCAAATCTGCAAATTATCTTCAATTTATTTCTTTTTGAATCTTTCATCCAAAAGTGCATTCAAAACATAAAATAAAGAATATCAAGGCATTTTATGTATAAAACATTGGCAAAACACTAGGTAAATATGGGTAAAACTATCAAATAATATGGTTGCATCATAGCTCTCTCTCTCTCTCTCAACTGACATCCCTAACCATTCTCTCTTAAAAAAAAAACAAAACTCTTGTATTTTTTCCATTTAAACACTAAAAAATCAAACTCATCTTAGTCTTCAAGCATTCTTGAATGTTTTTCTCTTCAAAATCCATTGTTGCCGTCACTGCTCCAGTGCATTTACTAGTCCTATAAGAAAAATAAATATACTACATTACTATGAATTTGTGTTTTTTTTTTTAAAATAAAATAATTTTTTAGGTTGAATTTAAGGTTTAGGGTGAATTTGTAGTTATTAGGGATTATTTGATATAGTTAAACATGAAAATAAGTTCAATTAATTAGAAATTATTTATTTCAATTAATTATGTATTGCGTTTAATTTTGGATAAGTTGCTGAATGAGGGATTTTATGTGGATTGTTGGAATAATCTAATAATGTAATCAGCTATTTTTGATGATTTCATGCAATGAAGCATAAACGTGGTAGAATTATGATGAATTACACGTTGCATTGAATTGTTGATAAGTTGCTGAATTTGATATTTTCTCTTAATTATTTTAATTTGCTTAATTTGGGCTTGATTTAATGCAATTGAGCATAAAAATATCAATTACGTTTGATATCATGAATTATGTTTAATTTTGGGAATTTAATTGAATTTGCTATAAATTTTGCCAATTAGGGTTGGGGTAATCCAGTTTAGTTAAAATTATGTCCAATTGATCCTAATCCTTTTTTTTTTTTTATAGAATGTCTTATAACATATTTATGTTATATCATCACGGTGACACTATTATTCCCGATGTGAACAACAACATCACGTATAATGGCAAGAACAATTTGTTAAATGCAGTTTAGTTAAAATTATATCCAATTGATCCTAATCCATTTTTTTTTACAGAATGTCTTATAACATATTTATGTTATATCATTACGGTGACACTATTATTCTCGATGTGAACAACAACATCACATACAATGGCAGGAACAATTTGTTAAATGATAATTTAGGCATGTCATATGTAGAAATAAAAGAAACTATATGTCATGGACTTGGGTGGAGTTATAATGATATTGATGTTGAAATAACTTGGAGGTTTAGTGAACATCAATATTATCCTGTACTGATTGTTTGTGATTATAATTTTAAGACAATGATTGATTCTTCCATCCAAAGTGGATTAAACATGATGATATTGTATGTAAGTAGTCAACCAAAATATGTGTGTCCCAATTTCCACCAATCCTTCAAAGTTAGTTAGTAGAGGTAAAAACAATTTATTATCGGATGATTTACTACGAAGGACAAATGAAACTATGTTTGACAATTCATTTATTAATCAACATAGATTTGACTATTCTGAGTCTAGTGATAATGAAGATGATGAGACGTTAGACCTAAATATAATAATAAATATTGATGATGATGCTGGTGATAAAATAATACCACATGTTCCTGAATTTGAAGATGCTTCTGGGTTTAGTTATACTAGTTCTCATAATTGAGCACTTAGTCATAGATGTATGCCTGAAGGGTTTGATTTGGAGAATGGACAAACATTCAATAGTAAAAATGAATTAGTTAATGCAGTTAAATGGTGATACATTGCACATTGGTTGAATACCAAGTTCAATAAACGAACTCTATATTTGTTCAATTACAATGCATATAAGCATCTAAATGTAAGTGATATTTGTGAGCAGGATATCATAAAAGATCAAATTTATTTGAGATAACAAAGTTAAAAGAGCCACACACATATGTTTTAATCTTTATCTAAAAAACCACCATCAACTCGATGCAAATTTTATTGCTAATGTTATATCAACCCTTATGATGAATAATCTTTCAATAACAGCTACAAGCATACATGATGAAATAAAACTGCATTAAAAATACAAAATATCATATGAAAAAGCATGAGTTGCAAAATAGAAGGTGTCTGAGCATTTTTTTTTTGTTCTCATAAGAAGTCTTTTGAAAAACTATCAAGGTTGTTGTTGAAAATAAACAAATAAAATCCTAAAATAGTTGTTGATTAGATATACAAAGGAAATCTTGAAGATAGTACAATGGTTTTGAGGAGATTTTTTTTGTCATTTGGAGCTTGTATTAAAGTTTTCAAGTATAATAGATCACTAATAAGTGTTGATGACACATTTATATGAGAGATATAATGAGAAGTTATTGATCACTATTGCTTTTTATGCAGAT
>Ga0307509_10007054_pt1 | contig 14850 bp, 19 predicted proteins | sample 10_EM_MG_FD_202245 | JGI IMG/M metagenome (GOLD analysis project Ga0307509, IMG submission 202245) | Populus trichocarpa ectomycorrhiza microbial communities from riparian zone in the Pacific Northwest, United States - 10_EM | ecosystem: Host-associated > Plants > Roots > Unclassified | place... | reverse complement strand
TGATGTGGCGGCGAGTGAGGCTCTGTGAACTGGGGAAATCGTGACTGCGTCTTTTCTTGTTACATAGCCGGGGTCACCCCCACTTCTCTCTTTCTCTCTTAGTCAATCAACAACAGTCGTTTCAACAAAATATGCCAAGACTCCCCGAGTGATATTCCATGACTTCATTAATAGAAGAGAGAAGGAAAAAAAGCGGGGAAATTAGCCGTTGGGTTGAATTTAAAACTACAAAGACTTGAGACTTTAGAGAGCGAGCGCGGGGTCCTTGCTGGGTGGCGTTTTGGCAAAGCCCCCCATCTCCGGGGGCTAGCTAAATGGGGAGGGAATATTTCATTTGGGGCTGCGCTGGGTGGGTTTGGAAGGCCGGGGTAGCCTGCTGTACCCCGCATCTGGCCAGTGAGTTAGGTGAGCGGTAAGATTTCTATCCTATGGCATGGGATGGCGATCAGGGGGGGTGGGGATAAATTTCACTTTTGAGAGCTGTTTGAGTAGGGTACCACAAAGGTCCCCCTTATGAACGGTGAAGGGGAGTGAGGGGTGAACAACTTTGGTCTTTGAGGGAATGACAGGCAGTGTGATGGTTTCCTGGGCTGCGGGCGTTTGTATGGTGTCAGCCTACGTTATTGCGCCTCTTGAAGTGATTTTCTGGGATTTGATACTGCGCCTGAGCTAGGCTGGGATAGGTGTGTGGTATTTTACCATAAACTACAGGCACAGTATCATGCTTCTGCGGCTAGTCTAGGCCGTAGTCATGGCTACCTGTCATATCATGTCATCTCTGTGTCAGCGCCGACATCCTGGCACCGACGAAAATCCCTATCCTCGCATTCTGCATGTACTTGTAGATATGGGTTTCAATTCGTAATTCAATCATTTCATTCTTCTCGACCCCCCTAACGAGGGCTCACCCATGGAGGCGCCCGAGCCAAACAAGTACGCCACACGCAAACACCCTTCCGCCCCGGGAACGGGCGACCGACCGACCCCCGGCCGAAAGAAGGAACGAAGAGAAAGGGGGAGACCTAGCCAAGGCTACAAAGCAGATTAAGCGGTCAGATCGATACTCTACAGTGGGTATCTTGCCAGACTGCTATAGCGTGGGACGGTATCCAACAATTGTTACAAACGCTTATGTGTACCTAGTCCAAATGAAAAAATGAATGAAAAGGAAAATATTAGTAGACAGGGAGCATAAGCCGAAGCTTGATATAAACCCTGCAGATTACCTAGAGGAGATAATGGAGGGAGCCTCGCAGAAAAAGCAAATCCCGAGACAGAATGACTAAAAATAAAAAAGTAAAAGAGAAGCCCCGCTTAAAAATCGGGAATGGTAGTAGGGAGCTTATGCAAGGTTGTGAGCACACCTGTGTCCCGGGTGATTGTTAGCCAACCATTCAGCACGCTCACATGCAAAAGCAGTCATGTTGCAGTTAGACTTGCCTGCGACACTAGTGATAGTTGTGTTTGCCTGAGAGTTTTTGGTTCCCACTTTAACGGTTGTTACGTTCTTGATTGCCTTATTGCGACCCAATTCATTCGCCCAAGCAAATACCGGTTCATCATCGCGGCCGTCTCCCATAACCATTAGGAAGTCCGTTCCGGGCCCGTCTTGGCCGGCCTCCAAAGCCATAGCCTTTTGTGCTGCAGTCGTCTTCGTCCAGTTCATAGATTCCACAAGGACTGCCCCGCCCAGGGGGACTGCATGAACATTATAGCTTTCACATGAGTCGTTTACGTGATTGCAGCATTCGCCAGCCTGCCGCGCAGCGAGCGTCTGATCTTCTGCCCCGCTATAGTGCCATATACAAGAGCAATTCCGTTCCTCAATGAAAGTGCCAGGTGTCCTTTCGACGTAGTAGTCCATAATCTCTTTCACGCTCCTTTGCCAAGGGAGCTTGCTATCCGCTAAGCGCGTCCAACTGTCGTTTTGGAACATGCGTATAAAGCAGCCGCTCTCGGCAATGAGTCCAATCCCTGGAACCCGGTGGAAGAGACGCTCAAGCTCCTGCAACACGTATCAGTACCGTGGGTCGTTCGATTTATGAACAAAGTAGAAAACTATACCTCAGGAGTTCTGGAACTCATCACGTACACCACGTTTCGCTCATCAATCAGCAAGTCGTGTAGAACGTCTAGTGTGCGTTGAGGACTTGTGAGAATGATACTGGTAGGAGAGCCCCACGAAGCCAATGTCCCTTCATAATCCAGGAAGAAAACTCTCTTCTCGGATTTTTCGTATGCCTCCACAAGAGCCTTTGTCGATAATCTCGGGATCATAGTTGAACCGCGTCGCTGTTGTTCCTCCCAAGAACGATCGAGCTCATTTATGAATGTCTGACACCAGTATGCCGCATTATGGTGCGTAACAACTTTGTGCAGCTTCTTCCACCTCTCGCTCTTCTCTTCTTCCGGCATGGTGAGAGCCTGGTAAAGTGCGTCGGCGCATTTGCTGTGGTCCCACGGGTTCACAGATATCTCGGCACTATCAAACACAGAAGCACTCCCGGTGAATTCGCTGAGAATGAGCGGAGCATGTTTCTCATCCTGACAACAGACGAACTCATGGCTTGTCAGGTTCATGCCATCGCGAAGGCTGGTCACGACGAGAGCATCGGCGATAGTAAGGAGTGCAAGATACTGAGAATAGCTAATGTCTTGGTGAAGGTATACGACTGGTTGGTAATCCAAGGTGGAATGCGCGCAATTAATGCGAGTTACAATGTCGATAACGGTTGATTGCGACTCAACAATGGAAGTTGTGGTGAGAGCGACTTGTATTAGAATGACCTGGTGATTTTTAATATCTATATCTGGAAATTGTGAGATGCAGAGCTACCTTTCCGACCCATTCGGGATGCTTCTTTAGGAAAAGCTCAAATGCCAGCAGCTTCTGCCTAACACCTCGCACACCATCCAACTAAAAATAATAAATACCAAGAATAATGTCAGACCGCCAGCGAGGGGAGCTCACCTTGTCTCGGGCGACGAACAGCTTCTTTCCGGCATACCTTGTCTTAAGGGTATCCAACCACTCCTGGACCTTTTCTTCTTTCCTCTTCTCTTCTAACTGGACAGGATTTATACCAATCGGCAAGCTAATAACATCAACAAACCTGTCATCAAGCTCTAATCCATCATTTTTGGCCTCAACACAAAGCAGTCTGCTGCAAGTCTGCAAAAAGTGGCGTGTGTACTCCTCCGTCTGAAATCCGATTAATGAAGCTCCCAACATTCCCTCCAACAACTGTTGGCGATGGGCCAAGCAGCGAAAGATTTCTGAGGATGGGAACGCCACGTGGAGAAAGAACCCGATCTTAGCCTCTGGACCGAGAGCTTCTCTGACCATCTTAGGGACTAAGAGCAAGTGATAGTCGTGAACCCAAACGGTATCACCGCGCTTGTAATCCTTGATGATGACGTCGGCAACACAACGATTGACGGCTACGAAATATTTCCATGAGTGATCCATGAAAGCTCTGTAGATACAAATTAGACTCTTTTTTTTTGTATAGTATTAAGGAGTTGTGTCTACTTGCTTGCTCTTTGGATGATCCGGAATCTGATAGTGGAAAACAGGCCATAAAACCTAAGAAAACAATCAGCATGTTTGCGGGCATAACTTTGATGGATTACTCAAACCTCCTTGCAATAATGGTTGTAATGACTGTCAAAATCCTTATCCTTAGGAAAAGCTACAAGTGAATCGTAGTCTTCGCGGAGGCGCCCCTCGATTGCAACTTTCACCGATTCCTCGAGGCTATCCGTAGGAAATCCCAACACTCCAACCCAGGTTTTGTCCTCCAAAGCCCCTGAAGAAATTGCAGCTTCGACAGCATTTTTTAATCCACCATTGCCTTGATCGGTTCTTTCGATACGCCAAGACTTATCTGTAGATGAACAACTACGCTCAGACGCAGACGACCGGCGCTTCTCACGCTGGTGGGCGATGGGAAGAGGAAAGTAGCTATCCTCGAGACTCTGCGTGTTAGAAGCAACAGTGTTCTCAATGGGGCCCGGCGATGGCATTCCTGTTGGTGGTTTTGGTTGCTGGGGCTCCCGGGGAGACCCTGGCTCACTGGAAGAGTCTAATACCGCATTTTCGGAATCACTAAGGTGGAAAAAGGGACCCTCACCCGTAGGGCTACCAGCGGCAGTTGGGGTCAAAGGAGGGGTTGGTTCACTTGCTGATATCGGAGAGAGACTTCTACCAAGTGTCTGAAGGAGGTTCGGTACTGGGGCTGGTGTCTCAAAGGGCGTGCGAACGATATCGATGCGGTTATTTATATTGGCTGCTAGCTTCATTCGCGGTGGTGACCTCTGGGAATCCGAAAAGCTTCTTTCCCGAGGTTCAATGGGTGATTCGAGCGGAGGCTTATGTTGAGGGGTTTCGGTGCCATTGTCAAAATGGACGGTATAAGGGAGGTGGCTGAATAGAGAATGTCAGTTCCCAGCGAATCGGGTAGGGTTGAAAGCAGCCAACAACAACAAAGGGAAACCCCAAAGGAGTGAATATTCTCACAGAGAAGCCACGAATGTGGTCATAGTTGCTACGCGAGGCCTTGTAACCTCTTAACACACTTATATTGACTTTCGAGGCCAGAGTAGAAACGCTAATTCCTTCGGCCAAGCGAAGGAGCACAGCTCAGGCAACGTAGGGGCCGTTAAGGTAACTACCGTTTAGTAGGAGAGGACCGGAGCTGAGGTTTCAGCGGCAGATCCGGAAGGGTCGGAGGGGGTGGGAATTGAGTTGAAGGTAAAGAACTGTGATCAACAAATACTTGACAACAGTGAGTCGAGCGATGATGAGATGAAGAAGAAGGAGTAAGTTGAGGTTGTTTGGTAGAGGGGGAAAGATTAGGGACAAGATCAAAGGAGTGTTAGTTCACACGTTGGGAGTTAGAAGGGAGAGATTGGGACTAAAAAACACTTTATATTTGTTTCTTCACTATCTAGGCTCTCTAGAAATTGGAGCAGTAAAATATCTAGAGCTTTCCGCGCCGGGGGAGGGGGGGGAGGTGGGAGTCCTGACGTAACGTTAAGGTGTCAGGGCGTAGTAGTGGTGGCACCAATTCCTTCTATTGAGACATGCAGACTAAAAAGCTCCGCTCGCTTTTTACTTTCCCATCCACCCCTCCCTGAATAAGAGGCTCACCCAATCACTCGCCCAGGCACAGTGCCATTGGCCGGGATCCGTTTCCCTGGCATACAGGTATCGGAAGTTGCTAACAAACTCTCGGGTAGGCAGGCGTGCAAGATATTGAGTTGAAGAGAGCATGAGGGGGGGGCATGGAGGAGAGTTTCCTTTCATGCCACTCTTACCTTACCTACAGTAGTATATATATTCATTTACCAGGTGTTGAGACTAGAAAGCGAAATTGGGCGACCGCTGTCAAACGGGTTCTTGTACGTATGTATTCTCCAGATATCACTAACAGGCCGGAGGTGAGTGAGAAGGTCATAATCCTGAAGGACCTCCTGGATGAGGTGAGAAAGGGCATAAAATAACTCCAATTGTTGCATTTGCCACCGTATTTCGCCGTGGAGAACCTAGGTTACCGGACTATGCCGCTGTGATCCATGGCCTATCATTGAACCCAACACTTGAGTTCAGAGTATGGTAGGGAACCAGCAAGGAAGCACATGTCACAGGCCTAGTGAAAGTGGAAGCCAGCGGAAGGTGCTGGCAGGCCCCCGTGATTATGGATCACGGGGATCCACCAAAAAAAGTGGTGCTGCTAAAGTTACTCTGAACCAAACCTAAAAGTCTGGCAGTGGATGATAGTATATCTCGATGAGGAATATCGGCTATTTTCGGTGGAAAAGTATTGAAATGGGAGGCAGAGGTTCACTCGCTTTCAAAGTTCATGACACGAAACGTGAGAAAAAGGAAAACTATAACGTCGGAAATCGTCATGCATATGGGAAGGGCATTCTTCCCGGCTGCCAAGGATTAATTCTTGCAAGCATGAGGCTGACGTATAAGCTAATCAGCCAATCAGGTAAGAGGCTAATTTAAGTTTAGCTCAACCTCATCCCAAAGCTCGAAGGGATCCAGAGTGTTGAATGACCGGGCCAGTCGCTCGAAAGAGAAAACTTGTGGGACTTGTGAGTGGGTAACTACAGTAAAAAAATAAAAATGAAGGAACAAAATGAGCATTGAATATATCGGGGGTTTCTTGGAAGCAAATACTGCGCAGTCACTATGTTTTTTCTTTGCTTGAAAGACCTTAGAGCCATACGGGAGAATAGGCGTGAATAGCTCCCGATCGAAACCATGCTGCCTAGCCCAAGGAAGCGGGACATCTAGGGTTTGTCGATATTTTGCCGCATTATACGCAGCACAGTATGGCACAGGCACTAGCGAAATTTTTTCCCCTCACATACTCGAGTACAAGTATTGCTCGCGGCACTGGATCCGCTAAAATAGCAATGGGCGGAAGGAAGACTGGATCCGATCTAACGAAAGTGCGTTGAGCGTGGTATCGAACGGCCAGTGGCTTCGTGTGCCTGAACACTATGTCTTGTCCGATTGTGCGTGTTGTCCTACAGGAGCGGCATGAAACCTTCTCTCGGACCTACGGTGGGGGAAGGATGGCAGGGGAAGCTGGCCCTATAACTTGTTTCCATATCAGCGCTCCACCCGGTCACGGGTAAGTAGGCAGGTACGGCAGGTATGATACTATGCCTGGCTCACCTCCACTCGACTTCCTGAAGGCCACAGTCTACAGTGCTGGATGGTGCCTTTACGGGGCCCTGCTTCTCCGATTCTCCGCCAATACTGCACAACTCACCCTATCATAGGCGTCAAACCCCTATCGCCATATTTGAATTAAAGTAGCATCAATTGTGAATTGGGCTTCACTGTCGAGGCTAGTGGCATCTTTGTATGAGGTGAACAAAAGGCTCTCCATCGAACCCAAGATTCGCATAGTAAATAGTTGATGTATGTATTGGTGCGGGCTGTAGCAGAGGGGTGGCGGACAGAGGTAAGGTTCAGCCCAGAAGTCGTTGATTATGAATGTGCTGGCGACAGGTGCCGGTGACAGTTGAAACTGAGCCCAGACTCAAAAATCCTCCCCAGAAGTGTAGGAAGTGTTCCATTCATCAGAAGTAGAGTAAGTTAGGCCTTATCACCCGGGTAGAAGGAGAGCTCCTAGATCACCAGGGCTTGAGTGGCACACACATTAACAACCAAAAGCAAAGAACAATGGGGGCGTGGCGGAGAATATTCCCCGGAGACAGCAGATGCCATCACACCCTTCGCATAGTTATTCTGTCAGGCTAAGTTACCATAGGACATCGGAAGTGTTGGAAGTGTGAATGCATCGAGCCGGAGCTCTTTAGCAAGCGAAGAGAACTACCGTAAGTTTTACTACTGGCGCATGCAGTTGTAACCGTGGAACGATCACAGTCCAATAATAATAACCTCTCGCTTTAATTGTAGCACTACAACAAATGTAGTACAAGTATAGTACACGTACCGATATTGCTCCAAAATCCCAGATTGTGTATAGGTAGCAATACTCGGGTACTCGAGTAGAACGGGGCTAATTTTTAAATCTGGGTAGACTAACTACCCGATTATCAGACATGGGATCTCACCTTTGAAAACGAGAAAATGAAAATGAAAATGAAAATGAAAATGAAAAAAAAAAACACCCCCCGAGGCTTGAACCGTGGCAGGGCAGAGTTATGGGTGATGACGGAGCCGTGACAAGGTATTGGGCTAATGACATCATTGATACGATTCTCAAGATCCTCCACCAAAGAATGTCAGATCGAAGGCTGGAAACAAAAAAAACGAGAAAGAACCCATGATGGAGGATCTATCAGAAACGCCCACCCCATATTTCTACTGTACTCGTAGAGCAATCGATCCCGTAAGTGAATCTTCCCCATATCCGTCAACCCATCCAGAATCCCTCCCTATTATATCCTCCTCCCCCTCCTCCTGCTCCCCCTTTCCTATCTTCTTGCTCCTTTCCCCGACCCCAATCCATCAGATCCAAGTCCCCCATCACGTGTGATTGGACTCCGCCAAACTACGCGGCGAGTTCACTTCTTTGCCGATGATCATTTTCTCTACCCCAGCCGACAGGTACTATCTATTACCCCGTAAAGAGGACTGAATCCCTCAGACCGGTAGAGCCGGTGCCAGTTTGGGGGGCGCAGCCAAGTTACCAGCTTTTATTTCAACTCCCACTGTCTCTGCAACTTCCCACCTGATCCTCCCCCCCTTCCATTCCCCCGTTTGCAGTCACCCGTCTTAAGTTGTCTGCAGTCCCCATACCGCTCGATCTCTACAAAAGCTATCAAGGGCCAACAAGACACAGAACGGGCAGTTCAGGGAAACCATTGACCACGAAAAATGTCTACTGTGCTGGCCCAACCCACAGTTTTATTCCCAATCAAGAGCCCGACGGACTGGCTAGAGACAAGTACGACAGGTACCTCGTCCACATCCTCGATACCTGCTTCCGCGGTTATCCCCGCTCGTGCCCCTATAGCTTCCATAGCAGTGGACATAATGTCTGCCGAGAGCCGGGATGCGCTGATGCATACCGCCTCTACACAGACCGATAACGGCGTTTTATCATGGGCCACTGGCCCTGCCGCGAATCGAGCCAACGACAGGAGTTATTTGCAGGGTCAGGCGGAAAAATCTGGCCAAGAAAGTGATTTAGACTCCCCTCTTCCAAAACCTAAACATGGCGCTGGTTTGTCTGTCTTTCCAAATTGTATTGCGGCGGGGCAATCACAACAACTTGCTAATATGTTCTACTGCCAGCTTCCCACTACCTGCGCAAAGCAGAAGCTCATGAGTTGCCAGGTTTCGGTGACGTTGGCCTGGCCAACGCGGGGGCAGCTGGCGCTGCAGCAGCTTCTCTTGCACATACTTCTACTAAACTTGCGGAAATATGGAAACCTGACCCCATATCCGCAGCCGGAGCAGCAGCATGTCTAGCTCATACCAACCCCAGGAGAGTAGAACCGTGGAAACCCGCTCAAGGGACCGGGGCAGGCAAAGCAGCTAGCCACGCTTTAGAAGACAGCAACGACCGTATAAACTCCATACAGAACTGCAATCCCCAGAGCGTTGGTCACTGACTGGCACTCAAGGAGCAATGAAAGCTTCTCGCACCGGGCCCCCTTCGGCCCTCCAACACGGGTCGGGGACAAAGATCTCAAGAAACGCTTTGACAGCTGCATCTCTTGCTCACATGCCAATGGTTCGGCGTGCGTCTAACGCCGTAGAACCGGCTTTCGAACGACTCGTCGAAAACGATCTCAACAATGCGGGTGGAGTTTCACAGCAGGAAAGGCGCAGATCGGATATTCTGCGAGCAGCCACAATATCCATGGCTCAGTGTAACTGCGACATCCACTCACCTGACTCACCGAGACAGTGGCATCGTGTGCCGTCTCCAGGACGGCAGCCTCCTGCAACAACCCCGCCATCTTCACGCCATCCAATCTACGGTTCGGACCTCGACGAGGCTGCATGCAAGGTCACTGCAGAGAGTCTCACTTTGATCGGGTATGACCCCGAGCGCTCTGCTTCTCTCTTAGGGACAAAAGGAGCTCGAGCATCGCTCACTCGGCCTCGGCCAGTTATGGCTGAGGGTGCGGGCGCGGGCGGCTACAGCCGAACTCGCAGAACCGATGACAATCCATCTCGTTCGCACGATAATCTGACTAGGCTAGAGAATAAAAAACGTGGTGAGAACGCTGCACTACTTATGACAGCAGCCCGACGAAACGTTCGGGCTCAGATGACGGGGCTCGACCGCCAGATCGCCGACTCTAAGGGTCTGGTCCGGCGGGAGGACTGGGAAACGAGAGCGAGAGAGCTGTCCCAGGCGGGTCACGATAAGCGTCAGCATCAAAATCATGGTAAGGTCAGCATTGGGGGCGGAGGATATATGACACAAGAGGAAATAGACGCAATTGCGGAGAGAAATGTGAGACCTGTCTTAGACGATATGACTAGGAAAGCTGAGGCGGAAAGAGCGCGGGTCTCTGCGGAAAAGGCTAGAGCGGCTGAAGGACGAATGGAATTGAAGGAAAAGAAACGTCTCCAAGAGGTATGGAGGGCGCAGGAGAAGGAGGTGCAAGAGGAATTAAAGAAAATCAAAGGTATGCAAAAGATAAATATAAGACCAAGCATCCCCGCATTACCCTATAAAGTCTTTTTTTCCCTTTCGTTCTTTTCTTTCCTTCCTTGCGCTTCGCTGGAATAAATGATTTTAAATACCTTCCTATCGAGAACCCCGTACGCTGATAGTAAGAATGCAAACTCTATAGCAATGAGAAAAGAAGAAGAAAAACGTCGCAAGGAGGAGGAAAAACGCCGCCTAAAAGAGCGTCGGCAGTCCTTCAAAACCGAGAGCAAGCTCGCAAAGGACAACAATAACAATGGCCAACCGTTACCACTGCCAGCGCCAATAGCATCCAATAGCAACAGCAATTTCAACAGCCACGCCCCAATAACCCCAACTCCACCAAAAGCAGAAAAAGGCCTGCGAGGTCTAATCAACAAATTCCGCGCGAGAAGGCACTCCCGAAATACTAGCAGAACTAGCTCAAAAGAGTTTTTCTCCGCTAGCCGAACCGCAGCCACAAATAACAATACCACAAGCAATTATAATACAGCGCCATCCCGCTACTCCAACATCCCACCACTACCCCCATCTGCCCCCGAAACCAACGGCATTCAAACCCCGACGACGACGACCCCCACCCTCACCGAAGTCGCCCTCCTGGGCGCTCCTCCACCAGCCCCAACCACCTCAGCTCCAGCCCACAGAAGCCCTCCGCACTCAACCTCTCCAGTCTCAAGTCTCCACTCCTTCAAATGCCGTGGAGAAACCGTGCCGGAAGTATACATTTCCGACGACGACGATGGCCGCGGTGCCGCCTGCAACGACCATAACAACAACGATCCCCAAGGGAGAGGAATGGAAGACACAGAAAATCACTCGGATAGCGCTGAGGAACGCGATACATTCCCCGGCCCACCGGCGGCGGCGGTGTCACTGAGTCGCTCGGGAGAACACTTGCCCTTGGACAGGGAAGCCTCAGCTGGGGAGCCGGGGAATAGAAGTTCTGTTGGGAGCAGGTTTTTTGAGAACTTGTAGATGGAGGGGGTGTATCAAGTCCTGCCCCGCTTTGGTTCGGGGGTTTATCATTTTCCTTTTGACTTTTTCGTTTCCTTTTGCTTTCTTCTTCTCTCTCGTCCCAGGTGGGTTGGGTTCGGTACTCATTCTCTTGACGCTCTTCCCTCTGCGCAATTGATGGACGGGTAGACGCATCCGTATGAAGACGACGACTCACGATCCAGGGCTTATGTCTCTCTTTTTTCATCTTCTCTTCATCTCTTCTTTCTACAATTCCAAGGTAGGGTGGGTAGGGTGCGGCGGTTGGCATATAATAGCTATGATAGAATGAACGGTCGGACGAGCGGGGCTTATATAATAATCAATCTGGAAGGGTTTCTTGTAATATAGAATTACTATAGTGCGGTTGGTGATTGGTGGTATGATAATGTGTTTTCTGCCATCTCCATAGGAGGCTTCCTTTGCAGAGTGGTTAGTCCCTACGACACAGGGCCCGGCACTCTATTCCTAACCTACGGTATACCACTGATGCTAAAAATTATCAAAGCTTAGCTTCTCGCCTCTTCGTCTTTTTTGATACTGTAATGCTTGGACATGTACCCCATCACTTTCACCACCACCACCACCACCACCACCACCAGGCCCACTCTAAACCAATGAATTATCATAATTACAATTACAAACCCCCAACTATTGCCAGCACCACCAAAGACGGCAATCCACCGTGCTAAAAAATACTATACATATTATTATAGCGTCCATGAGACATTGACTTTTCCCTCTCTCAAACCCCTCCTGCCTTAACACCCAACCATCTATTCTATAATACCCTTCCCAATTCAACGCCTTAAACCCCAATAATGCGCCCCACCATAACCCTATAGCCCAATAAAGAGAACCAAAAAACAGCAAAGGCCGCCGCCCATGCGAAACCGTAAACATGAATTCAAAAAAAGGGGGGGGGGGGAGATAAAAACTCATGGTGCATTTTGCACGACCCAAAAGAGAAGGGATCCCAAAAGCAAAAAGTAAAGCAAAACCTAAACGCCCCGGTAAGAAAAATAAAAGGAAAAGGCTTGCTAGATCGTGTTTGTGGTCGTAGTGTGTATAGTGTGTAGTGTTATGTACTTGTATGATGTCGTATAGTCTGTGGTAGTGAACTTAGTGAAGGAAATGATGTGGGTTTTAGAGACCCTGTGTTCCCGAAGTATTATTATTGGGTTGGCTTTGGTATCCCCGGTATGGGTTTAAGCCTCGAAGGAGATTCTCTGCACTTCACTCTTGGCCTCACGTTGGATCTCCTCCTTCGTCCGCGCTTTTGGTCGGAGGTCGTAGAAAAAGGAGATGACGTAGAACGTGAAGAAGAAGGCGATCACTGCGATGACTACGTTAGCCTTACTCTGCATAGTGTGGTCGAGTATTAGGAACATACACCACTCAAGAACTGCTGCTACATTGGCTTTGTGCGCGCGCATTGTGACTCCAAAAGCGATAGACCTGGGCCTGGTCAGTATCGTGTGGGAGGAAATGTCAGTGATAATACGACAGGGGAGCCTTACAACCCCACTTCGATGATGATAATACCAGTCTTGATCCAGTAACTTTTCCTCAAAATTGGGTGTTCAATATGGGTCTTCCCAAGGCGCCAGTACTCGACTGTTGTAAAGATTGCGGAGAGAACGACGCCTATGGCCTCACATTGTTAGATTTGTTCTAAGAGATCTATAAAACCAAGTATCCGGCGGGTTGCTACCAAGCATGAACAGAGCCAAGAAGAGTTTGTGAAGAGAAGCATGCCGCCGCGTATCAAGCACCGCAAGCAAAATCAGAGACACGGCTCCAAGAGACCCTGCCGCAAGCGCGAGCCAATCCATGGAGTTTTCAAGACGGGACTTGAGGGCGTGATTTCGGCCTAAAAATTTTCGCGAAGTTAGCACTCAATTCGACGGCTAACGATACCAACTAGAAGAAGAGGACATACGCATGAAAGCTAGTGAGAACACAAACCCCACAGCTGTAACAGCACACCCAGTGACAAACAATGGTTTGAGGACATTGGCACCTAATTCTCAGGCATTAACAAACTTCCTCTCAAAACCTCTCCCATCACCTTAAGAGTCCGGGCCAAGTACCAATATCCGAAATGTAAGCAATTGTCTGGCCCTTGTTCATGGAAGCGTATGCGGGCTGTCCTTGAGCGAGCCACGTAATCATCATGGCCCAAAGCGTAGCTAGAATATCCCAACGTCAGTTTTTTCTTACTGGGACCAAATGCCATAATGGCTTTCTCATCACAGGAGTACCGGAAATCAAACTTACAGAACCAAACACCAGCACATATCAGTGGCATTATCCAGTATGGAAAATGCTTCTTTGCGCGCTCCAACATGCTCTCCTTACGAGTGACCGTTGCCATACTACTAGCATCACCAGTGCGGTCCATGGTGGCCGATTCGTTGTCCATGACTTTGCTCCAAGGTTTTTCCTCTTTTTTGTTTTCTCCTCTGTTAGGTGAGTAGGGGTGGGGGGGGGGGAGCGCCAGCTATTGGATGTGAGAGAGGTCTGAATTGGATTGGATTGGATAGAGGAATAGTATTGACCTGTGTGATGATCGGCCTGGGAGAACAAGTAAAGAGCGAAAGGCGAAAACCCGGGAGATATATGGGCCAAAGAGAGCAGGGAATACAAGTAGTCTATGGTAACAATCATTAACGAAGGAAGGAGGCTACTGACTGCAGCAGTTTGCCACTGGTTCGGTACCAGTTAGGTAAATCCGCAGCCAGAGTGACGAATCCAGCCTTCCAACTGCACGTTAGACTACCATACTATTACCCAATCCCGTCCGTATCTCTGCGGAAGTACTTGCTAGGAGGGCGCAAGCACGGGTTAAAGAAAGAATAGCATCACGGGCTTAGGCAGTATTAAGATCAGATATCATTATTATTTTTCGCGATATCTAGAAAATTCCCTGATGGCTCATGTGGGCGTCGAACCATTACGATACCGGTAATTCCTTCTAGTTTATGACGGCGGTCCTCCGTGGATACGTCATTATTGAGGCTCCAACGGGGCATATGCAGGCCATAAACGGCAGTGGCTGGCGGGTCATCGCCCCGGTCGAGATCAGACCATCCGATTCCAATCCTTCCTATCCTTTTATGTCCGACCTCTACTCGTAATTTTCTGACGTTTGCAAACACAACTGCTATTGCATATGGGCGAAAAGTTGCCCGGAGCCTCAAGACTTTTGCGGTATGCAATAGCGGTCGTGTTTGCAAACGTCAGAAAATTACGAGTACTCGTATCATACTCGAGTAAACCCCTGCTGGGACCTTTCTTCCCGCAGCTAGATTTCCGGGATGGGAAATATACGTGTATCATAATATATATACACGCGTATGATTCGCTCGCAAAATTTGACAAATCATTCCTTGGATCTTTTGCGACCACGAGGAATGCGGTCGATAGCCGTGTTGTTGGACCCGGGGTTAGAGTACGAGTACTGTACCAGTACTCATACTCGTACAGGGAGGACTGCAAAAAAGCGAGGGAACACAAGCGATTTTACACCAAAAAGGTCAAATTTCGCACACTCAGCCTGGCGCCAATACCGTAAAATCTCGTGAAATCCACCATCTCCGGCAGCCGCTAATCTCTGGGGTTTGAGTCAAAAGTTCTCAAGAAGGATTAGTGCTTTCCTGACACGGTATAGCCTGAGTCATTTGGCTGTGTT
>Ga0307509_10007053_pt1 | contig 14850 bp, 13 predicted proteins | sample 10_EM_MG_FD_202245 | JGI IMG/M metagenome (GOLD analysis project Ga0307509, IMG submission 202245) | Populus trichocarpa ectomycorrhiza microbial communities from riparian zone in the Pacific Northwest, United States - 10_EM | ecosystem: Host-associated > Plants > Roots > Unclassified | place... | reverse complement strand
ACTTTTATAGTTGAATAAAGTTATTGAATAAGCCTTTGCGTTAACTCTTGTAGTGATGTCGCAAAGCATAGATGCAACCGAGGTTGACTCACAGGCTAATGCATGGGATTTTTCGGACGAGTTACCTGGGAACTCAATCGACTCTCTCGGATCCGGATATCAACATCCAATATTGGAACTTTCCGACTGCGACAGTAAAGTGCTTTTTCTAGTGCACTGTTGGAGGTAAAAAAAGAAAAGGGACGGATATTCAAAAGGTTGAGGATATGCGTGCGGCCTTGCAGGTTCATGCTGGTGGTTTTTGAGTTCTATTTCGGCAAAGGCTTTTATCTATTTTATTTCTTAAGGATGTATTATTCTTTACTTATTTGTTTACGCACATCACACGATTTGCTAGATCATAACGCATGAGGGAGATGAAATCATGAATCTCAAGTTTGTGAGTATACGAGCTGAAGAAATGTAACAGCATAATTCGATAGGGCCCTACCGGGCCCGGTAGGGCGTCCAGTCCTACCTCCATCTGCCCTAGTCCGTCCATAGACTTGAAAAAAGACGGACTATCGCCGGTAGTCCGTCCGGTCCTACCTCCAGGACGGACGGACTGGACGGTTCGGAACACTGCCTGTTATCTTTTATTCCTCGTCAATATTTGGGAAGGGAGGCTAGCTATGAGAAAATTCTTAGTCGAACCGCTATCAATCAAGAAAGTTGGGCAAGGAATGAATAAAGGATATGAGAACAAGGACATATATTCGGTGACCTATTTCTAATAACCATGGGATGAGGGGAGTCATTTAAATATAAAAATCAATGTTACATACTTCTTCCGGTGTCATCACGCCATTTTCTTACTTTCGCTCGCCACTACCTTATCTCCTCCGGTACCCTCATCTCTTGACCGCTTTAAGACATCATTACATTATATATGCGCTCATGACTCCAATGAACCATCCGACATCCTTCCAGCACATTCCAAGTGAGTGATAAGAGCTGGGCAGTAGGAATGATAGCAGATAGCCAGCAATGGCGCGGTTGCCGGTGATTAACAACAAGCTAGTGGAGAGCAGTGGAGTAACACCATCGCGGGGTGCCATGTTAGGGCATACCAGCGTTGGCAAGCGGCCAGGGGGGCTTCAGATAGCCTGCAGATGTATAGTCCGGCCAGGCAGGGGCAGGGTGAAACAGGCTGGGGCATTGTAGACTAGACTTTTGCAACGCCTGCAGGATTCCGGCATATCCAGTCTAATTAGTAATTATTTTGTTTATAGGCAACCGACATCTTCAGATTCCCTGATATATGCGCAGATATCTGAAGATCCCCGCGGATATTTGAAGATGCCCACAGATATCTGCAGACCCGGTTAGACAGGTCCTTAAAGCCGGACTGTGGCCCACAGTTCTTCCCGGCCCACTTTGTACTTCGGACCTGGCCAAACTGGCCGCCCGCGAACACTGTTTATCACTTCCGGCTTGGCATTTGGTTGCCGAGTTGGTTGCCACGAGGGTATTTTTGATGTTGGACTTCTGTCCTTATATACCGCCGTAGCAGGGACTGAATGGGACACTTGGGGTACATAGCTTGAAGGAACCAATCAATAATTAAAGGGAAAAAATGTTATCGTTAGGTCTGCGTCGCAACTTCCTTCGACCCTGGTACAGTACAATACCACTGTTAGGATGGGGAACCCTCACGGACCCGGGAAGTTAATTTCTGGCAATGATACCGGCACACAAGCCTTAATTTATGAAGGTTACCAAGCTACCATCGACACGACATAGAAAATAATAGAAAGGAGAAACAGGAACAATCTCGTAACAACATTAGACAACATGCTGATTAAGGAATAGACAGAAATAAGCAAAAACTGCCGCTAACCACAGCCTAAGAGGAAGATTCCTTAGAAAAAGTAATGGAAGGAGAGAAAATATGGGGAAACATCTTAATCAAAGGTAGATGGCCTTCCTTCCTCCGCCCTAGCAACATCAACTCTTGGGGTATGCAAGCCCGCTCATTGCACGGAAGTAACTTTCCAGGTAATTAGGCTTCAGGATCGCAATGCCATACACACCGAGTTATTGGTCATTAGCATTGGCTGGTCAGTGGGTATTTGCCCCCCCGAGCTTTTGGTCGGGGTTAGTTTCGGCAATTCCTCTCTCAATCCTCGAAGGGTATACGAATGGAATCCGCGACTCCGTGTGCTTCCAGGTCCTTGAGTTTATCCTCTGGTCTACTCCACGATATAGTTGGGTGGCTAGCATAGCGACCCCATTTTTTTTCTCATCAGGTAATATAGGCTTTTTCCCTAACCCTGAATGCCGGAGTGCCCAACTCAAGCTCTGCTGGATGATAAGAAGGAACAAGAGAATAGACGGGACAGAAATAAGGATTCGGGCCGACAAGGTGACAACATCTCCACTTTGAAGAACGAATTGTGCGGAAGCAGCTTCCACTGAGCCTCCCGGTCCTTCGGCGGAGTTTTGCATGCCATTCCTATCGTATGTGGTTGTGTCGCGTAGGACATTCCGACTACTGACCCAAGCAGCCAACACCAAACGTTCGAGGTCGTTTTTCATAGTGGATGCGCCCGCATCCAGAACATACGAAGAAGCCACGAAATAGGAAGCCGATTTGAGCGCAGATTGCCCTCCCAGAGAACCTACCCAGGTTACACGTGGGATCCCAAACTCGAACTGGAAAACCTTAACCCAGAGTCTGTCCAGTTTCAGGCCAGGCAACTTATCCAAGTCCCTGGTACCCTCCTCTTTGCCATTAAGATGCCACATATTATGTTCCCAGCAACTGAGAACTGGACGCCCCCGGACCACCTGATATGCAGCGCTTGCGTTTACCCCGGATCTTCCGGTCAAATACCATGGGTCTTGGCCAGGGGTGTGTGAATATAGTCCGCCAGTAGTGATTATTATGGCGTATGAAGTGTTGGATCCCTCACTCTCGTAGTCCAATCCAAATTCCAACTTTGGAGGAAGAACCATCTCTGGCTGGTATTTGACGGAAAGTGTGTCGTTTCCAAAGAGCCTGTAGGTATCTGCTTGTTTGGTTGAATTCAGGAGCCATGTATAATCTGTGCGGCATGAACCATTGACCCTGAGCTGCAACTTGGGATCACTCTGCAGCCCCATGTCCACCCCTGTAACACTATAGTTGTAAGTCGCCTCCGCAGAACCATCGTCCACTTGGACATCTACTTTTACTCGTTCACGGACTGTAACCTGAGAGGGTTCGATAGATCCGAGTGCGCGGAGTACTGGAGGGGCGAATAATGAACCCAATCTATAACCACCTGTGCCGTTGGCGTCGACTGAGGCGTAGAGTAGGAGGTCGGGGTAGAAGATTGCATCCTTTGCAGCAGGGGCGACGTTTCCCATCGAGAGGTGTACAGGTACGAGAATACCTGCGATAATATTTCCAACAGTCATAGCCAAGGCAATAAATACAAACAGGAGGCCCCACAAGAGATCGCTTACCCCGCACTTCGCATTAGATGCGGCGGAACCTTCCGAAGTCCCGTTCTGCTCCTCTCGGATAGGAAGTACACCCTCGATCGTGGGGCATATGTCGTTCGAGCCGGTTTTCGAACTCTGGTAGGGAACTCCTTGATGTGGCTGGGCTCCCTTGGCTTCCAGACCAGAAGGGGCTTCGGCAGGATTGTCCCCAACCATGTGCCGTATCACTCTCTTGCAGAAAGATGTCATTAAGGTCATCGCATTCGTCAATTCGCCTGAGTTCCAAAGAGCGACTAAGACAGTCTGACGGTTTGGGTCATCGTGCGTTGGCCAGAATGCCATTATAATGGCTATAATAAAGTTCCATCCAACCATAAAAATCAAGATCATCAGGATGGTATACGCCGAGGAGATGAAAAGAGAAGCTCTTCGGCTGACTGCGACAGCGGGGATCCCGCCTGTGTCTGTCGGCATCACAAAGAGATTTGTGATCCCTGTGACATAGGTATTCTTCGGGGAGTTGGTGTAAATGTCCATGGCGAGGGGGCGCGGTGTTGCTGCAAGGAAATCTTTGTTATTGCCATTAGCTTAGCAAGTATTCCTTGAAGGGAGCAGTCCGGTGTATACCAAGTTATGCAGTATCATTGACCAAGTTTTGGGAAGATCAATCTCCGAGGGCCAGCGGATAAGACCCTTCTGGTCTGGAGGATTGTAGGGGCTGATCTCCCGGATCGAGCAAAGGGACAGGAGGGGAGAATATATTCCAACATTCCCAGCGAGGGTGGCCAGAGAAATCAGCCGTCTGATAAGCCGTTAACACAAATCTAGGCTTCACCCAAGTAGATTCAAGATCACTTGCATGACCTGCTAGCTGTCTACTCGAGTAAGGGGGCCCAACCTCCAACACTACCTTCTCTTGCACGAAGGCACTGGGGAAATGAAAAGATATCGAAATGGTTTTCTTAGCAGCATTTGCTTTGGGTCCCAATTGCTCAGCCCCTGCACTCATCCTGCATGCCCGTAAAAACTCAAATAATAGAATCGTGTGCCCTGTAGTTGAGAATTCCCTACTTTAGAATCGGGGTGAAGCGCAGTAAAAAAAGGTGTTCAGTCCATCCGAAAGCCATAAAAAAAAAGCAAAAAACACCAGACTTTATCAAAGGAGGAAACTCTAACGACATAGCACTTGGTTCGGTTATTTGAGTTTTTAAGGTACCATAGCTCAAAGTGAGCACCCTATCTATGCAACGGGTCAACTGAGATGATTCCTTTCTGGTGCTTGTACTGTACTCGTAATTTTCTGACGTTTGTAAACATGACTGCTATTGCATACAGGCAAAAAATCGACCAGAGCCTCAGGATTTTGGTGGCATGCAATAGCAGTCGTGTTTACAAACGTCAGAAAATTACGAGTACACTATCGCAAAAACTGGAACTCAGTCGCCACTCCTGGTGCTGAGGGACAGTTTGTCCCTACAGTTCCCTCCTCTTAATCTAGGGTGGGGATTCTGGACGACCAGCGTGGGGGCCAATTATTCCAGTTCTTACTGTAGGTTCAATGGCAGACACGTGTGTATTTGCTTTTTCTCATGGCAGATATTGGATGTTGAGGTTAACGGGGTAGAGAAAAAACTAAAGCTCATGGTCAATACCTCAACTAAATGCAGGGGTTGGCACTCTGGCTAAAAATAGGGCAATTGAGGACCAAACCAAAAGCGAGTAATTAAACCGCATCTCAGAGCGGCCCCGGAGCAAACAATGTTCTAGCATCGATCGATAACCAGAGGTACCCCATTGGCTGACCGTGTCGTGTGACTTGGCGGGAATGACCGAGGGCCAATAGCGCCCATAGGTGGCTGCAGGAAAACTTCTCAGCACTTTTAAATAGTACGAGTAGGTTTCATTAGAGGCATTCAGCCCCGGGGTTGAAAAACGGGTATGCAGGTTTCTCGAGTCCAAAGACTTTGGTGGATGTAACGCCTTTTCGCATACAGAACTGACAGATCTGAAAAAAAAACTTGGCACTCGAAAAACGCTCTTGCAACCATGGGGCTGACTGCATCGATTCACTTTTGTCGTGGCGCAATGAAATCCCTCATTTTTATATTCGGGGGAGGGGGGGAATGATATCAATTAAGAAACCCTACCGAGGCGATTTCCCAGATTGCGGAGCATGAACACTGCCTATATTCTTGTTAATAATTCCTACATACTCGTAGGGGTGCCCAGGGGGAATTGTACTCGTACGCTGTTTTTCACTAAGTTCCAGCATCCCGCCGTGTATTTGTGGCAGTGCTGTGGTAGTGAAAATGTACCTTCACAACCAAAGATCGCTGCTGAAGATATATTCTCGCCAGCCTCAGCACTGCCACAAATACTTCTTGGGATTCTGGAATTTAGTGAACGGTGGCGCATAAAAGCTCTCTCCGTTGTCGCTAGAATTTTTCGGCTACCGTAAAATCTCGACTCCAAAGAACTGGCCTGGACTAGGGCTTTTCGAAATCTCAGGTACCGTCAAAACTAAACTTTTGAGGATTTTGGGGGAGACAAGATATTTGGAATACCGTATCATAAATTTCAGAAACTTGACCGATTACAAAACTGTCCAAGTCCAGACCAATTCGTTAAAAGCGAGACTTTACGGTATTTCTCGTAGTTGGCGACCCGCTGTCTCCAAGTGAAATTCCCTTCGGGGTGGTAATGTAGACTAAATTTAGTCGCCACCCCACCCAGGGCTACTTTCCATTGACACTATCATTTGCACTTAGTTTCCCCACCCAAACGTTTGAATCTGCTGGGGAATGAGCAAACAGACTAACAGCGGGCGCTTGCCATAAGCCCTGGGTGCCTGGAAATAGCGGGGGAGGGTATGTTTTAAGTAGGTGCCCAGAGAGGCACTGATTTTTAAACAATATGCTTTGCCGAGATTTCCTCCCTTGATACTTATGGCCCGGTACTTGTAAAGTTACAGTGCTCGAGTATTACTCGAGTAGAAGAATGCGAGAATCGGTTGCAAGGATCACACGCTAGCACCGTACTGTTACGGATGAAATTTGGCTTTCCTCGTTTGCAATTTTTTGGCTTATCTGCGAATAACATAAGAGTAGACAGAATAGATAGCATCTTATGACCCCTGCTTGGGAGGGTGTCACGTTTTCTGCAGGGGTGGCCGTTGCCTACTCTTGGCAGACAGGGGGGGATCTGCGTAAGTTACGATCTTTCACTCTCTCGCGCTTTCTCCCCACAGGGAGATCAACGACGACGAGGATAACACAGTACAACGGAGGAACCATTTTTCATTGTAAATTGAGGAAGGAAGGTTTGTGTAGCTTAGCGAATTAGAATTGATCGTGACTTGTGTGGTTTTCCTTCCTAGTTGTGATTTCTTGGAGTGACAGTTGGTTGCCCATACGCCTTTAGTTCCGCAGAGTAGATACACTTGACCGGGTTATCTCCATTTCCAGTACTGTACCAGAATCATTTTAGCATGCAACGGGCCACTGGCGTTGAGCCATGTGACCAAACCGGGTGATTACCAGATCCAGCTAACGGTCCAAGTTACCAGCACTCCTCAGAACATCTCAGTCCTAGTGGGGTGGTGGGATTTACGCCCCAGACTCAGAATCCCACGGGCGCAAGTTGCCCGAGTTGGCGGAAGCTGATAGCGTCAGAGATAAGGAAAGCTGATAGTTGAGGGACAAGGAGGGATAATAGGGCGACCAATTCAATTTATTCTAGAGTTGAAAGGATTGACGTAAGGGTTTATGGTCATGCCTTCCCTTTATCCTTATTCCGGAGGTATCATACACAGGCAAATAGGGTCATTCATGGAGGGAGATCGATAGGTGTGGGAAGCGATGGAATGATTGAGATTGTTTTTATTATTCTTATATAGATTTATGGTTGGTTGGTTAGTTTAGTCGCGGTCGAATGAAGTTTCCGATTACACGGTACTGTGGGGCAAAAAGTGGGACAATGGATTGTTAGCTAGATATTTTATTTCTTTATGTTCATGGGCGCGAGCGAGCCGTTTAGTCAGTAATTAGTGGCGAGGTGGAAGGTGTTGTGGCTCCTGGGCAGGGAGTGATTTGTCATCAGTGGGTTGTATCGTGGGATTTTGAGAGGAGGGAAGCACAGGGGAACACAGACGAAGCGGGAGACAGCTTGTTACCTAGACACGTGTGACATCGAGGGTTTGCCACCCCGCGAGTTTTCCTTCTTCAGAGTTCCGTGATCGACATCGACGATACTTTACCGGTTCTTGTAAGTGCGAGCGGCGTTTGCCCACTTAGGTTCTGCTAAGGCATTTCCAGCGGTTTGATCATTTCTCTCGGTTTGCTTTGCTTGTTTTGTCTGGAGAGATTACTGCAAGATTATCTTCCTCCGGCCGGAAATCATCGTTTCAGTACTTAGCCGTGTTAAGGTTCTTGTCGATTCTGTAACTACGCGCAGTTCCAAAATCTTAAAGCACGCCTACAGCGAGCGTGCCTAACAGCTCAACGGAAGATACAAGCCCAACGTAACCTCCAATTTTTGTGTGAATTTACGAATTAGGAACCACTACCAGATATCCCCCTATGCTTTAAATGCCCTTCTGGCTTTCTCACACATTGTTTTAGGTCTATAGAAATAGGTCTTCCATTTTCCTTCCTGTGTTTCTCGACTTTCATTCAGTGTTCTCAGCCGTCCGGGGCCCCCGTAGGGCCCGGCGGGGGGACTGCCAAGACCCCCGGACGAGACGGGACGGCAAAATGTAGTCCGTCCTCGTCCTCGAACTTGCAGGACGGCCGTCATTAGCAAGGACGACAAGCCCCACGATCTGAGACAACTTCAGCTAGGGGACGGTGGAAGACGGCGGGGGACGGCAGGGGACGGTGGGGGACGGTGGGGGACGGTGGGGGACGGTGGGGGACGGCCGGTGACTTCTGGTGATGTCAGGGGAGTGCTAGGACCGCCGGGGACGGCGGGGCACTGTGGGGGACTGTGGGGGACGGCGGGGGACGGCGGGGGACGGCGGGTGACTGTGGGTGACGGCCGGGGACTATCAAATACATCCTATCCACGCCATATCCTCACACCCTCTGAGAATAATTCTAAGATCACCAAATAATATAGCATTAGGGTAAAGAATAGCGGGAGGAGAAGATAAATAGCAGAATAAACTTGCTTTAAGGTAGAATTATTCGGGGAGAACCTGCCAGATACCCTAATATTCACCACTTCAATCTCCATTATCTTCTCTTCCTTACCGAGCTGTCTTTTGTATTCAATCCCAGTCACTGCTCCTATGTCACTTGAAGATGAAGCCACCGCCTCACAGGAGACAATATGGGATTTTGATATTGATGCCATTGCAGGCCTTACAACTACCGCCAGTCTAACCACAATTGCTGCACATGCTGTGGAGAGTAGTCGGGGAAGTAGTCCAGGTAGCGCACTAAGTAGTGCTCCCAGCGGACTTTTAACCCCTACGGTGGGAAGTAATCCGGGAGAGGATGGGTATGGTGCCGGATCAGCGAGGAGAATTTATGAAAGAAGAAGAAGGATTCGGAAGAGCTGGGTCTATTTCCCAGAAAATGGGAATGAGTATACCACAATTGATGGAAAAACACGCTGGCGATGTGCGCGCTGTAAGTTGATCTTTCCTACTCTGATCATCTATTATCACTCAACTTGGTCTTTAGTACTTAACTCCTGCAGCTTAGTTTCATCAATTCTGACATTTAGTATAGGTCCAGCAAAAGGATTAGGTGTTACCTTTGCGGATTCATCCACCAAGAATATGATCGAGCATCGACATGAAGTACATAAAATTGGAAAAGATGGTCCTATTCCCCTCGAGCAAGGGCAGGTGTTGATGGAAACAGCATTTGGCAAAACTCGGCCGCAGGTAACCTTTAATACAGATCTCTTCCGAGATCTGCTCCTGCGATGGATAATCGAGAACCATATCAGCTTTAGTCAAGTCGAGAAAGCCTCCTTTTGCGTACTTTTACGATATCTAGTCGCTTGTGTAAGTTTTTTTCCTTTTTTTAATTTGATGTACGCAACTCACATGGATAATCCTTGTAGAATGCCACATATACGGAGATGCCACGCGCACTTCCAAGCTCCGCCAATACTATTAAGACGTGGATTTTAGAACAATTTCATCGTTCTCAACAGAGTCTCGCGCGCTGCTTCCGCCAGAGCAGAAGTAAAGTTCACTTTACTTTCGATATGTGGACATCTCCAAACTACAGGTCATTTCTCGGTGTTGTTGCACACTGGATGGACAGAGACTACAAGCTTCAAAGTACAGTGATAGGCATGTGGAGAATTAGTGGACGGCATACCGGAGAGAATTTGGCTGCCTGCTTTCTTGATGTTGTTGAGCCGTATAGTATTATTGATAAGATAGGATATTTCATACTTGACAACGCAAGCAATAATGATACAGCATTACACCATATCGCCCAGCATCTAAAGGGTCTAGACATTACCTTCGATCCAATACAACGCCGGTTGCACTGCTTTGGTTACCTTATAAACCTTGTTGTTAAATCATTTCTATGGGGATCTGACGCAGAGGTATTTGAAGCTCAGATTTCTACCTATCATGACCTGCTGCAAGAAACAGCAGAATTAGAGGTGTGGGGGCGGAAAGGACCTCTGGGCAAACTCCACAATGTTATCAGTTGGATATCCCGCTCACCGCAGCGAGGCGAACGCTTTCAAGCCGAAGTCAGAAAGTCACTTGGCCCAAACACAAAAGCAGTATCACTCATTCGTAGTAATACTACACGATGGGGTAGCGACTACGATTCACCTTTACGTGCCTTTGAACTTCGTGATCCGCTGGAGGAATTTATATCCCCAGTGCTTCGCCGCAATGACTATCAAGAAAATGATGGCAGCCCTACCTCCCTCCATCTTGATGAGCTAACCCGAGCCGACTGGAATATCCTACGTGAGATCATGCACATCCTGCAGCCCTTCCGGAAGTGGCAGTTGATCCTGCAGTCCAAAATGCACTTCGGGCAACATCATGACATTTTCCCCGCGATGGATGAACTGCTGTACAAGCTAGAAGAATCCCGCGAGCATGACCTACCACATATCAGAACCTCCGTAGACCTTGCCTGAAATGTTCTTAACAAGTATGAATTACAGTCTTCCCTTATGTGCTTTGTCCATTAGTTTCTCGTTGAAAGCTTACCGGTATTAGATATTATACATTAACTGACTTGGTTCCGGCACACTTCCTGGCGGTCACCTTCAATCCAGAAATGAAGTATAAATACTTTGAGAACGAGTGGGAAGACAGACCGGATTGGATTGAGAATGCGAAATCTACAGTTGAGTTGGTTTGGACATCTGACTACAAATCAGGTAACTCAAACACGAATGATATTTTACTACTACCAGTGGCTACCCCTAGGGTTCCTGCTGCTCAGCTAACAAACACAACTATATCTCCTGTTCCATGCGAGTTACCAGACCTAGGAGATTTACCGGATTGGAAAAAGAAAAAACAGCGAAGGCTTATCCGAGATGACCGTGATGACCTCCAGCGATATCTTGAGCGGGAAACAGAAGACGATCTCCCTTCTGGCCCGCTTCAGTATTGGATCAACCATTCTCAAGACATTCGCCTAAGGGGGTTAGCACAAATGGCAATCGACATCTTTACGATCCCTGCTATGTCAGCTGATCCGGAGAGGCTATTTAGTAGGTATGTTTACCAGCACCTTAAGAGTCGCTTCTTCTATACCACTCTTCCTTTATTCTAATTATTACTTTTCTAATTTGCTGATTAATATTCCAGTTCCAAACTACTCCTGACTGATAGGCGAAATCGATTGGGGGACGACATTATTGAGGCATCCGAGTGCCTAAAATCTTGGTTAAGTTCTGGGATTGTTTATGGTGGGAGAAACTCAGATGTGAATCGCATGGAGAGTACACTTAAGGCATTGGAACTACACTCCTTGGGCCTTCGCTCTTCCTCTGTCATTTAAATTCCTTATTTTTATTGATTTCCTTGAATGCCTTCTTCGCTTGTTTTCTTGTCTACTAGCTAGTCATTTTTCATATTACTATTGGTGCCAAACACAAGACCAATTACAATCTTGTTGGCAAAATCAATCCAACCGGAAACCCACTACTCGAATACAAGCTTCTCTTCATAGCTTAGTATTTAGATAACTCAGTTACATATCATGAATACAAGGTTTTGAATGACCTAGTCAAAAGCAAATACCTTATATTTGAATTGTACGTGCATTGTTTTCCAATTTAAATTTAAGCGGGAGAGCAATGATTACTCTACTTGTCTACTTAATACTGAGAAAAGCAATTAGTGACTGTAGGGCGAGACATGTTGTGGGTGACGGCCGGGGAAATGGTCCTTAGCTCGAACCTGTCGGGCAAGTTGAGGAAAAGACGGGACGGGACGACACAATGTCGTCCGTCCTCGTCCTTAATTCTCACTTGTCGGGCATCTTCACAAAAAGACCGGACGGGACGACAAAATGTCGTCCGTCCTCGTCCTGGCCCAGGACGGACGGACTGCCCCGTTGAGAACACTGCTTTCATTTTCATGTGGTGGGACTTTGGCTTGGGTTTGTTGAAAATGGTGCTGCTCCCCATACCCTCACTGTACTTTCTTTGTTCGGACAGCTTCCTAGAGCACGCTTGTTTGTTGCTTTGGAGATGGGCTGAGGATTCGGGCATATGGTTTCGGCTTTGGGCATTTGGTTTATACATTCGGGTAAGCATTGCGAATGCAGGAATCCGCGATAATTTTGGGATCAGGCAGCTTTCGGGATAGTCGGAAGAAAAGCCGAGAGAAAAGCAGGAGTACTGTAAGATCAGCCGGAAAGAGTTGGAAGCCCGGAGGTGGGAAAGTGTTTGTTTTCCTTTTAGTTAGTCGGGAGTCATAATGGAAGAAGGGAACTCACACGGAGCAGAACTATGGCTCATGGATGGATATGATGTCTCCACGATTGATAAATACTCCGGTGATCGCCCTTAGTTAGTTAGTCCGAAATTGAGCATCAAGCATCGTGGAGCCGTTGAGCGAGAGACGATGGTTGTTGTTGTTAAGCAAAGAGTTTTTCCCCACTCCTGAGCAACCGTTTAGGCGTGAGTTCCTTGATGTTCAATGTTCCGTTTCGCTGTCGCCATACAATCGTTTCGTTGTGTATCGTTTTTTGCTATCCAAGTCTCAAAGAGTTGAATTTGAATGTTGCGTTGAGCTGGTATCTTCCATTGATACGTAAGGCACGCTGTAGGAGTCCTGCGGGATTTTGGAACTGCGTGTAGTTACATAATTGGCAGAAACTTTGGCACGATTACGATAGGTTAGGAGAAAACCTTTAAACTATTGTGCCTTGTATCTAGAGTATACAGTACACCGAGGCCGTGCCATCATATAATACTCAACCCTGAGAGGAATTAATAGCCGGTTCCCCTCCTATTTCGCTGTCACTCATAGTCAGGAGAAGCAAGTGTGACGCGGAAGCAAGTGTGACGGGCCGGACTTTTTTATTTTTATGCTTACATAATCCTAGTTCACAACCACATATCCCGATGTCAGATACATCAGCGAAAAAAATACCCTGCTTTCTGTCTCTCCCCGCTCACCCTGTGCGCCAGACGTTCCAGGCGCTTATAACGTAAACTCCTGTTCTGGGTGCGTCTGCCCGGGCTCATTCCCTCTGGAAGTGAAACAGCCGCGTCAAATGCGTCTGGACGCGCAAGTCAGTGTCCGGACGCATTGGACGCGGCCCTTTTTGCGTCCTGACGCATTTGACCCCCCCTGGCGCAGCCACCCCCCTGATACTCTACCCCCAGCGCCCAGCCTCTTCATACCTTCGCTCCCAATGCACCCGTTCCCATACTGCCCTTTTGCGGACATCTTGCGTCTGCGACATCTCGCCTCCCGGCCTCACCCCCCGATACCCCCGCCCGCCAGCTTTCTTTCCATGATACCCTCTCTCCTTTAACCCTGTCACCAACCTCTCCCTGAATCCATTTCTCATCCGGCACCCCACCAACATCACCTCCGCTTCTCCCACACTCCTGGATTCCCTCAGTCCTCTCGCGTATTCGGCGGACGTTTTCCCGTTATTACTTCCTCCGCCCTCATCCCTCTCAACACGTTCAGCCCTTGCTCGTCCACCCTCTGATCCCAGCCCGTCTCCTCCCATATCCGGCGGATGTCCCCCCTCTCTTGCTCTTTTGTGAGGCTCTCTCCTCAGCTCTCCACATCCTATCTCGTCTACTCCATGCCTCTCGCCGCCTCCCCGGCCTCTTACAGCCCGCTCGCGGGCTCCCACCGTCTTCCCCGGCCTCTTACTGTCCGCTCGCGGGCTCCCACCGTCTTACCCAGCCTCTTACGGTCCGCTCGCGGGCTCCCACCGTCTTCCCCGGCTTCTAACAGCCCCCCAGACTCATTCCCGTGCCTGTCAACCTACAGCTGCCCACTAGAGGACTTACCCAAGCCTGTGCAGTTTATAACCAGCTGCCCGACACATTCCCATGCCTTCCGAACCTACAATTGCCCCCTAGATGCCTTACTCATACTTGCGCTGCTTATAACCATCCACGCAATTCATTCTCATGCCTTTCCTGCCCACCGACTCGCACACTACTATTGTTTGACCATTCCTGACCCTTTTATCATGCGTAATTTAATTTAATTTAATTACATATATATACACGTTCAGCGAGTGGTGATAAAACCATTCTCCCTATCCTCTCGATCGGTTTCTTCAACATGCAATTCCACCTGCCCAGGGTCTTGGAACTGCGCTGCACCAACCAGTGCTCCCGGATTGGGCCCATGTTCTCGCTGCGGCTCCTGCCGACCATGTCCTCCTCCTGTATCCACGAGGCCGCCAGCGGCCTCCAATTCATCCAGCTCCGTATCACTACCAAACTCCCGCCTCAATGCGTCCTCATCATTGTCATATCCCGCCGTCCTCTCAACCCGCTTTCCCCACTCCTTCGCGATTTGGGCCTCCAATGTCGTCCTTATCCGCTGGAATATTCGACATTGCCCAACTCTTCCCGTTTTGCCCAAGGATTGCGTCTGACGTTCCAGCAGGGCTATCTATCCGTTAGCTAACCTTTCACCCAACTCGAGTACTTGCTATTTTCAAAGGAGTCCGGATGCCCGGGCCGTCGGGCGATCCGGAGACTTTCGGAACCTGCCAGTACACACTGTTTTTCTTACTCACGGAAGTGGCCCTTGTGAAAGCCACCTTATTGATACAGATGCCAGTCCGCCAACATCGCAGTGAATGACATAATATGGCGGCTGTCAGACAGATAAACGGGCCATCGATCTTATCCAGGAAACCCTCATCCGTCATGCCTTTCCTTTTCGGGCCAGAG
>Ga0307509_10007051_pt1 | contig 14858 bp, 21 predicted proteins | sample 10_EM_MG_FD_202245 | JGI IMG/M metagenome (GOLD analysis project Ga0307509, IMG submission 202245) | Populus trichocarpa ectomycorrhiza microbial communities from riparian zone in the Pacific Northwest, United States - 10_EM | ecosystem: Host-associated > Plants > Roots > Unclassified | place... | reverse complement strand
GTGTACGTCAGTAACTGGGTGGCTCGCGAGGGTACCCGACGGTACCCGAGTAAGCGCCTGGGGGGTTTTGCTGATGTAGGGTGATATTTCAATTGGCATACAACGGCCGCCCACCGACTCAGACTCTATGGGTAGCCACTTGGCCTTCCAAACATGGTGCCGGAACAAACTGACACGATAAGAGTCCACATCAGGTGCAGCAGAGGCTGTTATTCTGTTGAAGCCTCCAGGGATGGAGGAGAAGTGTGCCGGGGCAGCAGGGAAGGTTTGTTTCTTCGGCGCGTGGGGGTAAACCGGTCGTAGCTCTCGGACCTTTCCGTGACACCGTTCAAAGGGAGGCGAACGTGTGCCCCTTGTCGATTGACCCATTGGGGTTGATACAGGCGAGGTGATGTCACGTTTCGGCAAGGGCCGTGACGTACCGTGCCTTACCCTCCAACGGCGCTGCGAGGTCGCAAGGCAGAATCAAAGAGCGGTGAGAGAGCGTGTAGTTGGGCTTGGTCGGGCGTGCAGGGAGGGCCGTTGGGGGGGCGGGGATGTCTTGCTGCGATTTGCTGACCACGAACTGTCCGCCTAAAGTGCTGATACACCGATCCACTGACAAACGAGCACCATGCTGATTGACTGGGGCGGGAGAGGGGGGATAAGAAGATAAGATAGCGCATGGTTGGATTGTGATGTAACCGGTTGTGGCGGAAGGGCAAGGTGTCCAGCCAGGAAACGGAACCGCGCCGAGTCTCTCCACTCCCTTGGACGCTCGGTGCGGCCTCGGCCCGCTGCGGTCAGCTCACCCTGCTGCGGACACCACTGACTGAACCAACTGCCTGGTTTTCCCCGTCCACACGCGAGTGACCGTCGATCTCGACCTGTCATGGGGGTACGTCGTCCACTGGCTTTAGGGATCTGCGCCCCTTTGGGTAGGCAGGAATCCAACCCAAGTTCAGAGGGGAACATTCAAGATCGATAACGTTGTACGGTTCTGTATGCGGCTCTCGTTGTCACCCGACAGCGACGACCACGTTCCCCTCTATACGGTTGCGTTCGTTCTGACGTCTATTCCAAAGTCCGGGAGCAAACACGGTTAGCCTTCGAGTTTGATGATTTTACTTTTCGTCTCGACCCCGACCCGATCTGTGGATGCACTCGATTTTAATCGGATCCCTGTGTGCTGTCTTGTGTTGGGTCAAGGAGCACGCCTCTGTTGTCTCTTGATTTGTATGGTCCCGTCGATTTCGAAAGGAATCCGACTGCGATTGGTCATCGCGTTATCAGGGTATGGCGGGCAACCACACTGCAGCTGGGTGTGTGTACGTATTTCCCACATCCTTGCGGTGGCTGGCTTCACTCGGGATCGGTGTGGCAGACTTCCTTTCTTCATCACCGCGACCGCGTTGCGGTACATATGGGATTTGTCCTGTCATGAGCGATTGTATTATGTAACGTCGATCACCTGCGTACAGGGAGTCGACGGTCGTTTTACTGACACTGGAACAGTACTCAGAAGCTCAAGTCCGGCGAAAGCGCTGGATCTGCGGCTGCCGCTGGCGAGCCCTGCGCCCTATTACGGAAATCCTAGGCTTTTGATGTTCGGGGGGCCGACGTGATACCGTCTGAACTATTATCCGACGGGGGTCGTGCCAACGTCCCAGCAGTTTCGGACTGCTGGCTAGACCTAGGAACGCATTAATGAGGTCTGGCCAACTGAGGGCGTTCTGGATCAGGTTCGCCCACGAGAACGTGTGACGAGTGGAATTGAGTCTTCTTCTTTCTGAACCTGTTCGGGGAGAGCTGTCACCACCGTCGACAACAACCAGGATTTCCGCTCTCTTCGGTTCGGTGAGTTTATCGACCGTGGGGAGAGCGCCTTCCCATCCGATGCAGAGCTTCCTCGTGAGGGCTGTCCTGAGTTTCAAAGTGCTTGGAACATGAGGACCCCGTCTCCATCGGGTGTCCTTCCCGGGTCGCCGGGGCTGTTTGGGTACAGAACAGACGCTTCGGGGCCATCATTGCCAAGCGCTCGGGAGCAGGAAACAAAAATTATCGCACGAGTGCTCCCTTCCCGAGGAGACGGTGTTATCGGTTTTGCAAATTGATCGACCGGAAAGGAGGCTCACCGTACAAAATTCTGCAGAGCCATTGTGTTTTCGGGAGGGCCGATCCTTCGAATACCTACTGCGGCTGGGGGACCATTTGCGGCGACGTAAATGCAAACAGCCGCCACTATGTTGGGCGTGTGAGATATGAATTTCCAATACCCCAGACCCCAGAGGACGGGGAACTCGAACAATCCCTGGTTCACCGATCGCAGTGCCGGAACGACAGTGACTGTATGAGGCTCAACCCAATCCGCGTGTACACGAGGACCCGGTGACAAACGGACTCCGGTGTGCTGAGGCTGCTCACACGGATGTCGATTATCAGCGGTCCAGGCCACACTCCTCACTCAACCCAGGCCCCAGGTCGCATTGGGGGGGCACCCTGTGGCACCCGGTCTTTATGTGCGCTTGTTGGGCAAGCGCTAATTGAGTTGGCTGCTTCAGGAGAGGATTTGGCCGAGTTCATTCCAATTCTCGTCATACATCCTCGAGGACTGACGGAATTGTTGTAGTACAGCGCCACGGACAACATCATAACCAGCGTCATGAACGGGCTCGTGGTAGGACTACGGTGAATTCTTCTTTCGCTAGGGTTAGACCTGGTAATCAAAGGTTTATTGATTCCATTTTCGAGGTCCTTCCTCCGACTCGGAGGAACCCAGACCTACGGAGAACGATCCGCCCCTTCAGTGGGGTTTGGAGTAGCAGACGGCTTGTCATGTGTCCGTGTGCTGGGTGATATCTGGCTACGGTTTCCTGATGTTGAGTGCGTTGCTCACTGTTCCGCTGACGATCAGATGCTAAGCTATCAGTGCTCTGCCGCAGGACTCCCGCCACTCTTCACTACTCCGAGTCGGAGATCTGCGCGGCAAGTGGTGTGTCCATCTTGATCTTCGCATTTTCAACCTCCTTGTATAAGTATACCGTCGATCCTCATCCACGGCTCCTCCCGCTCCCACCGACCATGGAGCCAAACAAAGCTTACATCGACTCCAACGACGGCAAACGAATCTACGCCGAGATGCATCCAGCCAACGGTGGGGATGGCGCAGACCCTACCCCGATCCTATTCATCCATGGCTTCCTCTACTCGTCCTCCTCGTTCACACCCGTCTTATCCCATCTCTCTGCGCGAACGCGCGTCGTCTTCGACTTGGAAGGTCGGGGGAAGTCAACGCTGGAGTCAATGGCCACCTGGTCGCTCGCATCCGCTGTATCCACCATCGCCCTCGTCCTCTCCCACTTTGGTTATCCACCAGGGACCCAAGTCGACGTTGTCGCCCATTCGCAAGGCGGGATCTCCCTTGCTGTTCTGTTCAGCCAATCGGCCGATCCATCCACATCCTACAACGTTCGCCGCCTGGTGCTCATGGGCCCAGCTGACCCCGGAGAACCTCCAGAGATGGCGCTCGCCTTTGCCCATCAGGTTCGATCACAAGAGACCGACGATCTCGTCCTCTTTTTGTTCAGCTGGCTCGGCGCCGACGCCAAGTCTAACCAGGAGCTGATATCCTCCATTTACGACAAGCTATTTGGGGACGTATCCTACAATCGCCCGTTTGTCTCTCACATGATCAAGGCTGCGGTCTCTGCCCCAGGAATTTGGACGGCAAGGGGTTCGGTTGACGAGCTGTGGATAGTGTTTGGGCGACAAGACGGTTATTTCGGTTGGAGCGTCCGTAATATGGTGGAGTACATGAAGGACGTGGACACTGGACACTTCTTCACATGGGAGAACGCAGAGGCCACGGGCAAAGCGTTACAAGAGATCCTTCAGCCCGGATCCTAGGACGCCAGATGCTGGCAATGAACGCCCCACCGTCCTGATCAACCCCTGTATCATGTATCTCGAGTGTATTTACATTTACATTTGTTCATTTCTCGGTTGTATAATCGTTCTTCCGTTGATTGTACTAAACGACATGTCCCATATAGCGTAGCAGCTTTCATCCTGTATGGTAGACCCTGGTAGTTCTCATGAATGTGTGATGCATTACTAAAGCCTGTGTGCTGGATGTTTGGGATCCAGGAAAGGATCGCGCCGGCCGTTTGGTGACGGAGGCTAAGACAGATGTGGAAGCAGAAGTTAAGGCACCTTGAGAAGGTGTGGGTGTTTTGGATCCACTCGAAGAAGGCGCGAGTTGACGCGGTGGGTCGAGCCCCTGGAAAGTCCTCCGATGTTCCCGGGCAAAGGTAACCTGGGCGAGGGTCCGAGATCGGGATTGGTCAAAGTACAGTGTGTATATCCAATCGACTTGGGCCCTTACGCAGAACGCTCTCGAGGCCGGGCCGCAATCCCCACAAAGGTCAAGCGTATCCCAGATGACCCTAAGCTGTTTACCGGTAGTAGGCATTTCCCCACCCCGTGATAGGATCAAGGAAAACATACCGAATTTGAGTGAATCCTGAGAGGTTGACGGCATAGGTTGTGCAGAAACCACTTGAACAGAACATTAATTCATAGTGGAGTCTTTGCATGGGGGGGAGCTGTCAATGAAGGGAATAGAGAGAGCTGTGCTAGAGTGGCCGAAGATGTCCGCATTGATGTCGTATCCTCTACCCACAGACAAACCCAGGAGTGCCTTTTCAGCTAGGTAGGGTGTGGGGTGAGTTGACCCGCCTCGTATAAAAGCTCGTGAGGGGTGGCGGGGAGGACAGGGGAGTGCCCCTAGTTCGTTGCCAGCGAATGCTTGGCCAGAACAATCACACCATTCGGGTACTCTTCCCGCTCGTGATCAACAGTTGGGGCTATAAAAAGCCCCGTCAACGCCCCTATTAAACGGATTAATAGTCTGTTGATATATGCGGGGGGCGTTTGGGTTCAAGTCGCCAGCCGTTGGGTTTGAGAGCAAAAATGAGTGACCGTCGGGTTGATGAACACCGAGAAAGGAAGTCCGGTATTGGTGATCGTGATCTGATAAGAATTTTGGAGCGCCGTGTCGTCACACCAGACTGTTGATCGGGGCCAACGGTGACGGAAGGTGAATGGACGCTTCTCGATTCCGTTCGTAGCCTGGGCTAACGAAGTTTGCCCGCACCCGTCAGGTCGTGTTAGTCAGCAGATCGGGATCAGAAGGTCAGGGCTGTCGGACGAGGGTCAACCCTGTTTCGAGAGGAGGAATGTAGGAGAGCGCATCTGGTGGGTTGGGTGACATGGATCGGACGAGGGCGCATGGTGTCGAGAGGAGGGGACGAAAACGTGTTTTACGCATGTGATCTGTGATGTTACAAAATCGGCATGTACAAAGGAAGCTAAACGTCTGGTATCAGGGCCACGAAGGGGACACGAGACACATCGGGGTCTGCGGGCAGTCGTTCAATGCTCAGGCACCCGTAGGAACAAAGATCGATGACTTACCCTAAACTCTATCAGGTCACCGCTCGGTCCCCGCGAGATCAAACCTCAAACAAATCCTCCCGCAGTAGTCGTCTTCTTTGATTCCACCTTCGTAGGTACTGCTGACACCTCTCGGCGAACACCTCACAGCCGTCCAAGAATCCGGGAGGGATGAGATCCTTCCTCTGGTCCCATGGTTTTATGTCAACAGATTCGCATCTGTCCAAACAGACCAGGACGACACCGAAGCCATACGCGTCCGCCAGACGAGGGTCTCTACACTCGCCGCGGAGAATCTCCGGCGCAGAGAAGGGGCGTGTCCCCGGATGGATTTGCTCCACGGTAATGTGGAATTTGTGGCCAGACGAGGATTGGGAAAGGAACCTGAATGGGTCAACGGGTTCGTCGTCCGGGGAAGAGTAGACCGAGTTGCATGAAACGGAGCGACCAAAGTCAAGGAGCTTGATGGTATCAGAACCGTGGGTCACCTGGATATTGAGGAGAGATAGATCTCCATGACTGAGGCCGAAAGAGTGGAGGTGGGCTAGGCCATCCAGCAGCTGATTATGATAATCGATCTTTTGAGATCGGGTCAATGGAGGGCGAACTTTGATAACATCGTAAAGGGTCCTGCCATCGATGTATTCCAGCACCATCCCCACGTTCTCGAGACTTCCAAGAAAGGTGGCAATGTTTCGATGTCGTGTTACGGTGGTGTAGACACGTAATTCTGCGAGGAACTGGGTGGTGACGTCGTATGCATTCGATTGCATCTCGCCATTTATCTCGAGCTGCACCACATTCGGCTTCTTGACCACGCACTGAAACAGCTCTGAGGCAGAACCATAGGCTACCGGGGCGAGATTAGCGACGGGATTTGAGGGAGCAGAGTACGATGTCGGGGTGGGGAAGGAGAATATGGAGTTAGGGTGCCTCGGGGGGTTGTAGACGGGTGGAGATGGGGGTGGGGACTCCGCGCGAGAGATGGTAGTAGGGGTAGCGAGGTGAGTATATCGGCCATGTGCTGTGGAGTGGGCATGCGTATGAACGTTGGAGTTGTCTGCTACAGCTGTTTGGTCTGAGCGAAAAGAGTGGGAGGTACCAGTGGATTCTTCTGGGTCCTCTGGATCAACTTCGACTGTGCGATAGTGTTATCTCCTTGTCAGGGGGAGCGGGTGACTGTGAGACGGACCTAACCACCAGTTCTTCTTGGATGTGAGTGTAAAGGACTTGATATGCCGCGATGCCATTGACTGAGGCGGCGGTTGTCCGGGACGCAGATGGCTATGGGGAACCTCGGGTCAGCCAGTAGCCACATACGCGCGGCGGGTGATTCGGCGATCACACGTTCGTTGGCCGAAGATGGATTGGGGGAGTTGCTTCCTGCAGCCTTGCGTCGGAGATAAAGGATATCGAGCGTATGCAGTGCGGGACAAAGAGGCCGAAGACCGTGTGGGAGACGAGCAAGCCTGGAGCGAACAGGCTCGGGACCGAACTTGTGTCCGACCTCTGACGCGCACCAGGTCGAGCGCAACGAATCAGGAGGATAGGGGGAGGTTAAGCGGGCGTGCGCGTCGCTCCGTCGGTTAAACCAACTGCGTGGATCTGTTGGCCCCCACCACGAGCAGAGGAAACTCCAGCCGTGTGTTGCCAACGAACCCCCAACCATTGTACCAGGGTCTCACTTCCACATCAGCATCAACCTGGTTCAGACCCGACCACCACCATCTGACATACTCCTTACACACCTACCTCAACCACATCTCCGCTCTCTTCAACAAAGGCGCTCCTTAATCCAGAGGCGAATCGACCTCCTGTCTCGGTCCGGGGCTCGTCAACCGGCCCACTTCCAATCCAAACCCACAAGCACCCGGCGCGCTTCGGAACGTTATTTCCCAATCTTTTCCCAATGGCCGAGTTCAGCAAGCGGGCGAGCACAGTCATGCCAGACCCTTCTCTCATCTCGGAGAATAGAACCTGTCCCGGTTGTGGTCTGTCAGTTGTCAACGAGACTGGCGGTGTGGTCGTTGCCTTTGGGTATGTGTCACCGGCTAATTACTCTCAGTTCTCCAAATTCACTCGTTCTTCCATCTCTCAGACAATCCTTCTTCCATGTAGACTGTTTCATGTGCGCTAAATGCGGTGACAGAGTGACAGCAGACACTAACTTGCTCCTGCTGTCCGACGGTTCCCCCATCTGCGCCAACTGTTCCTACTGCTGCAATGTCTGCAAACTTCCCATTCTTGACGAAGCTATTATGACCGGCGACGACTCTTACCACGCTCACTGTTTCAAATGTAAAGTCTGCGGAAATCGGATCGACGAACTCGTATTTGCCAAAACAAGTCAGGGCATCTACTGTATGAATTGCCACAATCAGCGGGTGGCACGGAGTAGAAAGCGGCACCAGGAGAAAAAGGCTGCCCAAGCTCAGGCGCAAGCACAAGCAGCCGCCAACAGCACGGCTGGTTCGAGTTGGAGTGGGCGGCGCGAAGCTCAAAACCTTAACTCTTCAGTCAGTATCGAATCAACTATCGCCCGCGCAAACTAACATTCTAGATCCCGCAGTACCCTTCTAGCGGTTCAGACCCATACAACTCATTGCGGTCGAAATCAAGTGCCCTGGCTTCGCCTCCTGTCGATCCACCGACCACCCCTTCCAAACAGCCCCTGGACCCCAGCAGCTCCGTTAATACCCCGCAATATAATGGAGCCTACAGCAACCCGCGAAACCCTCCGCGAAACCCAGCTTCCCCCGCAGACCGCTCTCAGTCGCTCGACACCGCCAACTCCCATCAGTCAACTCCCAAACCCTCCGGTTCCCGCCCAATGGGATCCCCCTCGCGGCATCGGTCGCAGTCGTCAGGGGGAGGGCTTCCGATTCAAGACTCTGCTGCTCCTCCGTTACCCCAGTCTACGTCTCTCCAAGCCCGCTCAATGTCCGATTCGGCCCCTCCGTCCGCCAACACACCGTCATCCTTCCGGCCCCCAGGGGAGACAGTCCCGCTTCCTGAGGATTCTGGTCGGCGGACGAGTCGTGATGACGGTGTCCGCCCCCTGCAGGTACTGATGAAGGACTCTACAAACACCACTAACGGGTTGAATGGTTCCTTACAACCCCCAACGTCACGCGCAGCCAAACGGCAGTCGATAAACCCCGCAATGGCTTTCGATCCTTCAGTTTTCATGGACCCTCCGCAGAAAAGGTCTTCCGTCGCTTCGGTCAGTTCCAACCGTTCGGGCTCCTATCGATCCGCCTCGGACAGTCTCGGTCGCGATTCTCCCCAGGTTCAATCTCCGTTACGTGATGGATTCCAGAACGGCGTACCACTTTCACCACATGGACCCTCAGAGAGGTCTGGAACATTTCCCCCAGCATTCCCCCTTTCCACCAGTCCGGCGGACTTGTTCCAGCAAAGAGGACGCGCTGGCTCTAGTTCACATGTAGATAGTTCCTTGTCCTCGCGCCCGTCGCTACACCCAGGCGACGCCAGTGACCATATGGCCCAAAATGGCATCGATTCTACGGTAGGGTCAGCCTCATCCCCTCTGGACCGTAACTCCCCTGGGCGCTCGAACTCAAATGGTCGGTTGTCACCCCTTGGACCGTCAAATCGGAACTCTTCAATCTCGGTTCATTCCGACCGACCCCCCTTCAGTCCTACGTACAGCGTCAACGGCCGTTTGTCACCAAACACAGGAAACGCTTCTCCAGTGTCACCTACGTCTCCCAACCACCGCGTGGATGTCCCGACGGGTGTCGAGAGTGAAAGCGATCAGGAGAGTGATGATAGGGTGGGAACTGTCGACTCACCGGGTATACGTTCCACCCCACCCAGCGACGACGACACCATCCCTGCACTACCATCTAAGAGTTCAAGGGAATACAAGCGCGCACGGCCCCCGAGTCTTAACATCCAGAGCCCTGCGTCTTCAACGACGATCGCAGAGAATGTGCCTGATGGTCACGAAGTCCCAGATAGCGAAGAACCCTCGGGGTCCGAGATCTCTCATGAGTCTTCCCCTGTTCAACAGACCTCTCACTCAACTTTTATCGCCCCCGCACTACCGCCAATCCGGTTCTCCATGAGTGGCTCTGATTTCGGGGACCTCATGGGATTTGGTGGTCAGGATCACCAACGCAAGGGAAAGGTGCCAAATGTTCCGGAGGTCGCGGAAGATGGTTCCGAAGACCTCGTCACACCCATCGACGAAAGTAATATGCACATCCCTCCCGTTTCCACTCCCAAGAGCGATAAAACCATCATCGAGACCGACTCCACCCCAAGGAAGAACGGCATCTTGATGACCACTGTAGCCTCGCCCTCAATGGCCAGTTTGTTGGCGGAACCACCTGGATCTGTGCTCACACGGTCGACATCAACTAGGTGGAACCCGAAGAGGTTGAAGGCTTCGCCTCCCCGACGGAGGCGCGCTTCAGAAGCGGACGAGACCCCCCGAGCTGCCGCCCCCACCAAATTCGACGCATCTCGTTCAGAAGGCGTCATGCAATCCCCTGCCCCTGATAGGGTATCCTCTGACTTGGACCAGAAACCTGCCGAGAAACCTGGGCCAAGGGAGAGGTTGGATTCAACTGTGTCGGTCAGGTTCGCGCAGCCCACTTCCGAAGCACAGAAACTAGATGCTGCAAGGAAATTGAGGACGGATACTTCCGACCTGGTCGGGAGAAGGTTACAGGAGGCGCTGGAGAACGCCGCTGACAGAGGGGCTCCTCACATGAAGTTTGACAGAGAGTTCGTTGAGGCAATCGCGACGATGGTGGAGCAGCGAAAAGAGGAGTACCTGGATATGAAGAAGAAACTTGATGGGCTCAAGGTAAGTAGACGAATGGTTGACTACCTTGTCTCCGTTGATTGACCTATGGTATTTACAGCGTGCGAGCCAGCAATACATGGACGGCCTTAACGTTGCTCAGTCGGAGTACGATCGCGAAGTTCGGACTCGCAGGGACGCTGAGGCGGAGGTCACAAGATTACGCGTTTTGCTTTCTGGACAAGCGATGAAGCTGACTGCGCTCTCCGGAGAGGCCAAACGGCAGGATGCGCATGTCCAGCTCACAAGGGAGCTAAGCGATAAGATGACTGGCCTGGAGCGTGACCTTTCTACCTTGAAGGTCGAGCGGGATATGACCTTGGCCGAGGTAGAGGAGTTGACCGCATCCAAGGGGTAAGTTATGCTATGAAACACCCCTTGCACAGTATTCACCTCCCCCGCAGCACGAGTGACCCGAGCCCGGACGGAACTGGATCGAAGCTCAGCCGAAACCTTACCACTCGTTTGGACAAGATCAAGAAGCAGTACAAACGAGAGCTGTTACCTCTAACCCAACAGCGCGAGCAATTGGAGAGGGAAATTGATGACCTCAAGGCGCACCGCGACCTTCTCCTGGAAGAGACCACCATGCTCAACCTCCGGAACGAGGAACTCGCTCAACTCACTCAGCAGTACCTCCGTCGCATGGAAGCTGCAGATGTTCACGCCACGCCCGCCAAACGGGAGAAGTCCAGTCAATCTCTAGACAAAGCTAGATCGCCTCAATACAATGGGTCGGCCTCCAACTCCACGTTGAACGACGAGGGAGAGCCCAGGGTTATTCGTGTGGTGAAGCCGGATGCTTTGGAGGTCCCGGCAAGCTCATTCCGCCCACCGAAGTTCCTCAAGTGGTCCGGGAAAGCGAGCAGGGAACATCTCACGAAGGAGCCCGCGATCAATATTGTCCCCCCCGAAACGATGCCTTCCAAACCTCGTCCAATGAAGGAACACACATTCCAACAATTCAGTGCTCTTCGATTTGCAAGGTGTGATCACTGTGGGGACAAAATGTGGGGATCTCATCTCCGTTGTACCGGTTAGTGTCGAGTTTATTTCATGTGCCACTTGTACCAATCGCTGACCTATTTCAGGGTGCAACACGTCCGTCCACCCAAAGTGCCTCCCTCATGTTCAAACATCCTGTTCTCCGGCTGGTGGCAGAAACGAGCCAGCTTCCAACGTTGCCCCGCTCCGTACGCTCAAATTTTCGTTTGATCTTCCACTGCCGTTTGTTCTGATGAGGTTTTCCCGTAGTTCCGTCAATGTTTGGTCGTGACTTGGTCGAACAAGTTCGTGCGGACGCGAAAGGCGAGGAGCGCTATATTCCAGTTATCGTTGAGAAGTGCATTGATGCCGTTGATGCCCTTGGTGAGCTCGCCGTCTTTGGATGCGTTTCTTAGGTTCTAATTCCGCTATCCACAGCCCTTGACTATGAGGGTATCTACCGTAAGACTGGAGGTTCTGGCCAGTCCAAGGCGATTACTCAGCTATTTGAACGAGGCGACTACAGCTCCTTCGACCTTCGCGACTCGGACAGGTTCAACGACATCAGCAGTGTCACATCAGTCCTCAAGACGTACTTCCGCTCGTTACCTGACCCGCTCTTCACATTCGCTTTGCATGATGAGTTTGTCCAAGCGTCCCAGATCCGAGATCCAGCAGCCAAGAGCAGTGTGTTGTCGGAGTTGGTCTTTAGGCTTCCCCCCGAACACCTGCACACTGCAAAACTGTTGATGATGCACCTCCATAGAGTGTCTCAACAGAGTGAAGTAAACCTCATGACTGCGAGGAATCTCGGAGTTGTTTTCGGACGTGAGTTCTGGTTGCCTCAACGATGCGATGGAACGCATACTGACCCTCTCGTAGCCACCCTAATGCGTTCCCAAGACTCGGGTGCTGAATTCAGCGATATGGCCGGAAAATCCCTCACGGTTGAGTGGCTCGTGGAAAACGCGCCTATGATTTTTGCCCCCGCTTCTGATCCATCGAGCCAATGAATTCTTTATGGAGTATCTTATTACGACTTTCTTTTCGATCTTCTTTCTCTTCAGTTTCGAGCCGGTTCGGGCGGCTTCTGGTATACCGTTTGAATTGTGTGTGGATAGTAGGATACCTCTTCGTCACTTTCCCCCCCCATTTCTTTCCTGTTCACCTCGGCATGTATTCCCACCCCGGTCTAGTTTCTATGGTTGTTTTGATACCTCATTTTGGGTTCTCACTGTGTTCATCACTGTCACTGTATGTGCGTAGCTTTTGTTTCATGGTCGTCAACCCTCCATCACGCGTTTTCACCCACTTCATCGCATCTCTACCCAACATCTTCATCCACCATTACAGTATGGCGTGATTTCTAAGAAGTGCCAGGCACTTGTACCCTCTCGCCGCCCCGTTTCAGTGCGAATGACGCGCATATGAAAACCCAAAGACCCATGGGTCGCTGCCGCCAAGAATGCGGTCGGGAGGAGGTTCTAGTGAGGTTGCCAAGAACCCCACATCATATGGGACCGGCCCCGATCAAGAGATGACCGTTGATATCTCTCTTGGTCGTTTTGTGTGGGGGAACGTCTCTGGTTTCAGAGCACAGTATAGGAAGTGACGCCGAGGACCAATCTGAGCGGTTGTGCCACTCTGGGCTCCTAGTGGAGTCGTGTTGAGCCCACTGCCGCGCAGCCCCAAAGAGAACATCCGATCGAAAACTGTTAGGGAGACTGAGCGTGAGGGCGAAGCGGGAGAGAGTGAATGAGAGAGGCCCATACGCGTTGCTGCAAAAGCTTTAGCCGTGATCTGGCAACTGAGGTGTGTCAGACTGAGTGGTGGGGTGACGCCCTCGAGAGTTCTGAGGTATCGGTACACCATAGATGGTTGACACGGCCCTGTGGGTCGGTAAGAAGCTGCGATGGGGTCGAAAGGGTGAAATAGAATCCACCAAAACGAAAGATTGCGTGGTAGGCCTGCCGCCACTTCTCTTCGAGCAGACGAGCGCATATGGCAGGCTCAGGGCAAGTTGGACACTAGGCATCTCAGACAGTCGAATCGGCAGAATCTATGGGGGACGCACGCATTGGTATTCTTTTGCGATTTGGGTAAGTCCGAGCTTTAATACCCTCTCCAAGAACCAGTTTCTCCTAGCAGTCGGATGAGTTTTTTCCTCTCAACGAATATCAAGTAATGGCCAACCGTTTCTCCAGCTTCAGTAGAGTTTCCTGACTCAGAGAACTCATTTCTTGTTCCGTCCAGCCGTTCAGGTTCTCCAGCACGAATCTACTTGCCTCGCGATAGAGATCCTCCTCTTCGAATAGCTCGGCAATTCGCATTGCTTTTATGGGTTTGCCGGCGGCGTGCGTCAGGAGGAACGTCATACAACCCTGTTGAAGGGCGGGTACGGAAAGTTTGTGGGAGATATTCATTAAACCTTCGACATTGTTCCATGTGATCGTGCATTCAGTGCTATGGGATCTCTGGTGAATTTTTGTCTAAGAATGACCCAAGACCCTAACTCACTGAGGGTAAACAAACTTTAGGAAGTCGTGGAATGTGGCAGCCTGAAATGTTTGGTGTCAGCCATAAGCCCTAAAATACTACGAGATTACAGAACGTACCCTCTCCTCTTTGAGAACAATCACGGCTTCAGGGATTACGTTCCCTCTTCTTGTCCAAGGATTTTGTGTCTTCGACTTCTCTGATTTCGCCGGAGATGATTCATTGGGCTCATCGGGGCGAGGATTCGAATCCCCTTGGAGCTTTTTGAGACTGTTGAGTCTCGCGTCCGCAATCGCGTCTGGGCTGGTCGGGCTGGATTCCACGTCACTGGTGATGGTGGTGTCCGTATCCGTTTTCCGCGGGTCCATCACTTCATCGTCTTCGTCCCCAGTGATTTCCACCGGTACGAATGTCATCACAGGAATAGAAGCTTCCCCCGTCCTATTTCCCGGGTCGGAAGGGGGCTGAGAGATCGTGATAATCGAGGACATGGATGCTGGACGCCCTGTCTCTGCCCAGTCACCACTGAGCGCGGCTTGGAAGAATGGAGATGCCCAGTACAAGACTTCCTTGTGCGCCCTGGAGGGTCTGATCTGTGACTGCGCAAGAAAACAATATGCGATCCCTTACCAGAAGGTTGTGGACTCGACAACAATCTTCACAGTCCCAGGTAATTGACAGTGTCTGGTGAACGTATCATCGATATCAATAGAGGCATCGTCCTCAGACTCGCTGACATCCACGGTGATGTCGACCTCGTGCTCCTGGAATGCCCAAGGGGGTGAACCAGCGGACCGAAAGACGCCGGCAGCCGCGGCGTGGGTCTCAGTGGCAATGCTGAGGGAAGCAGCTGGGTTGTTGTTATTCCTGGAGTTCCGAGCGATGAGAATGTGCGACGGATTGGTGGCCATGGTCACGACCAAGGAACGGTCCGTCCACGTGACCGATCATCCCCCGAGGTCCGTTTCGAGTTATGATCGGATCGGAGTCGGCGCTCTAAATTGTAGGCCTGGGCAGGCACGATCCGCGAAGTCCCAAAAACCGGGCGGGAGTAAGCAAACTTTCTGACGCAGAATTTGCTCAAGGTATCCGAATAAGGATCGGGCCCACA
>Ga0307509_10007050_pt1 | contig 14858 bp, 11 predicted proteins | sample 10_EM_MG_FD_202245 | JGI IMG/M metagenome (GOLD analysis project Ga0307509, IMG submission 202245) | Populus trichocarpa ectomycorrhiza microbial communities from riparian zone in the Pacific Northwest, United States - 10_EM | ecosystem: Host-associated > Plants > Roots > Unclassified | place... | reverse complement strand
AAAAAAAAAATTCATATTACGCTAGCATTTTTAAAGAGATCAAAGAAAATTTAAAACTATGGTCATCAAGTAGACTGGGTTGATTAATTTCAAATAACTTAAATCGAACTTAAAATGTAAGTAATGGACACTTGTTGATATTAAAAAAAAAAGATAACAAAAAAAACCTTGAGCAAACCCGACAACCAACCTGGATCAACAAATCAAACACATGACCAGAACATGAAATTGATATGACCCCGTAAATAGGAAAGTGAGAAAAATACCAGGAAAAAAAATATTTGAAAAAATGCTTTAAAAAAAGATCAAAGTCGACTCAAGCTAATCTTTCAAATCTATGACCAAGGTCATGAGGTGACCCCATTAAAGGCAAACCCAAAAAAACAAAGAAGCAAGATTCTTAATCAAATAATTATTGAGGGATGAAATTTAAAAAAAAATCAACAAAAAAACAATGCAAAACAAAACAAATAGCACATAAAAGAATTATGACTAAATTGGGTAAAAAATTAAATGAAATTAAATGTTTAGGGATAGAATTGAAAAAACAAATCAATTAAGAAAATGATTAAAAAATAGCAATTAAGAGAATTAGGATCAAATTTGACATAAAAATTAAATGAAAATAAATGCTTAGAGATGGAATTGTAAAAACAAATCAATCAAGAAAATGATTCAAAACAAAACAAATAGCAATTAAAAGAATGAGAATCAAATTTGATAAAATAAAATTAAAAAAATCAAATGACCAGGGATGAAATCAAAAATAAAATATAATTAGAAATAATCAATTTAAATAAAACAATTGCAATTAAAAGAAGAGTGACTGAATCAAAAAAACAAAATGAAGGGCTGGTATAATTTTTTGCATGACTAGTATACAATCTAAGAAAGAAAAAGAAGAAAAAGAAAAAAAAGAACAAATCAGGACCAAGGCAACATTAATCAACTTACACGTGCCACCTTGTTGGCTCCACTGTGAGGAAACGAAAAACACCTTGGATGGTATTTTTTGGCTGCTGTGAAGCGCCGAACGTGTTGCACGAAGGCAAAAGGGCACCTCACATACCGACGTGAGCGCCACACGCGTCTGTAATTTTTTTTTATTTTTTTTATCTATTGAAAGACCAAAATAACCCTTCCAAAACCCAAATTAGCAAAAAAATCAGGTATGAAAAGCCAAAAATTCCTCCAAGAACATCTGATAATAACAAAATATATATATATATATATGTGTGTGTGCAAAAAGATTAAAAAAAAAGGTCCCTAAGTCATTGAATATAGTTCTTAGGAATTTAACAAATTAAAAATGGTCTTTTATTCTCTTTGAAAAATCATACAATTGTTGTTTGGAAAACTGATTTGATTTTAAGCCAAACTTACATCGACAGTGAGCTCTATTACTGTCGATAAAACATTTCAATAAAAAAAAAAGATGTTTGGATAATTTCCTAAATACAAATAGTTTGAAATTTACATAAAATTATACTATTTATTTGAATTTAATTTTAATTACATTTTTAAATAAAGATTATAGAACACTCCGATGTCATGTTAAAAAGTTATGAAATGCTGTCTTAAAAGAGTTCAAGCCAAAAGCAGCGGGGCAATAATTGATGAGAGTTATGTTACTTAATAAGGAAGTGAAATAATTCTAAGAAAAATGCTAATGTACAAGTAATTCACCAGATCAATACTTAAAAAAAAAAATATTCTTGGACTGCCATGTGATATGGCTTAATATAACTAATTAATTAATGAAATATTGGAAGTGATGCCAAACGATTAGTTTATCTACCAATAAATTTATAATTTTATAATAAAGCTCAACCAGCCTTTTAGTAATCTACAAAAGATCTACAAAAGGAGTACATACTAGCTATGTGATGGAAGCTTCACTGCATATGGAATAAATTTTTTTTCAATAAAATAATTAATTTGTAAACTTTTCTAACATATTTTTGGATAATAAAAGCTATCAATCACGAAATAAAATGTTTATACACATATTTAATTAAAAGAAATTAATATTTTATTAAAATATAAATAAAATTAAGATATTTGATAACACAACATAGACTATGCACTTATTTGTAACTAATAACTTTGTTTCTTATGATAAACTTTTTATTCGATCAAACGATCGATTATCTATTCCAATAAAAGATTAAAAAATGTCATCAACCAAAACAAATTGAATAAAATTATGAAGCTCAACTATCAAATAATCTAATATTGAATAGTGAAATTGAAAAAATTAGTTTTTAAAAAAAATTAAAAAAAAAAGTTATGGATAACCTGAGTTAACTTGCTAACCCTGTGACTATGGGCACAAGATTAGGATAGAACCACAGAGAGAAAAGTGAAAAAAAAAAGACATCAATTCCACAAAAAATATATGTTGAAAGATGAAATTGAAAAAAAAAAATTTTAAAAACATTATAAAAAAAGATGAAAATCAACTCGTGTTAACCTTCGAAACCTATGACCAAGGTCATGAGGCCGCGACCGACTGTATAAAAGGCAAACCCCAAACAAAACAATGCAAAACTCTCAAAAACAAATGCTTAGAGATGAAACTAAAAAAAGTTAATTTTAAAAAAAGCAATAAAAGAAAAAATTCAAGACAACTCGAGATTGGATAACCTCACATAAAGAAAGTGAAAAAAAAAAAAAGAAGCACGGAGAAGAATTAAAAAAAAAATCAAATGTTGAAGGACAAAAATAAAAAAAAACCAAAGTCAATCCGCATTAACCTTTGAAGCTTGTAACTCTGGCCATAAGATCTGGACTAACCTTGTAAAAGGGAAAAAAACAATGAAGAAAAATTCTCAACAAAAAAAAATCAAGAGATTAAATTGGAAACAAATGAATTAAAAAAAGCATTTAAAACAAAACAATCAAAAATAAAAAGAATGGGGACTAAATTAGACATAAAAATAAATTAAAATTAAATGCTTAGAGATAAAATTGAAAACAAAATTTAATTAGTAAAGAGGCAAAAACATATTCAAAGAATAAGGACCAAATTTGACATGAAAATCAAATTAAACGAAATTACAGAGATGAAATTTAAGAAAACAATTAATGAAAATAAGATAAAAACAAAAAAAAACATATATTAATAAAAAAAAATGAGGATTAAATTGGATATAAAAATAAATAAATGATACGACACAACTATATTTTGGCAAGGAGAAGAAAAAGAAAAGAGGAAGGAGAAGAAAAAGATCCATCGGGGCCCAACCGTAGCTCCACCACACACACGTATCGCACCACAACATAGAGAATGTTAGTGCGCTTCCAACACCACCTTTTAAGGCGACATCTGACCGCAGGATACTGTCACAAGTGTCCACTCGCTAGCGCATGCTACAAACACCTAGGCAACCTTTTTATTTTATTAATATTTTATATTTACCAAAAGATCAAAGTGCCTTCTTAGCCCTTTTAAGAATAACAAAAAAAATTAAGATAAGAAGATGAAAAAGTCCCCGCAAGGAAACTTTAATTTTTTTTTATCCTTAGGGCAATTAAGTAATTTTATTGTGCATTAAAAAATGAATTTCAATAAATCCCCTCTACCAACCTATTACTACAAAAATATATAAAAATACCAAAATGCCCCTGACTATTAATGAATAAGACATAACTTCTTAGGGATGATTTAAACATTTTACTTTGTATATAATCGAACAGAAGAAAACAACCCTTGGCACCAACTTTAAAATTTTTGGTTGCGATGGTAATGAAGTCATTATACCGTGTATAACATACGTGGAAACAAAAACATATTTATCCCCTATGTATATGGTAATTATAAATAAACACCTGTGAAATAACAAAAATACATGTAAAAACTATTTAATTAGATGGTTTTGAGATGAATAAAATGGGAAAAACAATATGTACTGTAAATAATGTTTTTCTCACCACTTTTAGATTTACTTATAATATTTTGACTTGCCTATGACTCTATGAATTAATGAAATATGAAATTCAATAGTATACACTAGTTAGATTGCTCACACTACGTTGTGGGTATTCATAAAAAATATCAATGAACAGTAGTGAAAAAACAACATTTTGTAAGATAGATGGCTTGGGCGTTAATATGGGCCGATTCACAAACAATATAAATCGTTATGATAGTGGCAGATGGAAGTTAGATTTGTGAACACCATGTCAGATCCAAGCAACCTTGGGTCTTGCAACCATGTCAAGCGCAAGCGTCGTGGGTCTAGTTATAATAATAATAATACTACTAATAATAATAATAATTTTTAATTTTACCATTGAAATCAAATCTATGGTTAAACAATAATAATTTTTTTTTCAAATTTATTAATAATTATATTAATAATATTAAACATGTGTGACCTAAGTTCTTATAGTTTTTAATTTTACCCTTTAAATCAAATCTATGGTTTTTCTTCAATAGTAATAATATTTTTTTCAAATTTAATAATAAGAAGAAGAAAAAGAAAAAGAAGAAGAAGAAGAACAATAAGAATACTAACAACAACAACAAAAACAATAATAAGACTCACGTTCCTTGGGTCTAGCATCCCCTGCTACACCCAAGTAACTTAGGACTAGGGCCCCTACCAGACCCAAGTTATTTGAGTCTGGCGCACAACCAGACCCAAGTTACTTGAGTCTGTTGGTACCAGACCCAAATTCTTTGGGTATAGCTTCCCTTGCCTAACCCAATTAACATGGGTTTGGTGCCCCTGCCAGACCCAAGGCGTTGGGGTCTGACAGTCATGCCTGACCCAAGCACCTGGGGTGTGGTTACTTTGTCAGACTCGAGCACTTAGGGTCTGGCAAACATACCTTATAATATATGTGGAAAAAAAAATATTTATCACTACCACAATCTTTAGATTTACTGACGGAATTTTTCATCGGTATTTGTACTATCATTTCATTGGTAATTAATTTACCAACGAAATCACCGACGGACATGCTCTGTCGGTGAATCTTACGTCGGTAATTTTTTATTCGTTGATAAGTCCGTTGGTAATAAAAAATATTATTACCGATGAATTTACTTACGGAAAAAGCGAGCAAAAAAAAAAAAAGAGTGTCCGCTACATTCCGTCGGTATTTCTCTCGGCAAAATACCGTATGTAATTCCGTCAGTAATTATTTAAAAATATTTTAAAAAATATATTTTACAAAACTATAAAATAATTAAATAATATAAATCAACACTCTATAATACTCAAAATGCTTGCAAAAAAGAAGAAGAAAATCAACTCAAACAAATTTGCAACAAATAAATAACATGAAAAAATAAATTCAACTAAAAATATTCATATGAAAAAAATTTAAAAATCCTATAAATAAATCAACTAAAAATTGATCTCATACGGAAAAAAAAATTCCTACAACAACATTCATAAAATTATTAAGAACAAAAACAATTAAAAATAAAATAAAAACAAATATAGTGAAAAAAACATGAAAAAAAATGAAAAACAATCTTACCTTAATGTGGTTGCAAATGAAGCTAAGAAGAGAAAAAAAACAAAATTCGTTAAGTATACTAATTAAAAAAAATGAGAAGAAAAAAGAAGAAAGGAGAAGAAGACATACTTGAGCATGAAGGAGATGAGAAGTAGTTGAGGAGTCACTTCCACAATCTTTAGATTTATCGACGGAATTTTCCATCGGTATTTGTACTATCATTTCATTGGTAATTAATTTACCAACAAAATCACCGACGGACATGCTCTGTCGGTGAATCTTTCATCTGTAATTTTTTATTCGTCGGTAAGTCCGTTGGTAATAAAAAATATTATTACCGATGAATTTACTTACGGAAAAAGCGAGCAAAAAAAAAAGAGTGTCCGCTACATTCCGTCGGTATTTCCCTCGGCAAAATACCGTATGTAATTCCGTCGGTAATTATTTAAAAATATTTTAAAAAATATATTTTACAAAACTATAAAATAATTAAATAATATAAATCAACACTCTATAATACTCAAAATGCTTGCAAAAAGAAGAAGAAGAAAATCAACTCAAACAAATTTGCAACAAATAAATAACACGAAAAAATAAATTCAACTAAAAAAATTCATATGAAAAAAATTTAAAAATCCTATAAATAAATCAACTAAAAATTGATCTCACACGAAAAAAAAAAATTCCTACAACAACATTCATAAAATTATTAAGAACAAAAACAATTAAAAATAAAATAAAAAACAAATATAGTGAAAAAAACTTGAAAAAAGATGAAAAAAAATCTTACCTTAATGTGGTTGCAAATGAAGCTAAGAAGAGAAAAAAAAAGAAATTTGTAAAGTATACTAATTAAAAAAAACTGAGAAGAAAAAAGAAGAAATGAGAAGAAGAAATACCTGAGCATGGAGAAGATGAGAAGTAGTTGAGGAGAGAAGAGAAGAGAAGAAAAAGAAATGAATATTGATGTTTTTTACATATGGGGAAGAAGAAGAACAAGAAGAAGAAGAAGAAAGGAGACGGTTCTGTTGTGAAATTAGAGATTCTAGGATTTTTATTGGGACGTTTTACCGACAGATAATTAAATATTAATATTTTTAATCATTCCATCAGTGATTCTGTCCATAATATTTAATTTAAATTTTGAATTTAATAAAAACTTTTCAGAAACCGCCATATATCACCAACGACTTTTCAATCTGTCGGTGATTTTGTTTATAATATTTAATTTAATTTTTTAATTTAATCTAAATTTTCTAGAAAACCATCAAATAACAATGACGACTTTTCAATCCGTCGGTGATTTTGTCTGTAAAGAACAGTAATTAACAGTGCAATTAGGAAGTGCATAGTTCCAGAGCTCTCTGTAAAATACCGACGGAATTTTCTGTCAGTGATTCCCTTTATAATTGACATGATGAATAGTGTTCACAGTTTACCAACGATTTTACCGACGGAATTCCCTCTGTTAAAAATGACACGTTTTAATTATTTTTTTCCCACTGTAATTCCCTCGGTATATACCGAGGGAATATATATGTCAGTAAAATCCATCGAAAATTTACCAACGAAAATTTTCTCTCGATAATTTCATTTGGATTTATCAATTTTCTAGTCGTCTATCCCTATATATATGGTAATGTTAATAAACCCTTGTGAAATAACAGAAACACACGTAAAAACTATTTAATTAAATGGTTTTGAGATGAATAAAATGAGAAAAACAATGTGTACTGTAAACAACGTTTTTCTCACCGCTTTTAGATTTACTTATAATATTTATAATATTTTGACCTGCCCGTGACTCTATGAATTAATGAAATATGAAATTCAATAGTATACATACTTCAATATGCATTTTAAATTTGGAATTTCAGGGAAAGCTTGAATGCAAATCACATCATAGATTGTGAAGAATCTAGGATTCGTAAAAATATTAAAAAACAAGTTTCGGCTTTGTCAGGTTACTCTGCAACTGCAACCCCTCTTTAAAAGATCCATTTCCTATGTGGTGAAGAAAGATACTGACCTGGGAGATCAAGTGGCTAGCTTTGGTAGACAACATGAGTTCGCAGACATAACGTGGTATCCTAGTCAAGGCAAGGCAGTCTATCGAATTGATGATCGGATTTCTTCTAATACCTCTGGCAATGGCCTTTACGACTACATCGCCTTCCGCTCTACTCTTTCTCTCGGATTGGCCGCCATTAGAGCTACAGGTTTGCTACTATACTGTATATATAAAGAAAATATGTGTTACCTCTATACAAATCGATCCCTCAAACCTTTTTTTTATGTCGAGCAGCTGCATTGCCATATGAGTAATATTTTTCCCTTTTGATTTCGTTGTTAGAGGACGCTCAAGAATCCTTGAAAGACCCTGATGGGAAGTGCGCCAGCGCAAAACTAATTACATCCACCCTCGTGAACTTGGCTTATGGACTAACTAACAATGGTTACTTTTTTTTCCAACTAAGTAATTTATATTCATATTTCTGCGACTAAATTGTTGTGATTGTAGACTTCGATTGATTTTCAGGAATAGTTTTCACGGGTTATCCTATAATTGGGTACCACAATCGCCTACAGTCGTCAGGAACTTGTCTTGATAGCCCTGAAGATGCAATGATCACGGCATGTCCATGGGATTCAAGAATTAAGGGCGAGTATTTTTTCCAAGCCACATTCAGTATTAGCCTGTCAGTTGTGAAGAGCTTCATCCAAGATGTGCAAATGCTCGTCAAACTCGATCCTAGAGCATTATGTGGCCTAGAACAATACAATGGTATCCTCATGCGCTATGTGAAGGCCTCAAGTGCCTACTTGGGCAAGGAAGATGATGCCTTGGATTTTGATATTACATTCTATCGAAACAAAGACCCCGCGAAACCCAGACTTTATGAAGACATACTTGAAGAGATTGAGCAACTCGCAGTGTTTAAGTACGGAGGTTTGCCACATTGGGGAAAGAACAGAAACCTAGTGTTCAACGGTGCACTCAAGAAATACAAAAATGCTGGAGCATTTCTGAGGGTAAAGGAGATGTATGATCCACTGGGGCTCTTTTCCAACGAGTGGGCAGACCAAGTCCTTGGACTGAAAGGAGAGGTGAACATAATAAAAGAGGGATGTGCACTGGAAGGATTGTGTATATGCTCACAAGACATTCATTGCGCACCAAGAGATGGCTATCTCTGTAGAGCAGGGAAAATTTATCAAGATGCAAGGGTTTGTGCCCTTGTTAGCAATTCTGAGCAGTAACGATGACAGGCTATGGGTCTGTCACCGGCGGATGGATTGATGGTTCTCTAAACTCTAAAATAAGAACTACTATACACCAGTACACCGTCACCGCCTTCCGTTTAGCTGCTGCTACTTTACCGTTACCGCCTTCCGTTTAGCTGCTACTTTACCGTTAAACATGCGCTAGCAGTGGTGGGATTAATTGCAATAAAATTGTCTAGTTTAATTTTTATATAAGCGCGCAATATATGTTGCATACATGTTTATTCCTATTTAATATATTAAAAAATATATTGCATGCACATTTAACAAATGTGAGTAAGTTTTAAACTTATAACGAAATTAATTCAATTTATTAGCATGAAAATAAACATATATAATAATAAAATATTAACCTAAATTTCTATTTTCTAGATGAATTAAGAGAATTAATTCTGGCATTTTTTATCAATTACAAAAATGTTAACAACTTTTAATAAAGTTTAAAACTTTAATGCATATGTTTAGAATTTAGATAGGTATTGTTTATGTGCTGGAAAAAAATAATCATTTTGAGGTAAAAAAATATTGATTCAACTCAAGCACTTGAGTATGATTTGAGGTTAAAGATAACTTAGTCTAAAACCTTTATTTTAAAAAAAACTTTAGTGCTCTACAAATTTAATTCTAACTTTTAAATTTTTTACTATATAATAAGTCACAAGTACTTTTGTAATTCTTTAACGTCACATTGAGATTTTATATCAATTTATAATTCACTTATAATTAGTTCTAAATACATTAATATTTCACATTTAAGTATATATGATAAACAATAATTTTCAATAAAATTTTAACCTAAATTATGAATGGATACCACAATAACTGGAGGAAGATCCAAGTAGAATATATTAAAGATACCCAACTTGGTATTGAACAACTTAATTTAAGAATAAATTTAATGAAATTTCTCTTTTATTATTTTTTTGGAAGGTAAAACTATAATATATAAAAATAAGGGAAATGTTCATGGTAATTATCTAACCGATTGAGGGCATGTTTATTGCTTCGTCTGTCTCGACAGTGGTGATACATAGGAATTAGGCTAATGCAATAAATTTATGGACCAATTCTTTTTTCAGTAATTATTTATCGCTAAGGATAGAATATTTTCAAACCATTGCCGAATTTAATTTTTCTTTTATTAACAAATTGATACAAGGCAAAATATCGGATCAGATATAAAAAGGTAAACAAAAAAGAATATCAGCATATATCATGCCTTTGAAATTCTGTGACTAGAAGATGGGTGAGGCAGCACGCCAGCAAATAGATCCTCAGTGCGTTCCGATCCTCTGACCTGAAGCGTTGCGAAGAAAGTCCTTTCGGTTGTGAAGTTTATTTTCGATTCAGATTGATTTTTATATATAAAAATAATCAAACTGAATTTTTATAAAATATAAAAGGTAAAATTAAAACCAAACCAAAATTGGTTCCAACTGACCGGTTTCGGTTTGGTTATTTTATATCAAAAATCAAAACTCAACCGATTGGTTTTGGTTCTATTTGGTTTGGTTTGGTTTGGTTTAGTTTGGTTATTTTATATTAAAAATAAAAAACTATATTACTTTTTGGGATTTTTTTGGATTTTTTGATGGGTTTCAATTTTAGTTCGGTTCGGTTTTTCAGTTCAGTTTGATTTATTTTGAACTAAACCACTTCGGTTTAGTTGAAGTTTTTCAGTTGAGGTTTTTGAGTTTCAAACTTATAAAACAAAAACCGAACCAAACCAAATATTTTTTTAAATATTCTAATCGGTTTAATCAGTTTTTTTTCATGGTTCGGTTTTTTCGGTTATTTTTTTTTATTTTCTCGGTTTAATCAGTTTGTTGGTTTTTTTGCTCACCCCTACCTTTCGGGTACCATGTTTTTTTAAAAAAGTTTTAAGCCTTGTGGGTGGACCTGATCTCAGAAAGAAAATAAAGAGCCTATGAAGGACATGATTTATATGCTCGTGTATAAAGTAGGGCTTTGGGCCCCTGAAAGGTCCAACTTTCTTCATTAAAGGGTTAATTATGTGATTGCATCTGAATTTTATAGACAATAACAATCAAGTGCATCAATTTTAGTTTTTTTAGAATCATCATCTTAACTTTTTTGAAGTTATCTTCAATTACATAACTTATGTGAACACAAGTAAGAAAATATCTAGATGCTTCTTGTAGTCATGATCTTTCGGTTTAAGAGGTTGTTTGTTTTTGCATTTCAAATTGTATTTAAGTGTGTTTTAAATGTGCGTTTAACTTGAAAAAAATGTTAAATTAATGTTTTTCAATGGTTTTGATGTACTGATGTCAAAAATAAAAAAATATCTGAAAGAAAAAAAATATTTTGATGTATTTTCAAGCGAAAAACACTTTTAAAAAATATTTTGCATTATAATATCAAACACACACTAAGTTTAAGAGCCCAAACCTAGACTATTTTAATGATAGATTTGGGTTAGACCTGCATGAACGCACAATCTATTCCAATCACCACCCTTTACACCATGCAAGTTTATATGATTTATGGATCACTATTTAAACGAACAACATCTATAAGCAATATCTTAAATGGCTCTTTCCTATTTTTCTATAATGATTCAATGAGGCAAGGGTTTCTGCCAACACCATCGTTGTTGGATTGATTGCAAGAGTGATCTCACTCTTCAACACATTAACAACCTTGAAATCAATCATCCCTTCTATTGATGGGAAAAGAAATAAACCATAGATCCCTATAGCTAGAATTCTTAAACAAACCTCACTTTCCTCATTATATAGTCTATTTTTTAACATGGAATCTAAAGAGCTCCAAAACCACCCCTTATTAATACCTCACATGTTCATATGCATTTTTACCATCTTGTAGTCTATCTGAGTAATCTAGGCATAATTGTATAAAGCTTGTTTTTTTAGAGTGTAGAAGTACACCATATCTGATTGTAGGCCATTTAATAAAGAGTTATACTCTTAGATGGTGGGAGTCATGTCTACAACATCATATGTAAAACAATTGTACTCTAGGTCCTAAAACTAATCATTGGTTTAAACCATTGGCTTTACCCGATAAAACCTCTACTAAGCTCCAGTTATCCTGAGAGCAACTTTAGAGGGAACCAACTGCTAGACGATTTGATTAGTCTTTCGCCCCTATACCCAAGTCAGACGAATGATTTGCACGTCAGTATCCTTGTAAGCCTCCACCAGAGTTTCTTTTGGATTCGCCCTGCTCAGGCATAATTCACCATCTTTCAAGTCCCAATAGGCATACTCTCATTTGAACCTTTCTCATAAGATCAAGGTCGGTCAGCAGTGCAACCCTAAAAGGGATCCTGACAGTCAGCTTCAATGAGCCTTACAGGTTTACTCGCTTGTTGACTCACACACATGTCAGACTCTTTAGTTCGTGTTTCAAGATGGGACAAATAGGGAGCCCGCAGGCCAATACCCGGAGTGTGCATGTGCTGAGGCACACCATGATGGTGCGCGCTATAGTCCATGATTGTGACAATGGCATCTTTGTGGGCATTTTAAAGGCTCGGGTTTAGGCCACCACCACAATTCGCATCGGTCAACGCCTTGAGCCAATTGGTGGACTCACTATCATCGTTCCACATCTAGCTAAGGCGCATCGCCGACCACCATCCTCTTCCCTCCTGATAATTTCAAGTATTCTTTGACTCTCTTTTTAAAGTCCTTTTCATCTTTCCCCCATTATACTTGTATGTTATCGGTCCATCACCTATATTTAGCCTTGGACGGAATTTTCCACCAGACTCTCAAACAATGCCTCGTGGTGCGATCGGGTCCAGCCACAATAGGGCTCTCGATTCCTGAGACCTCTATTTATAAGTAAGGATAAAGGTCCTCGAACCTTTCTAAGTGAAATGATCATGTCCCTTGGTTTCATTAGGTCAATCTCGACTCTTCATCATTGTTGTATATTTTGGTTTCAAGTTGGCCTTTTTTCACTAAATTTTCAATTATTTGAAAAGTCCAGAGCATACATTTTTTGGGTGAATATAAAGTACATATACATGGGAGTAAAATAACATGTTTTTTGGTGTTTTTATATGGCATGAGAGAGAGAGAAAAAAAAAAGAGTGGCTAAAGTTAACCAAGAACCATGCAAAACAAAGAAGAAAAGGTTGTCATGTGCTAGGGGGAAGAAGGTATTATTCTCCTATGCTCAATACGATGTCATTTTAGCATTCTCTTCTTTTTTATTTGTTACGAGAAAACATATTGTTTTGCCCAAAATACACCATTTCATTTAAGCTTTTAATTTATCTCTCAAAACAACATTGTTTTAATTTAAAAAGGAGGGTTTTTTTTCAAAACAATCCTCTAAGTTTGTTGCCTTTTCTAGTTTGGTCATTGGCTTTTTTATTTTCATCCAATTTCAATCTTGTTTCTTAAAGTTTCATTTAATCGAGTCTCTTATTTTAATTTTACAACCAAATACATTTAAAATGACCCTTCAATGTTGGAGTTGTTTTCAATTCATTCATTGGCCTTTTAATTTAAAATTTTAACTATTTTCTTATAATTTCTTTTAATTTTACCTTTGATTGCAATAAAAATAGCCTTTTGATTTTGGTGCCTTTTTCAATTCAGTCATTAGCTTTCTGATTTTAATTTGTTTTACCAATTTCAACCTTTTTCTCAATTTTCTTCACAATTTCACCCTTAATTGTAATTTGTTTTTCAATTTTTTTCTCCCTCTCCTTTTGTTTTTGTATTTTGTTTTTTTTCTTTTTCAATTGCATATTTTTTATAACATTTTCTGGAAACATTTTGACTCAAACATTTTTTCTTAAGAGGGGTAAAAATTGAGTTATGATAATTGTCACTTTTTTACAATGCTTATAGTATAAAGTTTATGAAAAATCCTTTCTGTAGACTTTGTTTAGTAAGATTATGCAGAAGGATAATGTTTATGAAGAAAAAACGATCAAGTCAAGAAGTGACCAGTTTAAAAAAAAAAATAAATGGTTCAAATTAAAGACCACCAACCCCAACATGAAATTCAAATAGATCAAATCAACTAACCTCATCATGAAATCTACATAGGACAAATCAAGAGGCAACCGGCCTCATCATAAAATCTAAATGGGTCAAATTGAGAGGCAAACAACCTTGTCATAACCTAATTTTGACTCATTTTCAAAATAATTTTCAAAAATCTAAAAAGGCAAAAATACAAACAATTATGTTTTCAACGCTTTTCATCCATTCACGTGCCCATTTCATAATTTATTACTATTTTTCTCTAGCTGACATCTTTTTCAAAAAAAAATAAGAACATAAGAAATTAAATAAAAAATATCAGTGGGTGAAATATGAAACAAGAAAAAAAGGACCAAAGTGAAACCTAGCTACTTGCTCCCCAAGTAATTGGAAGAAGATGACAAATATTTGTTTTTACTATAAATTAAGAAGATTTTTCTTAGAAAATGAAGGGAAAGTGCAAAAACAAACCCTAGCCACTATTGGGGGGTGAGAAAATTAGAAGAAAAAAGAAGAAAGGAGTGAAAAAACCCCTAGCCATCATTAGGAAGAAAAAAAGAAAAGAAAAAAAACCTAGGTCATCTTCTCCCTCTCCCAAACCCCAACCACCATTAGCGGGAAAGAGAAAAATAAATAAGTGAGAGAGAGAGAGATAAAGAAAGAGGATGAGTGAAAAAAAAAGGGTGCCAAAAAAATTTTAAGTGAAAGAGAAAGAGAGACAAAAAAGGAAAAAAAAAGAAAAAAAAACATGTAATAGCTCTCTCTCACACAATTCAAAAAACAAAACCACCATACAACCTTCATCTTCCCTATATATTGATGTTAACCACCATCATCATAATCAACAACACCATCGACAACAACACCATTAATTCTAACATGTCTTCCTCCATAAAAGCAATCATAGCAGCCCCATTATCCTTTAATTTTGGTTAAAGTTTGCCCTTCTATAAATAGTTCAACAAGCTTTAGGCCTCTCTCTGAACGACGTGAAATTCTAACAATACTCCCCTCTTTTATTGGACATCTGTCCCCAAGGTCCACAGATAAAAATTATGCAAGCAATGTTTAGGTTGTCTCCTATATGGGCTCCTTTTTTGGTAAACGCTT
>Ga0307509_10007049_pt1 | contig 14862 bp, 23 predicted proteins | sample 10_EM_MG_FD_202245 | JGI IMG/M metagenome (GOLD analysis project Ga0307509, IMG submission 202245) | Populus trichocarpa ectomycorrhiza microbial communities from riparian zone in the Pacific Northwest, United States - 10_EM | ecosystem: Host-associated > Plants > Roots > Unclassified | place... | reverse complement strand
GCTGGTACCCACAACTACCTGGCTGGTATCCACAACTACTTCTTCACCATTCGGACCATGACCACGGTCCATCACGGCTTGCCTCTGGGAAGATGGTATTGCACTATCTCCTTCTTCTTTTTCGGGGGATTGCCAAAACAGATGGCATCCGAGCCTCCCCATGACATCGATCATGCCGCGCCTGGCCCCTCCCGCACTGAGTGTGCGGAATTTTTCAAGTGGTCTCCGCTTTGTTTGTTTTTTGTTTTTCCTTTGTTCAGATGATCGTGCCATGGGTTTTCCTGACTCTTCCTGCTTGTTCTTTGATTTAATTCCTTTTGTCTATCTTCCTAGCTAGTCAAGGGTTTCTTGTTGGGGGCGAGATGTGTGGTTAGTTCCATACCAGAGGGACTTGGGGGGTTGGTTTTTTCCCAGGGGTAGTTGGGGGTTTTTTCTATGCCATAGCGGAAGCTGCATGTAGGATTTTGTACCCATAAACAATAATCATATGATTCAAAAAAAAAAAAAAAGAAAAAAAGGTACAAAGACAGCACCCTCCGTCTCCTCTACACACCCGGCGATTGAAATCTCAATACCACTAGATTATCACCACTTTTCCAAACTCCACCCCCTGTCATGGATTCGTCCTAGGGGGTGTAGACATACCTCCTCTACTCTCTCCTTCCCTTAGGTTTATCCTTTTATGCTTTCTTTACTCTAGGTTGATGGATTTCGTCTTCTTTTAATGAAGTTTCCTCTTCCCACCCCGCTTTTGCTCAGCTTCGATGAGAGCATTAGCCCGGTCGGCAACACTCTCCTCACAGCCCATGTTACAGACGGCCGGGTACACAGTTTGCAGTAAGAGAAAACCTTTCAACAGGCCACGGTCAATTTCTCTACTCTCTTTATCTTTAAGAGGCTGCCTAGTCAAGACACCAACGCGATTACCGATAGTTTCTACGGCGCAGAGTTGGGTCTACCCCTTTTTCTCATCTTCTCCTCACGCTCGGATTGGCTGGCACCCTACTGCTACTCCACCTTTTTGGCTGGTACTCACAACTACCTGGCTGGTATCCACAACAACTTCTTCACCATTCAGACTATGACCACGGTCCATCACGGCCTGCCTCTGGGAGGATGGTATTGCACTATCTCCTTCCTGTTTTTCGAGTATGCGGCCAAAATAGAGGGCATCTTCAGCCTCCCCAGGACTTTGATCATGCCGAGCCTGGCCCCTCCCGCGCTGAGTGTGCGGAATTCTCATGTCGTCTCCGCTAAATTTGCTTTTTGTTTTTCCTTTGTTCGGATGATTGTGCCATGGGTTTTCCTGACTCTTCCTGCTTGTTCTTTGATTTAATTCCTTTCCTCTAGCTTCTTAGCTAGTCAAGTGTTTCTTGTTGGGGGCGAGATGTGCGGTTAGTTCCATACCAGAGGGACTTGGGGGGCTGGCCTTTTCCCAGGGGTAGTTGGGGGGTTTTTTATGCCATAGAGTAAGCTGCATGCAAGATTTTGTATCCTAAAACAATAATCCTATGATTCAAAAAAAAGAAAAAGAAAAAGAGAGGTACCAAGACAGCACGCTCCGCGCCCTCTATTTTCGTCTCGCTTACAACACTTTCCTCTGTGGAACATCGTAAACCTCAGGGTTTGGTCTTTACTTCGTCACGATACACCTATTTTGGCCTCTCACTTGGGCTTCATCTTCAATTGCAATATATATTTTATCTTTGCCAAGAGGATTCTTTCTTCTTTGGAAAGTCAAACTGGTAGTTTGACTCTATTTTTTCTCTCTCCCTCCGCGCTGTCCGCTGGCCTGGCCCTTTGGCCTTGCGCTGATGTCGTCTACCCTTCTCGCTTCAACTGGTGCAGGCCCAGCCATGGCTGTAGGCCCTGCTCGCTCTACCTCCACCTGCCAGGACTGTAGGGCTGATCCCATCTCTTGCTCATCGTCGTCCCAATCCAGGCATGCCTCCCTCTCTGGCAAGGCTGACAATGTCCCCAACATTCTTGGGCATGCTGCCAGGCTTGCACGCCTTCACCCGGGTTCTTTCCCCACTTTCTACAATCCCTCAGCCGCCACCTTTCCTGATAGCCAACTTGCCCTTGTGCCTCTTTTTGCCCAACTCATCGCCATGGTCAACGACCTTGGTGCCTCTGTTACTTTCCTAACCTCGCAAGTTGGGAACCTCGCCTCTGCCCAGGCAGGGCACTCAGCCACCCCCTCACCATCAGCCACATCCAACCTTGAGGCGTCCCTCAAAGATTTGTCCTCTCCTGTTGCTGCTCTCTCCTCCCACCGCGCCACAGAGTGGCTCCCCTGCCGTCTCAAGCGCCCCCTCCCCCGCCCTAGCTGTCCAAACTAAACCAACTCAGCAGAAAGCAAAACTCGCTACCCGCCTCTCATCTCGGGCTGTCGCAGCCCCAGATCTTCCGTTTCTCTTCGAGGGGAAATAGTATGGCAACCCGTAAACGTACGCTAAATGCCACCCCAACACACCCCAAGCTGCTATCCTCTTTGCCTCTCGTCATCCGCTGTCAGTGGAAGCCAAGCTCTACTCCGAGCGTTACCAAGCCACCTCACTTTTTCAGACTGCTTGCCCTCCCGGTTATACAGCCTCCGATCCCCTGCAGCCCCAAGAACCAACCTGGGCATAGGTTACCAAGAAGGGCGGTAAGGGCAACAAAAATGCCACTGCAGCCCAAGTCGCTCCGTCAAGCAAGAGTTGTGTCCCCAAAGGACCCCCACCACTCCCAGCTGCTCACAGTCATTTCTTTGCCCGGCGCACTTCCCCTACCCCCCCTCATGATTCGTTTATTATGACTGCCACCCTTGCAGCCATCATGGCCGATGTGCTTAAAGAGCTCAACTGCTCCCTACCCTGATCTCTTACTCCCTCTGTCAATCGCAAGGGTGCAGTCACTCTTACTGCCAACCCCTACACCCCGTCTTCCACTTACTCCCCGTTTTTGATGCCTTGTCCAAGAAGCGGATTCAAAGTTTCCCGGTTGGAGATAATCCGTTCCTAGTCATTAGGGAGGCACCTACAAGTGTCGAACTCCTCATTCACACCCTCCCGCTTTCTCTTCTTCCAGACCACCCCACTCACATGATCTCTTCACTCCTTGAATCAGTCAGCAAGCTATTGACGGCCCCATTTTTGGGGCTAGATTCCTGCAGTCAGATCCGGGAAAGAGGGCTGAGAAGTGCACCACTCTGGTTGTTGTGGCGGTGGACCCACTCCATGTTCCCCGGTTCGCCGAATCCATTCGGCTCTTCTCCCGTGCCCGCACGGTTGCTCCCTCCTACTTCACCTCCTAGTCCACCCAGTGCAGAAAGTGCTGGCATTTTGGTAATTCTGCTCCCCGGTGCAAAGAAGAGGCACAGGTTTGCCCAATCAGAACTCTCCTTCCTCACCGTGCCGCCCACAGATGTGCTAACCAGAGCTGTCCGCAAGGAGGCTTTTAGAAATCTGGAGTAGGATGCTGCAATAGCTCCCCCCCTATCTGCCTCAACGCTGGTGGTCAACACGCCTTGTTCGATGGGACGTGTCCTGTCCCTCGCGACATTCTCTCCTCTCTCCGTCCAATGAGGGACCAAGACTTACCCGATGCTCCCGATGCAGGCCTTCCTCAAACCAGCCCTCTGGGTCCAACTGCTCCCCCAACCGTACCAGCCACTCCGGCGAGGCACCGCCCTCGTTTCCCTCCCTCTAGCGAATCTACTCAACACGAGACAGTCAAGCTTGTTCGCAGTGCATCTGCCCAGCCTAGCCTCGCCGCTCCCCTCCCCCCCAGGAATTTCTTTGGTGCTGGCAGCACCCTCTTCCGTGCTAGCACCAGTGCCGACAGGAGTGAGCCCGCTCCGACCGATGTCAACATGGTACTTTAGATGTCGGCAAGCCCAGCCCCAACACTGAGTTCGTCACCATCCCAATCCTTCCATTACCCTGGTTGTTTAAATCTTTCCATTATTGTGCATAATTGTCTTTGAAGCAGTAATGTTTTTCAAACTCTTTTTAGTTTTTTTCCTTTGGTAGAAAGTTCCCCTCATGTTGTGGCTCTCAAGGATATTCCTCTTTGGAAGAATTGTCCTCCTGTTTTTTGTAACTATAAATGTTTTTTTCCCCCTGCTCCTGACAGTTATAAACCTCGTGTGGCAACATATGTTCATGAAAGGTTACTAACTCTGATTTCTGTTCTTCCATTGGTTTTTGAAAGTGGCAACCTCATGGCAGTGAATTTTCACTCCCCTGAGGGACTTTTGGATACTTCGCATAATTTGGTTCGTTTGTACAATGCCTACTGCATCCCTAGTGGCCACATTAGGTTAGTTTCCCACCTTGATTTATTTTCCTGGCATGATTTTCCTACACTTGTCCTTGTGGATTTCAACAGTCATCACTCCACCTCCGACCCGAATCGTTTGCTCTCCGACTACAACCAGTTTAAATGTTCTCCCTATTTCGACAGGGCAGCAGCTCACTTGTTTTCTCTCCTCAATACTCCAGGGGTCTATACTATGTTCCTGTTCACCACCAACCATCGCCCTGCAGGTCTTGATTTGTCCTTTGCCAATTCTGCTTTGCTCCCTTACTTCTCCTCTTACAACCCCTCCCTCCCGCCTCCGGGTTTGGATCACACCGCTCTCACAATCATTCTCTCCACTCCACTCCTAAAGCCCCGCCCAGGGGCCTTAACTGGAAACACACAGATTGGGATCACATCTCCCCCCAGCTCGCTGCCTTGACACTCGCAACCCCCCCTGCTCTCAGCCCTCAGCACACGCTTGACCTCTGGTTCGACGACAGCCTAGCCAAGATCACACACCTCATCACCGCCAACACCCCAACCAAATGCCCGTCCTCCTAGTCCAAACGGTGGTGGACTCCAGAACTTACACAGCTACTCCGCATGCATTACGATTCCTCACGCCTCATGAGAAAGAATGAGGCCTCGCCCGCCCTACCCCTTGTGGCTTGGAACACGTATTTCATGTCTATCCAATCTGCCAAGCCAGTCCAATGGTCGCAGTTTCTAGCCGACGTTGACTCGCGGTCAGTTTGGGACGCCAGAAAGATTGCAGCCAGCAGAGCCCCCGACCGCTTCCCCACACTTGAGAACGCCTCCTCCCCCACTGAAATTAAGGATACACTTCTACAACATTTTTTTCCTCCTAGACCCTCTCCTCCTCCTCCCCTCATCCTTCCTGCGTTTAAGGACGTCCCTCCGGTTCTACCATCAGAAGTGTCCTCTGCACTTCAAAAAATCCTCTCACACGTCAGCCTGTGGACCAAGTGGCATTCCTTACTCTGTCTGGAACCGGGTCCACAAGGCCAACAAGCGGCTCCTTCCATCTGTTTTCACTCCCCTCCTCACCCACGGATACCACCCTTTAGCCATGAAGAAGGCCAACGGCATTGTCCTGGATAAACCAGGCAAACCAGATTACCATAAACCAGCTTCTTTTCGGATCATTGTCATACTCGAAACCGTCTCCAAGATCCTCACAAGACTTTCTGCTCTTTGTCTTGCATCAGCTGCCCGCTCCCTTGGCCTTTTACACTCCAATCAGTGTGGGTCTCTGGCGGGACTTGGCTGTTTCAACACTGTTGCTACCCTCACCCACAAAGTACGCCTACTCCAAGTGGCCTCCTTTAAAGTTTCAACTCTCTTCCTGGATGTCAATGGTGGTTTTGACAATGTCTGTGCCAACAAGCTGGCCTGTATCCTCGCCAAAGGAGGGGTCTCCACCAATCTGGTTGCCTGGATTAAGTCTTTCCTCTCCAGACGTCAGTGCCGACTCATCTTCCAAGGTGTGCCAAGGGTCTTCTGCCCGGTCGCTGTTGGTACCCCTCAGGGCTCTCCGATTTCTCCCCTTGTTTTTGTGCTTCATATACCCAGCCTCCACCCGTCTCTCCCTCAAGGTCTGGCGATATCATATGTCGACGATCTCACCATCACGGTTGGCTTGGACTCTGTATGTTCGATTATCGGCGCTGTTCAACACTATTTCAGCATCATCCAAAGGCAGGGTGCCGAACTGGGGGTGGCCTTTTCTGTCCTCAAAACTGAACTCATTCACTGGAGAACTCCAAAGGACCGCACAGATGTTTCACTTGCCCCCATAGGGATTAATGACAGGCTCTTCCCACCATCACATGCGGCAAGGTGGCTTGACTACTGACTCACCCCTATGATCCAATCATCTATCCACTTCCAAAGACGGTTGGCGCTTGCCCAGGCTGCCTTCACCAGAATCAGACAGCTCAGTGAAGCTGGTATAGGCCTCTCCTCCTGGTGCAATAGAAAATTTGTATTTGGCGCCATCCTCCCTATCCTTACCCATATCTGTGACCTTTTTATCCTGGCCACAGCCACACTTAAGAAACTCGACTCTTTTTCGCATGGGGTGCTCCAGTGGACAAGTAATTGTTTTTACACCACCGCCTGTGGCGTTCTGTACCGGAAGCCTTATTATGACCAATTTCCCCCATCTGCGAATACTGCCGCCGGTAAGCTGCCCTCCGCTTGGTCTGCACCCCCTTGAAATTCAATCCTGCCACCGCCCTGATACCTGAGTCTGTACCCACCTGGGACCATGGACGTTCTGCGAACGATCATGGCTTTCTTCTCCAAAGATCTTCCAAAGCCAACCATCATATTTCATGGCTCCACCTGGCGGTTAATTCCGCCAAGCACCTGCCTCGAGACTAAGTGTCTCACGAAGGTTCGGACCTCATTCCGGATGTCCCTATCGTCCCGCTCGCCTCGACTAACCTCATATCTCTGCCACTCTCGACGGAACCCTCCATCACCTACGAAGCCCTCAGAACTTCCCTGATACAGTTACTCCTCGCCGACTGGCTAGACATAAGTCCACCAGTACCCCGGTCATATGTTTACAGTGCCTGGCTCACTCCTCACACCTTCACTGGCCTTCCCAGGTTTATGTGTGGCCGCATTCACCAGATGCACACAGGTGGCAGCCACCTTGCTGGTCATATCTCCTGGAGGAACAGAGAATCTAGCACCCTCTGCCATTTCTGTGAGGAAGACAATGAGTCCTTCTAGTACGTGATTGTCCTCTGCCCCGCTAAGGACCAGCCTCGCCTCACCCATCTCTCAGGTGTGGATGACATTGGCCCTGACCCTCCCCTCTGGCTCTCGGTTCACGTCCTTAGAAGGTCGGCTGAGTATCTCCACGCTACTTGCACAGGCTTCCCTCCAGCCATGTGGTGTATTCGAGCCAGTTCTGCTACCCCTAAGACGGGATCAGACTCAGATAGCGCTTAAGATCTTAAAACTCGCTAGCTCGGCCCCGGCCTTCTATGTATAGCTACTTTAGACTCCCCTGCTTGAGTCTCTCTTCAGGGTATTTTCTATATGGTTTATGAGGTTCCTTTGTTCCTAGTTGTTTGCGGCGGTGGGCAAGTTGGGCTGGGAGGTTTTATTACTTTTGATTGTCTTTCTTGTAGGTTACAAGGAGGATTTTACTTTACTTTTCTTTGTTAGTCATTGATGGAGATGCAACAGGGTTCTGATGATCCTGCTTGGAGAGTTTTTTGCACACCTTGTTTGAATTTTGTTATTTCCTTTGTTAGTTTTTGGAATTAAGGTTTTTTATATGCCATAGTGTGGGCTGCATGCAGTATTTTGTCCTTCAATGAATAATCACATGATTCAAAAAAAAAGAAAAGAAAAAAAAGAAAGAACAAAAAAGAAAAAGGTACAAGAACTCGCATGCAGCGCTAGCTATGGCGTAAACAAAACCTGAATCCCCAAAACTCCTGAGATAAGAAAAACCACAGCATCATCTCCAAGAGCATTAAGTATTCGATGCGGTACCATCATTCGGTTAACAAAGGAAAGTAAAAACACAATACTAGCTGAACAACTAACTCGCTACACAAGACAGGTAACCTAGTGTCTACTGCAAAAAAAGAAAAAAGAAAAACCTAAATGGGGTGAGGCAGGGGGGAGGAGAGCAGACACCGGGGAGGGGGGAGGCAGGTGGGGAGGAGAAGACCATAGAGGCCGGCTACGATGGGAGGGAGGGAAACATGTCCGGCGGGCAATTCGTAGCGGTGGCCCAGATGTAGGCAGCGAGAGAGGTGAGGAGGGAGACTGAGGACCAGAGAGGGGTGTCAGGGCCTACCGAGGTCCAGCCTGGGAGGTGGTGAGACCTCGGGGCAGCTTTCGCCAGGCAGCGTAGTATGGCATGGCTCAAGATTTCTTGTTCTTTGCCACAAAGGGGGCACAGTCAGCGGACGTTAGGGACGACCAGCAGGTGTGGGCTGCGAGGTAGCTCTTCTGGGCCCTTATCTGATGAATGCCACCAGCCATGAACGTCACCAGGCCCATGAAAGGGTGGAGGGCAAGAGATAAAAGGAAGGGGTAGTATGGGGGGGGAGGGAACTCCATATGCCAGCTGTCGAGCATGAGTCGGCGGGCTTTGGTGTCAAGAGAGAAGTAGGCGGCTTTAATGAAGCCAGCAGGCGGAAGCGGAAGGAGGTCTGGAAGGAGAGAAGAATTTATAAGGGGTGTGAACGAGAGACCTTCGAGAAGGGTGAGAGTAAGGTGAGCCAAGGCGTCAACAGGGACGTGAGTCCTTACTGGGGGAGAGGGGCGTGGGGTCTTCCAATTGAGTGGCATAATGTTGGGGTCAAGGCGAGTGCAAAGGGGGTGGTGGGAATCGGGAGCGCAGAACTTCAGGAGGGAGAGAAAAGACCTGCACAGGTGAGCAGTTGCAGGGTTAATCAGAGGAGAGGAGCATACTAGCCGGCAAGCGGCAAGCAGTCTCTTATGGGGCAGCAGGACTGACAGTGGTTGGAGGCAGGCCTCGGCAGCCAGGATCGGGAGGGGCATATCCAGCAAACAATTCAAGACCCACTGCTGATCTTGTGTCCAGTGGACATCCATCTTGGAGAGTAGGCCCTTGGAGGGAACAAAGAGGTCTGCACCATAGGAGAGGATAGGAAAAAGGAGGGAGATGGTAAGGCTGTGACAATGGTGGGGGGAGACCCAGGAACCATAGGAGGATAGGGGCCTAATTGTAGCAAAAGCAGCCTGGGAAAGGGCAAGATGGCAACAGGAGTGGGCAGAGGAGGCGAGGTTGGGCACAAACTAGTACCCAAGCCATCTGAGCTTTGGGGAGCGATGGAAAAAGTTGACCATCAAGGGCCACTGGGGGCGGTCTGGTGGCATTGGGGGCGGTCTGGTGGCATTGGGGGTGTCCTGTTGCAGGGGGGTACGCCAGTGGATGAGCTCTGTCTTGGGAACTGAGAAGTCGACATGTCTCGTGTGGGCAACTGCCCTCAACCGGCCAAAGATACTCTGTAGGGCCCTAGAGTTGGAGTGGTACAAGGGGGAAGAAGTACTGATGGAGAAATCGTCCACATAGGAGAGAACCAGGCCTTGGGGAACCGGGTTATGGAGGGGAGAGACGTATATAACTAAAGGCAGGAGGGAGACAGGGCAGCCCTGGGGGGTGCCCACTGAGACCAGGGAGAAAACTTGAGGGGAACCTTGGAATAACAGGCCGCAGGAGCAGCCTGAGAGGCAAGACCTGACCCAGGCAACTAGGTTGTGATTGACCCCTTTCTGTCAGGGGTCAGAGCAGAGGACCTTGGCATCAACATTGTCGAAACCACCCTTAATGTTGAGAATGAACAAGGAGACTTTGCGGCCCAGGGGTTGGAAGGTACGCACTGTGTGCATGAGGGCAGCACAGGCATCAAAAGAGGAGAGGAAGGGGAGAGACCAGCACTGGTTGGGGTGCAGGAGGCCAGTATATCTAGTGATTGGGGCAAGGCGGAAGGCAATGATCCTTTCTAGGATCATGGAAATGGTCTGGAGGAGGACGATAATTCTAAAGGAGGCAGGGGTGTTGTAGGATTGTTTGCCTGGTTTGTCGAGGACCACACCATTGGCTTTTGCAGGAGAGGAAGGGTGGTGACCGAACGGCAGGAGTGGGGCAAGGAGGGAGACAAGTATATTAGGGGAGACACAATGGACTGCTTTTGAGACCGAGTACCGGATGGTGTTGGGCCCAGTGGCCGAGGTGGGTGAACACTTCAGGAGAGCTGAGGAGACGTCCTCCTTTGTGAGTTCAGGGCAGTCGCCATAGGGGAGGAGAATCGAAGGGACAGGGGGGCAGTGGCGGAGAGGAAACAAGTGGTCGAGGAGGGCGTCGTTCATCTCCCTAGGAGACAAGGCGCCCAGGCGGTTTGGGAAGTACGGGGCAGATGAACCGGCTGCTATCTTTTTAACAGCCCAGATAGAGCGAGGGGTAGCTGAGGAGAGGAGGGACTTCCAGTGGGCTTTCTTGGCAGATTTGATGGCCTTGAAGCAACCCTGTTTGGTGAGGCTGGGGGCTGCTACATTGGAGGGGGTTGGGGAAGAACGGGAGGAGCGGGAGGCGGAGTGGAATTTGTGTTGATGGACTGAGAGGAGGGGGGATAACCAGGGTTGCGAGCTATGGGCGGGTCTCTGGAGCGGACTGTGTGAGCAAAGGAGTGTAGTGACGCGGGTGAGCTATGAGTTGAACCAGGCTTCCAGGGAGGCCCTTGTTGGAATGGAAGGAGGATGAGGGATGGAGAGATCCCTCAGAGCTAGCGAAATGGAGGTCCAGTTGGTGAGGGACCAGGTGGGGACAGGCGGAGTGGGCGAAGAAATCGGGTGAGCAAGAATAAGGGATATAGGAACATGATCCAAGCCTGTGTACGGCAGGGGGGTATCCCAAGAATGAAAGAAAGGAAACAAAAGTGGAGAAGCAAATGAAAGATCAATCACGGAGGGGTGTGAGCACCCGCCCAAGGGAAAGCGGGTAAACACCCAGGGCAAGTTGATGAATTCAAAGCCCAGGTCAGCTGCCCTGGAAAAATAGGGAAAGGACGCCGCAAGCTCCCCATGAGAGTAGGACCTTAGCGTGTCTGCCAGGAGGTGGTGGATGTTGAAGTTACCAACAACCAAGAGGGGGAAACCATCATCGGGAAAAGCCAGGTCCAGGGCGACGGTGCTACCACTGCTGCGCTAGGAACAGATATTGTACAGGTTTAGAATACAAAACTGAGAAAAGGATCCACCAAAGAGGTCGACCCCAAACAAATCAAGGGCAACAACCTCAGGTCTGTCAAAAAACCTAGCAAGAACCGTAGCATAGGACATGAAACAACTAGAAACTTAAAAGGTAACCTTTGGCTTTGAGCCGCAAGGGTGGGGGGGCCAAACGGACTTAAAGCCATTAAAGAAAGGAAGGCGAGAGTGCCCAAAGGGAGAATCTTGAAGACAAACAATATCAGGGGGCTGTAGAGCCGAAGCAAAACAATTATACAGGAAAAGAAACACATCCCAGCTCCCGAGGCTGTTGTGTTGAACGATTGAAAGAAAAGAAGGAGCAGGATGGTCCTGCTGCAGAGCTGTTGTGTTGTACGACATCTTACCGGCACGGGGCCGACTGGTCTTGGAGGGCGGGAGAGGGGCTGGGCTCCACTTCGGGGCCAGGAGCACCAGTCCTGGAGGTGGAGTGATAACATTCTGTATGGGGACGCCTCAAGGCTTTCGGTGTGGTCAGGTCAAAGGCAGGTGCCAGAGAGGGCGCATTAGACGTGGAGCCAGCTGGAGCTGGGGCAAGTGGGGCAGCTGGGAGGCAGGAGGTATGAGGTCAGGTGTCCATGACCTTGGGGTCGTCCTGTTCCTGGGTGGACAGTGTGGCGGAGGAAGGAGGGAGAGCACTGAGCTTGTCGGCAACAGGAGTACTTCTAGGGGGGGGAATTGGTCTGGCAGAGCTGTCTCTGTCTTGTCTCACTACTGTGACTCCTTTTCCCTTCTCCTCTCCTCATTTCTTTCCCCTTTTAATCTCGTTTATTTATTGTTTCTATTGGGGCCAGCAGGCACAAATGTGCACATCCCACCATGTTAGGTACAACAGACACTTCAAGAAAGCGAGGCCCCTGTGGTCCACAACCTCCAACCACACTCCATCCTGCTATCCCCAAGCTAAAGCCCTCAGACCCTGCCCGACAAAGAATCCCCTGCCCAGTGCTATGGGTGGAAACTACAAGGAGATGAGAAAACAGGCCTGAATATCATGAACCAATAACCCCGACGAAAGCCTAGCCTAAAGGAAAAACATCCTCAACCGACAGTAAACACGACAAACAAATGAAAAAAAACCCAGTCCCCCATGTCAAACCACCTATAATCTAAACCATAGTAAAACCCCAGTGTGCCCAGCTCCCGAAGGAATAGAGACTCCTGTATGACGGGTCTCAGGGCCACAACGAGGGGAAATAATTCCCAGAGGCATAAAGCCCTGCCAGCCGAGGCTCAGGAAGAGCAACAGAGTTTGAGGAAAGTGTCACTCAATGAGGGAGGGCTCGTGCCAGTCGGAGGAAGATCCGGTTGGCTATTTCGGGAAACGGAGCAGGGAATGAAAAGATAACATTACCCCCCCAGTCCGAGGACATACGAAGGGAGACAGAGGGTGGGTGTGGGCGTAAAGTCGCGAGCAGTAGGGTGCCTGCCTCTCTAAACGTCAGGGAGGAGGAGCAGGGCGGAGGGCTAACCGACATGAGAAGTGCAGAGAGGGCGGACGGAAGCGGGGTCACAGTGTTTCAAAAAGTCTGACCGTACAAGCAAAGCACAAAGGCAATAGTGCAATACCAGAGAGCAGTGCCAGCGGGGACAACTACTTTACAAATCTACTGAGACTAAGGACCAACCACTGATGGGTGAGGGGTTGCCCACCATGGAGGTCTACCTAAGCAAGCTCTTAGGGAAGAAAAAGAAGGCAGGCTCAACCAACCCCTAGGAACAAGCTTGCCAGGCCTGACCATCAGAAGGGAAAGGAGGAGGGGATGGAGATGGCTTCAGTCAGACAGAGGCAATGTGGTGTTTCTGAGAAGAAGGAGGTGGATGGAGGTGACGATGCTTTCTCGGGGTGTTGAGATTTCAATCGCCCGAGGGATACCGGAGACGAACAATTGTCTAACTACTCTGACTTCATTTTTTCTTTTTTTTCTTTTTTTGAATCTCGCTTATTTATTGTTTCTATGTGGGCAAACGCACAACTCTGCTCATCCCATGGTGTTTGGTACAATGGACTTTCAACTGAGCAAGGGCCAGGTAGTCCACAACCTCAAACTACTGTCCTTCCCGCTAGCCCAAAGCTAAACCCTATGACCCTGGCCGACAAAGAAACCACCGCCCGGTACTATGGGTAGAAACTACAAGGAGATGAGCATACGAGCCTGAATAGAGCGTACCAAAAACCCCTGTGAGAGCCTAGCCTAAAAGAATAACATCCACAACCGACAGTAGACACCACCAACAAAGGAAAAGCAAACCCACTCCCCCAAATCAAAGCCCCAATATGCTAAACCGTACTAAAGCCCTACCGGGCACAGCTCACGAAGGAATAGGGACTCCTGTATGACGGGTCTCGGGAACTCAACATGGGGAGAAAAGCTCCCGGGGGCATATTGCCCTGCCGGGCAAGGCTCAGGAGGAGCAATCGTGTTCAAGGGACATTCCACCGGTGAAGAGAGGGTTTATTGCAGTCAATGGAAGATCCGGTCGGCTATCTCGGAAACCGGAACGTGGATCGAGAAAGGATATCATGACTCCACTCGTCCTAGGACATCAGAAGGGAGACAGAGGGTGGGTGTGGGTGTAGAGCCGCCTGCAGTAGGATGGCAGCTGATCCAAGCGTCAGGGAGGTGGAGTGCTAACCAACACGAGGTGTGCGGGAAAGGCCGACAGAAGCGGGGTCACCATGTTTCAAGAGGTCCGACAGTACCGGCAAAGCACAAACAAGATAGTGCGATATCACAGACTAGTGCCACCGGGGACAGCTACTTTACCGATCAACCGAGACTAAAGACCAACCACTGACAGGTGAGGGGGGTGGATGGAGGTGATGATGATTTCTAGTGGTAGTGAGATTTCAATTGCCAGAGGTGTCTAACTAAGGTGACCGAGTTTCCTTTATGTTGACTGTTCACGCCAACAACCCTAACCCTAGTGACTCATGAATATGGTCACGCAGTCCTATGACTCATAATGAGTTATACACGAAATCCATCAGATGACTCCTATGAGTCACTGCACAACACACTGTAAACCAATCAAAACACTTAAACATGTGGTGTCTGCAAAGAGTGTCACCTGAGTGAACCTTGTGACTCATAATCTGAGTCACGCGCGAAAGTCATTAAATCATTATTACTCAGAATCGTGAGTCATTGTAACAAACCAGCCTTCCCTTCAGGTTTTCTAACCGGAAAAGATGATTGTCACTATTATAGACAATCGGTATAGTCTATGTAGCCTACTTAGTCTATTGTTATAGACTAGCATCTTGCGTTTGTTGTAGGTGTAGTGATTGTAGGAAGTCATATTGTGTAGGAATAGAGTTCTCGCATACAAGCAAGGCAGGAAAGAGATAAGGGCATTAGGTATCTCGAACATATTGAACCTATGGAAGGTCACTGTCAATGGTCTTGGCCCTTGCCCCAGTATCTGAGTGGTGTATTACTTTGATGGTTGCGTGAAGCATTCTCACTACTGTCAGTTTTTTTTCTTTTTTTTTATATCATTTAAAATTTTGTTCATCTGGCTAAAAAGCTAACTAGGTACAAAAGTCCCGTTCACCCTGCAGTATGGAGCTAAACACCCTCCAGCAACAGTCCATCCCGTCTCCCTCCTTCTAAAAACCCTCTGACCCTGCCCGATACCGTTGGGACTAACGAACTATCTGGTATTGCACCTTAGCAAAAGTAACCGAATATCGCGATGCAACAGTGCACTTGGCGCACTTCCTTTTCAACACCAGTTGCTCACAAATGGCTATCAAAACTGAACCAAAAGATTATTTAAAAATAA
>Ga0307509_10007048_pt1 | contig 14862 bp, 13 predicted proteins | sample 10_EM_MG_FD_202245 | JGI IMG/M metagenome (GOLD analysis project Ga0307509, IMG submission 202245) | Populus trichocarpa ectomycorrhiza microbial communities from riparian zone in the Pacific Northwest, United States - 10_EM | ecosystem: Host-associated > Plants > Roots > Unclassified | place... | reverse complement strand
GGAAGAGGCCTATATAAAGGATCGCGACGGGCCGTAGATATAGGATCTTCACGCGACCATCTAAGTACTTTTCTACAATATAACTTTACCTTTACCTTTACCTTTACCTCTCGCTTGTATGCAAGCATTCGAGCTCTTAGCGTCAGAGCAACCAAGACTTTATTAAGATACGAAGAAGTTCCCTCTCCATCTCTCCCCAATAAGACATTGGTGTAAGATACGAAGAAGTTCCCTCTCCATCTCTCCCCAATAAGACATTGGTGTAAGATACGAAGAAGTTCCCTCTCCATCTCTCCCCAATAAGACATTGGTGTGAGATACGAAGACTTTAAGATAGTCTATCAACGAAGAAGAGATTATAAGTTAATCTCGGAAAGAAGAACACTCTCTAGGATATTCAAGAACAAGCAAGGACTATAAGGATAGTCTAACAAACCTACGGAAGTAGTTTGTTACCTGTCGCATAAATAACCCCACCAGGGTAGGATTGTTACATGCTGTTGTAAAGCATAATCACTTTTGTGTACTATTAACATATCTTCTTGCTTCCATATGTTTAGTTTTTCCGAACATGTTTTTGAGAAGCAATCAGTTAGTTTTTGCTCTAATACAGGCAGTTACTAGGTGCCAGTAGCCTCTGGTCTGAATTTAACACTGCCTTGGTCCAGTACCACTATTACGAACTGGATACTAGAAACCTTCCGAGTGGCCCAAGCATGCCCTGTCTATATCCTCTCTACTGTGCTATATAAAATTCATTTCAGCTTTGACTTATGGACATCTCCTAATTATTGTTCATTTCTTGCATGAGTTGCACATTGGGTCTCATCAGAAGGCCAACTTGTCGCTGCTACTCTTGGGTTTCGGCGTCTACAAGGTCCCCATTCTGGTGCGAATCAGGCAGATCTTATCTGGAAGATTCTACATCTCTATCAGCTCACAGAAAGATTAGGCTACTTTAATACCGATAATGCCGCAAACAATGACACCGCTCTTAGTGAGATCCAGCGACTTAGCCAGCTTGAGGGAATCAAGTTTGATGCAATAGAGCGTCGGGTTCACTGTTTTGGGCAGATTATTAACTTAATTGTAAAGGCATTCTTGTGGGGTGCACAATTTGAGATATTTGAACGTGAGGTAGAGACTTTGGAAGAGATTCAGCATGAATCTGAGCTCTTAGAAGCATGGCGAAAGAGAGGCCCATTAGGGAAGCTTCACAATATTGCAACTTGGATTCTAAGATGTCCACAATGCCGGCAGCGCTTTGCCACCGTGGTTAAGCAACAACTGCCAGACTCTCCTGTTTTAGTACCACTTGTTGGAAATGCTACCCGCTGGCATAGTAATGTTGATGCTCTGGAGAGAGCATTTGTCCTCCGTGTTCCCCTTGATGGATTTGTGGCTCTAGCTGCTAAGGAAGAAAGACAAGGTATAGGCAGGCTAAGAAAAGCCAAGGATAATTACTCGGAAAATGATAATGAGCAAGATCCTCAGTATGTTTCAACTGACGAACTGACACTAGACCATTGGGAAGACCTCAAGGTTATTAGAACTATTCTTGTACCGTTTAAGCGAGTTAGTTTATACCTCCAGGGTATGAGTACAAATCGGAATTGCGCTAATGGATATCTCTCCCAAATTCTTCCGGCAATGGATGAGTTGCTATCTCATCTCGAAGATGCCAAAACTCGCTATGCCGATCCAAACATTTATAGTTCCCATATTGCAACCTCAATTAATCATGCCTGGAAAATACTTTGTAAGTATAGACTTTATATCTACTTATTCATTCTCGCTATAGTGTTATTATTACTAACTTATGTTTTGTTATCAGATACTACCAACTTGCGGACATTTCCAAAGTCATGTATGCCGTGGTAGCATTGGATCCAGAGATGCGGCTACAGTACTTTGAATGCAAGTGGAAAGATCGGCCAGAATGGATCGAAATTGCGAGGGAAAAATCTAGAGGATTATGGATGGAGGATTACTCTATGGGAACTGGCATTATGGTTGATGAGAAGGATGGAGCTATTACAGGCGAAACAGGCCCCACCGCCAGAATATGGGAACACCGAGGCACTGCCAAATTCAAGATAGAAATAAAGGAGTATTATAAACTAACATATTGATACAAGTCACGACAGATATTTCTCTGCAAAGTAATCTACCACTATGGAAGCAAAAGCGGCAAGCCAGAAGCATTATTCCATCTGAAGACCAGTTTGATCGCTTTCAGAGTCTCAAAATAGAAGATTGTGATATTCCGGATATTCTTCAGTATTGGATCGAGAAAGGCAAAAATGTGCGCTAAGAAGAGATTGAAGCCATGGCTATCACAATTCATAGTATTCCGGCAATGTCGGCAGAGGTTGAGCGAGCTTTTAGCAGGTAAGATCATTGATCTCTCTATCTTCCCATCACATGGCACTACGAGATACAAAAAGTAACATTTATAGTCCAAATAGTTCTCGGATTCTCATCTCAGATTGACGAAACCGGCTTTGTGATGATGCTATTGAAGCTGTTGAATGTTTAAAGTCATGGGGAAAAGCATCATTGCTTGATACAGGGGAATTAGATTGTGTAGGGGCGATGCTTGAGGGCTTGCAGAAATAGTGTGTTATGAACAATTAGTACAATGAAATAATAAGCTTGTTCAAGACTGAGAGAGAATGGACCGTCTATAGTGCAAGGCTGAAAGCCTCCAGGTCCCCTAGGCCGGGCCCGGCTTTGCCTTTCAAATGCCGCTTTCCCATAGTCCGGCCCGGCTGTCCCTGAAAAAGCCTGTGTCAGTCCGGCCATACCCAAAGTGGGCCCGGCTGTCCCTGAAAAAGCCTGTGTCAGTCCGGCCATACCCAAAGTGGGCCCGGCTGTCCCTGAAAAAGCCTGTGTCAGTCCGGCCATACCCAAAGTGGGACCACTGACCGCTTGGGATCACTGATGTTATCTCCACTGACGTCTTCAGCGGTGGCTGTCTAGTACATCCGAGTATACCGAATGAAGAATGGCGTGTTGGGCCCGGCGGTCATAGCCAAGGACGGCAGTCTGCTAGGTAATATGCCGTACATAGGACCGGGTCTGGTGATCCCCTGCCCTCCCATTTCCATTGCGTTCTCCCCGCCGTCCCTGTGGGGCCCCCGGAAGGTTCGGAATAAATAGCTGCCACCTCCCCAGTGTCCCCAATTGTGCGATCCCCTACCCCCTTTACGCCCCGCTAAATCTTCACCAATGCTGCGGGGTTCCCGTTTCCTCACTACTTTCGCCAAATGACTGAAAATATCAAATGTTCTGTTGGGAAGCCCGAGAAATTACCTTGATGAAAGGATAATAGAGAAACAGACCCGAGAAGTTTATTCGGCAAACTAACCTAACAATACAGTTCCTATAAAATGACAATATCAATCTATCATTAAAATTTTACAGGAGAAAGCAGGAGAAGAAATTAATGATCTAAATGGTACGGTTGAACAAATAGGAAAGAAGGCGATGATACAGGAAAGGGGAGGATCGATAATTTGTCGTCGAGGCGAGGGTCAATGAAACGCAATAAAAAGTTGCGAGTGAAGTAGGAAAATAGCTTCCCATCTCTTGATCCCACCTACAACGGAAACTCGAAATTCCTCCCTCAATCGCAGAATTGAATATCTCGGAGGTCTCCAATAATTATACATAATATGACCTCCATTGCGGGGAAATGATGGATTGCAAGTATCCAATTTTTCAGAGCTTAGAGGTCTATATATATTGAATAATGACTATCAAGAAAACAAAAAGGGAAAACCGAGAGTGACCAAGGAAAGAAACAGAAAACAGTAATAATGAAGCCGTCGTGTGTTCCATATTACCGGCAGTGTTGTTCCAATGTGGGAGGCGTTGCCGGGAGTGCTGCTGCCCTTGTCAATCGAGATTGTTGGCACCGATACTTCCAGTGGTGACAATGGGGGCACTTGCTGTGGGAAGAGGGGTGTTGGGTGGGTAACAGAAAACGCGAGTAGTCGCGAGCTTGAGGATCTCGTGTTTTTAGGGGGTTCGGGGAGACTATATGTTGTGGGTGTTCCACGGACCCATCGTGGAGCAGCTATGACCCCGCACCAAGGAAGTTTCCGGCTATACCTTTTTCCGACGAACTCCCGAGGCCCATCTCGTATTCAGAAGGCATGTCCCATGTACTTTGTCCAATTGGCAACGGGTTCTCCCAACCCAACATAGATAATTTGCAAGCTGAGGTATAACTTACGTTAAGAATCAATGGAGCAGGATTTGAAAGAGCGTTGTCAAGGAAAATATATCAAGGGTGCGTCTTAGCTCTTAGGAGCTCGAGGAAGGGGCGGAGAGGGAGACAAAGGGACACTGGGGGAGGGAAAGATAGACGCGGTTAAAGGGGGAAAGAGAGTAAGGAAGTCCGGAGCTGGCCCGCAAAGAAGGCTGGGATTGGTGGTTTCCACCTTTGCAATAGATTTGCCACTCCTTCATGGCCCTTGATGGACGCATAGTAGAGTGGGGTGTTACCACTTTTGTCTGGCTTGCAGGGGTTGACATCTCGCCGGTTCATAAGTTGCTTGACTACTGGCTCGTGCCCTTGCATTGCAGCCCACGAAAGTGGCGTCCTGCCCTCGTTGTCTGGCTTGTCGGGGTTGACGTCTTGGCGGTCTAAGAGTTGCTTCACTACTGACTCGCGTGCTTCCATTGCAGCCCACAAAAATGGTGTTTTCCCCCGGTTGTCTGCTATATCGGGGTTGACGTCTTGTCGGTCCAGGAGCTGCTTCACCACCGATTCGTGCCCTGCAATTGAAGCCCATGCAAGTGGCGTGCTGCCGTTGTTGTCTGGCTTGTTGGGGTTGACGTCTTGCCGGTCTAAAATTTGTTTCACCACTTGCCCGTGCCCTTCCCTGGAGGCCCATGAGAGTGGCGTAATGCCCTCGTTGTCTGGCCTGTCCGGGTTGACGTCTTGCCGGTCTAAAAGTTGCTTCAATACTGGCTCGTGCCCTTTCATCGCAGCATATGAAAGTGGGGTGTTGCCCTCGTTGTCTGGCCTGTCCGGGTTGACGTCTTGCCGGTCTAGGAGTAGTTTCAATACTTGCTCGTGCCCGTTGATCGCAGCCCACGAAAGTGGTGTAGTGCCCTGGTTGTCTGGTTTGTCAGGATTGACATCATGCCTGCCTAAGAGTTGCTTCGTCACTGACACGTGTCCACCATATGCCGCCTCGCTGAGGGGTGTACAACCCTGATTGCTTGCGTGGCTAGGGTCGACCTCGGTCCGGTCCAAAAGTTGCTTCACGGTTGAGTTGTGCCCACCCCTCGCAGCCCACAAAAGTGGAGTATTGCCCTCATTGTCTGGTTTGTCGGGACTGACGTCTTGCCGGTCTAAGAGTTGCTTCACCACTGACTCGTGCCCGCCATGTGCGGCCTCGATAAGGGGTGTCACACCCGCGTGGCCTGTGTGGTTAGGGTCGACCTCGTCCCGGCCCAAAAGGTGCTTCACCACTGACTCGTGGCCTTCAACTGCAGCATATAAAAGTGGTGTGTTGCCCTCGTTGTCTGGCTTGTCGGGGCTGACGTCTTGCCGGTCTAAGAGTAGTCTCAATACTGGTTCGTGCCCGTTCATCGCAGCCCATGAAAGTGGTGTCCTGCCCTCGTTGTCTGGTTTGTTGGGGTTGGCCTCTTGCCGGTCTAGGAGTTGCTTCACCACTGACTCGTGCCCTTGCATCGCAGCATATGAAAGTGGTGTCCTACCCTCGTTGTCTGGCTTGTCGGGGTTGATGCCTTGCCGGTCTAAGAGTAGCTTTACAATTGATTCGTGCCCGATGAGCGCAGCGTAGCAAAGTGGTGTCATGCTCTCGTTGTCTGGCCTGTTGGGGTTGACGTCTTGCCGGCTGAAGAGTTGCTTCACTACTGACTCGCGCTTCGAAACCACAGCACATGAAAGTGGTGTCCTGCCCCCGTTGTCTGGCTTGTCGGGGTTGACGTCTTCCCGGTCCAAGAGTTGCTTTATTATTGATTCGTGCCCGATAACCGCAGCGCACCAAAGTGGTGTCCTGCCCTCGTTGTCTGGCTTGTCGGGGTTGACGTCTTGCCGGTCTAAGAGTTTCTTCACCACTGACTCGTGCCCGCCATATACGGCCTCGATGAGGGGTGTCACACCCGTGTTGCTTGTGTGGTCAGGGTCGACCCCGTCCCGGCTCAAAAGATGCTTCACCACTGAATCTTGCCCCAAAATCGCAGCATAATAAAGTGGTGTCCTGCCCTCGTTGTCTGGCTTGTCGGGGTTGACGTCTTGCCGGTCTAAGAGTAGCTTCAATACTGGCTCATGCCCTTTCATGGCAGCACATGAAAGTGGTGTCCTGCCCTCGTCGTCTGGCTTGTCGGGATTGACGTCTTGCCGGTCTAAGAGTTGCTTCACCACTGACTCGTACCCACCAACTGCAGCCGCCATTAGGGGTGTAACACCCTGGACACATGAGCGGTTAGGGTTGACCTCTGGCCGTTCTAAAAGTTGCTTCACTATTGAGTTGTGCCCTTTGCCCGCAGCCCACAAAAGTGCCGTGTTGCCTGAGTTGTCTGGCTTGTCGGGGTTGACAGCTTCTTGCCTCAGCAATAGCTCCACAGCCTCGGGCTCCCCACCCTTCACGGCCCATATTAGTGGATTTATACCAGCAAAATCTCCTTGATTGGCGTCACAGCCGTTCATTCCCAGCAGACCAGTCATAATATTAACAATTCCGAAAAATGACACACAGTGTAGTCCACTGAACACGGAAAGAGAATTGACTTCGAGGGACTCATCATCCGGATCTAATATTTGATCAAAAAGTGAGTTGGCGGTTGCGTGATTCTCGTACTGGCCCAAGAGCTCCATCGCAAGTAATATGATGCCATCTGAAAGTTCTCTCTTTGAATGGGTGCCCCAATATCGTGAACAATATTTGAAGAAGGGCATGTTTGAGAGGTCAGGTTGTGGCCTGGCAGGAAGAGCCTTGGACTGGTCTGAATTCAGATAAGTCAAACACGTTTCAGCCATCTCCATCTGAGCTCGGGGGAAAAGGTTGCGATGAGTAGTGAGGTACTCGCCGAGCGTGTGGTGGGTCAACCGGGCGGTTGAGGCTTCCCTATCTACCGTTACGAGCCCCTGGCAGCAGGCGAGCACGGTCTCTATCGTAGGGACATTGTCGCTATTGAAATACGCAGACCCAATCTCCACCGCAAGCGCATGGCACAGTTCGTCTACCAGTAACGGCCTTTCCGAATGGCATACCCACATCAGACTAGTCATAGCGAGTTTTTCTTTCTCCCGTTCTTGAGTTCTTATCCGTCCCAGAGTTGCCTCGTATACATCTCCCAACCCTAATCCATCTCCCATCGCGCTGAGCCTATTTCGCCTCCGATGGATCGTCGTTTCTCGTAGGATTGTTTCGATCTTGAGCGAAGCCATTAGGAATCTATATCCACATTTATCAGTATACGACTCAACGCTTTCTGAGAACCCACGTTGGTACGCACGTTTCAGAGATCTCTTCAGGAATGTTCCTCATAATCTCCTTCTCTAACAAGCTATCCATCGCTCCGGGGGTTGTGTCCTTCCCCAGCCTCGCCCTCAGATATGTGATTATATCGTTCTCCCTTGACTCTATTGAAACACTTGTTATTCTCCCACTTAGTTCCCTCTCAACCAACCTACGGACATGCGACCTTCCAGTCATGAAAATTCGGGTATTTGGCGACCCCCGGAGAATTTGTCCCAGTGCCCCAAGAACCTCTAGCTGATGTCTGGGAACACACTCGTCGAGGGCATCAACGCAGATGAACGTGCGTTGTAAGGATGTGACAGCTCCACACATTTTCACAATATCCGCAAGTTGTAGCCTCCGTCCGCCAATCGCCTTCTTTTGGCTCCGAAATTTCTTCACAATTTCCACCGGAATTTCTCTCAACCCACTCAGAAGCTGTTTGAGCATAGATCCCAACATATTTGTCGGAGATTGGGCCTCCCGTGAAGCGAAGTCATAGTAAAAGCAAGCGACTGCCATATCCTGTTCTATGACACGATCGCATAAATAATCTACCACCACAGAGCTATCATCGTGAACCGTCAGCAATCATGTTCTTCGTTCCTGGCTGATGGCCTCCCCTACCAGATGTAGCTCTTTCCGACCCCTGGCTCGCCATAGCAGAACAAAGCCGCATGATCAGATTCACTATTCTCACCACCGTTATACCAACTCTTGAACTCTTGCGTCCCTAATAGCCAGTTCCCTACACTATCCACCCGTTGCTCGCAAATGTCGTGATGTCGCACCTGGGGCTCTAAAGGTGAGAGCCAGGCCTGGATTTTGGGCTCATCATCGGCAATAAATGTAGTGATATTGTTGTAACTATTCGATACAATGATAGAATTGCTGTTATCGGTAAAAGCTCGAGACATCCTTCGCTTTTTGCTGCTCGAAATAGTGTAGAGAATTTTGTACTGAAGGCCTTGGGACTAGTGACAAAGTTCGAGTAGGTTCAAGAAATGCGGGGCTCATCGCTCAGCCCCACAACCACCCCATTGCAACCCAGTCAGTGGACAATCACTTTGTGAAACCAAAGCTCTTGCGCTTGTGTTTTTAAGTTACTTAATTTAGGTGCCACTATCCCCTAAACCGCTGAAACATTCAGGCCCATTTGAAATGTTGAACACCGCCTACCAGTATTTGAGTAACCGGGAGTAAATCTACCCGCTCTTCCTCCTTTCAATCATCGGCATACTGAGGAACGCAGATTTCGCGGAATTCTGAATATTACTTGTACTTGTTCACCTGTACTCAGCAACAAGGTTTTTCCTATCACGGTTACTCAAATAGGCTAGTGTTCAGCATTTTAAATCGGTCTGAATGCTTCAGCGGTTTAGGGGATAGATAAGGCTCCTGAAAAAGCACACAACTTTGCTCCTCGCCAGCCTCGTTACTCTCCCCTAAACATAGAGGGTGAATATTCCAAATACTCCCTTGTATGGTTTCAATTACCGGAGCAATCCGGTAGTCCTAAATCCATCCAAACATCACGAATTTTCTCTCTTCCAAAACTTAGCACATCAGCCCCAGCACTACAATATTTTTAATTAGACCTATGACGCAAAGCCTTAACCGAGGCTGGGAGGCTAATACCGGTATGATATCACGGGAGTGATAGAATCTTTCTCCGTCATTCCGTGGTTGCTACACGCGAGAGACTTGGTCAAAGCAATTCAGTGATGTACCGCGCGGTGTCAAAATAACGCGAACTCCTTTAGGTAACAACCATGTACCCCTGCTGAAAATCGATAAAAATATTTCCTTCAATTGCAACCAGACAAAGTTCAAGTTGAAAATGTTACGGAAAATTACCCACCCCAGCAGCAGCACCCTTTCGCTCAGGGAGCAAGGCTATTTAGCAGGTCTCCGGAATGCGGGAATGTCGATAAATCAAATTAGAGCAGAGACAGGTACCTCTAAGGCTACAATCTCGAAGTGCACATCCTCTAACTACGAGAAGTCACTTCCAATCATCCCAGCCTCACGGGAGACAAGAGGATGGAAGAGGAAAACAACTGCAGAGCAGGATGATGCCGTAAGTAGAAGCCCACTAGTAAATTGGAAAATGAGGCCACTTGTTAATAATATTTAATTTGAAGATATGTGATGCTGCGACCATGAACCCGCGAATATCCCTTGACGAACTCAGTAACAATATCCTCTCCCGAGGCGATAAACTGCTTTCTAGCTCTACACTTAACCGTCACTTCAAGGAAAAGGATATGAAGAAGTGGATGCATGCATCCTGGATTGAGCTAGAGGCAAAGGATGTAAGGAAACAGTTGGCTTTTGCCATAGAGCATAGAAACCTGAGCATCGATGATTGGTTATATTGGATATGGAGTGATGGGATGTATGTGAGGGGAGTGGCTGGCGGGTCCCGTAGCCAAATATGGGTCTTGTGAGCAGGACCAAAAACACCAGCTCGTTGGAAGAAAGGTCAGCACAAATATACACCAAACCGAGTGTATCCCAAAGCCAAAACCAGCAATGAAAAAGTTAGTGTCCACATGTGGGGCCAATTCTCTGAAAGGAAGATTGGGCCTCTAACGAGGCTATATGGTAATCCAGGAGCAAGAAGAAGGAGTGCTTCATCTTTGAAGTATCTAGGATTGCTAGAAAGGTGGCTTGATAATATTGTCTGGCAGTTTCCTTGTGGTGCTACCGTTTACTTCATGCAAGATGGGGCTGGCATTCATCGTGGTACATTGGTGAAGAACTGGCTAAGCCAAATAGAGGCGGGAGGAATTTCTGGATGGAAGGTGAAAATGGTTAAATGCCCTCCAGATTCTCCTGATATAAATCCAATAGAGACAGTATGGGTACAGGTTAAGTCGTTATTAGAGAGACTATATTCTTGTCTATCAAACTCAAAATACACTCGGTGGGCATTACGGATCGAAATTTGTGATGCAGTAGAATATTGCTGGGAGTTACTAGATTCAGAATATTTTGAGAATCTGGCAAAGAGCATGCCAGAGAGGATAAAGGTGGTTATTGATGCTGAAGGATGATATTCAATATTTTAGGTGTATTTTACGTTTTTGTTCCTGTTGTCAAGGTTGCCTGAAATATCCCTCCTGCTATTATGGCGGGGTACTTGGTTGTTAACTAAAGGCGTTGGCAGTATTTTGACACCACATGGTAGTGAGAATAGTACTATAACCACCAGAACAAGACCTCAGACAATGGGCACAATGAGGACCTCCCAACCCAACTACCAATCCAACCACCATACTGATAGGCAGGATTGTGTAGACAGTTACATGATTGGAAAGTCTGTGGTTGATATGATAGGTTTTTCCGTTATTTTAGACAAAGCGAAGCACAACCTCAGGGAGTAAGAGCATTGTTGGATTTTTCTTTTGTTAGAGACAGCTGTTCTGAGGTGTTTCATTCTTTTGTGATGTCTTCATCAAGCGAGCCTAGTTGACACAGCTCTCTCATCTGCCCTTTTTATCTCTATCAAGGTCTTTTTTTTCCATTTTTTTCCTGCTTTTTTATCATTCTTCTGGACTGCCAGTTGTCAAAATAGACAACTCCCATAACAGAACATCTGCCCATGAGGACCCGCAATAGTACCACACTCCTAGTATTGGAATGGTTATGTTGAGAATTGTGGTTGAACTCATTATTCTCAATTCTCTTAGATTAATGTACCTGGTGGCATAGTGAATATCACAAATCGTGACTAAGCAAGGCAGATTTCACATAACTAATAGTTATTAGTCATAAGTGATGTTTATGTTTCACGCTATGGAGTTAGTTGACCCAGAGTTCTCACATAACTCATGCTTCCGTGTTATTGTTATGTTATGATTGGTTGATGTTTCTATGACTCATGATTGTGAGTCATAATAATGTAATGACTTTTGCGTGTGACAAACAGTAGGAGTGACGATTTCCACTCTGGTGGCGCGCTTTGCGCATCTGACTTGTTTTATGTGATATGATTGGTTTATGATATTTTCCGTAGTGACTCATAGGAGTCATCTAATAGATTTCGGGCATGACTCGTTATGAGTCATAGGATGTGTGACCATAGTTATGCGTCACCAGGGTTAGGGTTGTTAGCGTGAAGAGTCTATATAAGGAGACTTGGTCACAGGAGTGAGAGCCACGAACCATCTCCTCTACACCTCCGGCGATTGAAATCTCAATACCAGAGAAATCATTGTCAACTCCTCCACCCCCCCCTCTCCTTCCCCTTGATAGCTTCTGCCTAGGGGAGTGATGTCATCCATGCCCTTCTCCCTACATGGGCCCTCCCTCCTCTCTCTACAGAGTTCTTGTTCTCATTCATCATTGACTCCCGCTCATGAAGTTCGGTTCACCCCCTTAGCCCGGACTTCCGCTGCACCTCGCTTAGGTTTTACACCGTCGGCATTCCGTTCCCTTCATTCACGGTCAGCGCTGAGCTTTCCAAGCCCATTGCGAAGTACCTTTCCGTCTTGGCTATGTGGTCCTGTCGGGGAACACTTTAGTTAGTAACTTAACGGCTTTGTGTTTGTTTCGCATTCGGAAAGGCATCGGCTGCAGTCACTCTAGTCGGTTGTCTCAAGTGTTTGGACTAGTTCTTCCTATATCCACCTCCTTGGTTTTCGTCCCGTTGCTCAGTTACAGCTACACTACCCCTCCCAGCTGGCATCTTACTGCCCCTTGCCCTGGCTGTTACCCTACTGCCCCTTCCACTTCTGGCTGGCACACTACTGCTTCCCCCTCCAAGCGGTTGACCTTCGATCGCTATTGTAACATACCGGCCTCCCTAGTAGGTGTTCGTAACGGGAAACGACTATCTTACTATCATAGGCTATTGACATAGCCTACGTAGTTTGCTTCGTCTATTGTTGTAGACTGACATCTTGCACTCGTAGTAGGTGTAGTGATCGTAGGAAGTCCTATTGTGTAGGAATAGAGTATTCGTATGCAAGCGAGGTATCATAGAGATAAGGGCATTAGGTATCTCGAATATATTGCACCTATGGAAGGTCACTGTCAATGGGCTTGGCCCATGCCCCAGTATCTGAGTGGTGTATTACTTAGATGGTTGCGTGAAGAGATCTAACTACTGTGACTTTTTTTTTTTTTTTTTTTTTTTTTTTTTTTTAAATCATATGTTCATTGTTTCTACGGTACAAGAAATGACATGCATCTTTAACGATATGGCCAAAACAAAACCGAAAATCAAACTTAACAAACAACAAATGAAACACTCGTATCCAATTCCCCCAACGCGACCAATAAGCGTCGCACGGCAGCCGTAGCTAAAATCAAGGAAAGTAAAAACCGCTAAACTAGTCTCAAGGGCCAGGGGCGGGTAGGGAAGTAGCTTGGAGAAGGGGGTTCGGAAGGGGGGTGTGAAGGGAGGGGGCGAGTGGGGGCATCCCAGGGGGGAAACCAGTGGCGGTGGTGCGGATGAACTCAGCCAGAGCAATGAGCAGCTGCTGGTCGGACCAGATTGGGGCCTCAGGAGCCAAATCAGTGATCCCTTGGAGGAGGCGGGATCTCTGGCGGGCGGAGGAGGGGCAGGATAGGATGGCGTGTTCGAAGGTCTGCGGGGCTCCAGAGCACAGGGGACAGGACGTGTCGGCACCAGGATCCCCCCATGAGGGGTGGGCCGCGAGGTAGCTTTTCCCAGAACGCATCTGGTGTATCCTGCCTGCAACGAACTTGCCCAGGCCCATGAAGGGATGGGGGCGCGTCGAGGGCGGAAAGGGGTAGTATGGGGGGTCCGGGTCATCAGACCAGTCGTGAAAGAGGAGTTGTTTAGCCCTCAACTTGAGGCGAGCATAGGAGGGGACAACCCCTGGGATAGGGGGTAGGTAGTCTGTTAAATGGAGGGAGATGGGTGGTAGCGTCAAGACGTCGTGCACGAGTGGGACGGCCGTATTAGCCAAAGCTGTGATGGCGTTGTGTCGGTATCTCGGGTTCTTGGCCTTGTCAGGGGTAGAACGCCATTCGAGGTTGAAGAAAAGGTAAGGTTGGGAGGTAATTTTCCCACGCGCTATCGAGGCGGCGCGGTAGGGCGAGAAGGTGGGGACAGATTTAGGAAGGCGTGCTGTGGCAGGGTTTACCTCCGGGGGGGAACATATGAGCCTTAGTCCTGCAAGGCGGCGCTGGTGGCGTACCAAAGCGGGGAGCGGGGGGAGACAGGCCTCTCTATGCAGGCACGTCAAGTTGGTTGAGGAGAAGCAGTTGGTTATCCACCTGCAGACCCGATGCCAAAAGACGGACATGGGGCCCATGATTGATGGGGGAGGGTGCCAAACAGCGGACCAATAAAGAAGAATCGGGGCGAGCAGCGAACGTGCCAGGGAGAGACAGAGGTAGGGTGGGAGGCCCATCCCCGGGGGGGAGAGGCGCCGAATGGTGGCCAGGGCGGCGTTTGCAAGTGTATACCTCCTGGAAAAGTGTGACCTCGGGTTGAAGGCGGGGGTGAAGATGAAGCCCAGCCATTTCAGGTGGGACTGTGGGTAGAAGCGCTGACCCTCCAGCTGCACCGGGAGGGAGCACGGTGTCTCCTTGCTCTTGGCGGTTCTCCAGTGGATCAGTTCGGTTTTTGGAACGGAGAAGGAAATGTTAATCGGGGAGGCTTCCCTCTTGAGCGAGGAGAAGGATTTCTGAAGGAGGCGAACGTTGGTTCTGTAGGAGGGAGAGGCCACTGTGACAGCAAAGTCGTCGACATAGGAGATAATAAGAGACCTGGGGATTTCCAGGTGGAGGGAGGAGACGTATATGACGAACAAAAGTGGGGAGATAGGGGAACCTTGAGGGACCCCGACCGAGACAGGAGCGACGAGGCGAGGGGACCCTTGGAACGTGAGGCGGCAGGTGCGATCCCTGAGGAAAGAGCCGACCAACTGGACTAGGTATGGGCTGACCCCTTTTCTGTGGAGGAGAGAGAGGAGTGAGGGGGATTCAACGTTATCGAAGCCTCCCTTCACGTCAAGGAAGAGAGTGGAGACTTTGTAGCGGAGGCGGTGGAAGGACTCAACGTTATGTTGCAGGACGAGGGCGGCATCGGCGGTGGATCTCCCTGGGAGGGACCCGCACTGAAGGGGATGGATGAGGGAGCATATTGCTGCCTGAGCAGAAAGGCGGGAGGTTACCACTCTCTCGAGGACCTTTGAGAGCGTACGGAGGAGGACGATGACCCTAAAAGAGGAGGGTGAGTCGTATGAGGGCTTGCCCGGCTTGTCAAGGACTATACCGAGTGCTTTTTTGAGGGAGGGAGGGTGAAAACCGTGGGCCAACAGAGGGTCCAGGAGGGAAGGAAGAAGGGAGGGCTTGATGCGGGGTACAGACTTCCACA
>Ga0307509_10007047_pt1 | contig 14864 bp, 17 predicted proteins | sample 10_EM_MG_FD_202245 | JGI IMG/M metagenome (GOLD analysis project Ga0307509, IMG submission 202245) | Populus trichocarpa ectomycorrhiza microbial communities from riparian zone in the Pacific Northwest, United States - 10_EM | ecosystem: Host-associated > Plants > Roots > Unclassified | place... | reverse complement strand
AAGTGTTAATTTTTAAGGAATAAAATTTGATACCTTCCTGAGTTTTCATTTTTTTTGCTGCCATGGGTCTGATTAAATTATTAACTTTTCATATATGATAAAAGTCGGGGGCAGCGTTCTTTCTTCGGAAGATTTTTCTGACATCATTTTCAGAGGCAAGAAGGTGAGTCTGGATAGTGCGACCCTTAAAAAGGTGGAGACCAACTACCAGTTTCTCCGGAACTTTTCCAGCAATAAACTCATTTACGGTATCAATACCGGTTTTGGCCCGATGGCGCAATATAAGGTCAGTGATGAAAATATCCTGCAACTGCAATACAACCTCATTCGCAGTCACTGTTCCGGCGCCGGCAGGCTCATGGAGCCTCACCTGGCGAAAGGCGTAATGATAGCCCGTTTAAACAGCCTGATGCAGGCTTATTCCGGCGTTCATCCCGACCTGGTAGAACTGATCAAAGACCTCGTTAACCACAATATAGTTCCCTGTATTTACGAGCATGGTGGCGTTGGCGCCAGTGGCGATCTGGTTCAACTGGCCCACCTGGCCCTGATGCTGATCGGCGAAGGCAATGTACTGGTAGATGGCAAAGAAGAGCCGGCAGCCGAAGTGTTTGCCCGTTTCAAACTAAAGCCGTTTTCCATTCATATACGCGAAGGGCTGGCCTGTATAAACGGCACGTCGGCTATGACCGGTGTTGGTATGATCAACATCATCATGGCTAAAAAACTATTGCAATGGTCTGTGATGTTGTCGGCCATGACCAATGAAATTGTGGAAGCGTACGACGACCATTTCAGCTATGAGCTGAACATCGTTAAACATCACAAGGGGCAAAACTGGACGGCTGCCCGCCTTCGTGAGATACTCAACGGCAGCAAATTGATCCGCAACCGGTCGGAGCATTTGTACAATCCTCACAACATTAAAGTAGAAGTATTTGAAGATAAAGTGCAGGAGTATTATTCACTCCGTTGCATTACACAGGTATTGGGTCCCATTTACGATACCATCATCCAGTCGGAAAAAATCATTACCGATGAATTGAATTCGGTGAACGACAACCCGGTGGTAGACCATGAGAACGACAACATTTTTCATGGTGGTAATTTCCATGGCGATTATGTATCGCTGGAAATGGACAAATTAAAAACGGCCATTACCAAACTGTCTATGTTGAGTGAGCGGCAGTTGAACTACCTGCTTAACAGCAAGCTCAACCAGAAGCTGCCGCCGTTTGTGAACCTGGGCGTATTGGGTTTAAACTTCGGTATGCAGGGTATGCAGTTCACTGCTACCAGCACCGTGGCCGAAAACCAGACGCTATCCTTCCCCATGTACGTGCACAGCATCCCCAATAACAACGACAACCAGGATATAGTGAGCATGGGTTGCAATGCGGCCTTGCTCACCAAAAAAGTGATCGAGAACAGCTTCCAGGTACTGGCTATACAACTGATGAGCGTATTACAGGCGATAGATTACCTGGAATGTGTGCCCCGTTTATCGCCCGCCACTTTAGCTGTGTATAAAAAGGCAAGAGCCGTATTCCCGGTGTTTGTGGAAGATGCACCCAAGTATAAAGACCTGCAAAACGTGGTTCATTTCCTGGAGAAATCAGAAGCCGTTATTCCATTTCACCCGGTACCCGCAGAAAAAAATGGTACTGCTGTCCATTAACCAACCATCCAAAAAACTGAATAATAAACCCACAAAGAGATCAAATTTCATGAAATGTGCATTAGTTACCGGCGGATCACGCGGCATTGGCAGGGCCATATGTGTTAAACTCGCTGCCATGGGCTATTATGTGATCGTAAACTACAAGGGCAATACCGAAGAAGCAGGTAAAACCCTGGTACAAATAAAAGAGCAGGGCGGAAATGGCGAATTGTTGCCATTCGATGTTTCGGCAAAAGAGCAGGTAACGGCCGTACTGGGCGCCTGGATGGAGAACAACAAAGAACAGGTGATAGAGGTATTGGTCAACAATGCCGGTATCAAAGAAGACGGGCTGATGGTGTTTATGAAAGATGAGCATTGGGAAAATGTGATCAAAACCAATCTCGATGGCTTTTTTTACACTACCCGCCTGGTGCTCAACAGCATGGTTTTAAAAAGATACGGAAGAATCATTAATATTGTGTCTCTCTCAGGCCTGAAAGGCGTGCCTGGTCAGGTCAACTATTCTGCGGCCAAAGGTGGGGTAATAGGTGCCACTAAAGCATTGGCGCAGGAGGTTGGCAAAAGGGGTATTACGGTAAATGCCGTAGCCCCCGGTTTTATTAAAACCGATATGACGGAGGGGATAGACGAAAAAGAAATGAAACCCCTCATTCCGGTAAACCGGTTTGGGACGCCAGAAGAAGTGGCACATGTAGTGGGTTTCCTAGCCTCGCCGGAAGCTGCTTACATCACTGCCGAAGTAATATCAGTTAACGGAGGAATGTATTCTTAATACAATCGACCCGCCCTGGCGGGCCGACAAAAAATGCGGAAACATAGTGTTCCACAAAGGCAATCTCATACAATATTTTTAGTTAATAGTCAGCATGAAAAGAGTAGTAATAACCGGTTTGGGCATTTATTCCTGCATTGGGAAGAACCTCGATGAAGTGCGGGATTCCTTATATAAGGGCCGATCGGGTATTATACTGGATGCCTATAGAAAAGAATTCGGGTACCGCTCGGGGTTGACCGGTTTTGTGGAACGGCCCAATTTAAAGGGCCTGCTCGACCGCCGTTCGCGCATTATGCTGCCCGAACAGGGCGAATATGCCTATATGGCTACGCTCGATGCCCTGAAACAGGCAGGCTTGGATGCCGATTACATCAGCCAGCAGGAAGTTGGTATACTGTACGGCAACGATAGCTCTGCCAAATCCGTCATAGAGGCCATCGATATTATGCGGGAAAAGAAAGACACCATGCTGGTAGGTTCGGCCTCCGTATTTCAGACCATGAACAGTACGGTAACCATGAACCTGGCTACCATTTTTAAGCTGAAAGGCGTGAATTTTACCATCAGTGCGGCCTGCGCTAGCGGCTCTCATGCCATTGGACTGGGCTATATGTTCATCCGAAGCGGCATGCAGGATATTGTGGTTACTGGAGGGGCGCAGGAACTGAACCACTACAGTATGGGAAATTTCGATGCCTTATCTGCTTTTTCTGTTCGTGAAGAAATGCCCACCAGGGCATCGAGGCCTTTCGACAGGGACCGGGATGGGTTGATCCCCAGCGGCGGCGCTGCAACCGTGGTACTCGAAAGCCTCGAATCGGCCCAAAAAAGAGGGGCCACCATTTTAGGCGAGGTCATTGGCTATGGGTTCAGCAGCAATGGGGAGCACATTGCCAACCCTTCCGTTAGCGGCCCGGTACGTTCGCTTAGCATTGCTTTAAAAGACGCCGGTTTACCGGCCAGCGAAATAGATTATATCAATGCCCATGCTACCAGTACGCCCGCGGGCGATGCCAGCGAGGCAAAGGCCATTTACGAGGTATTTGGCTCTACAATACCAGTGAGCAGCACCAAATCCATGACCGGTCATGAGTGTTGGATGGCAGGCGCCAGTGAGATTGTGTATTCGATGTTGATGATACAAAACAGCTTTATTGCCCCTAATATAAATTTTGAAAACCCCGACGATGATTCTGCTAAACTGAATATTGTAAAAAATACGGTAGAAAAGGATATAAATGTAATTTTGTCAAATTCATTTGGGTTTGGCGGAACCAATTCGTCGCTCATTGTTCGGAAATGGCCCTAAATTAACTGAGTATGAAAAAAAATGAAGACATTATTGACCGTATTAACGGATTCCTGGTCGAGGAATTTGAGGTAGACCCTGCCAGGATTACGCCTGAGGCCAATGTGAAGGAGGTACTTGAATTGGACAGCCTTGATTACATTGACCTGGTGGTGGTTATTGAGAATAATTTCTCATTTAAAGTGAAACCAGAGGATTTTACGGGTATCATTATTTTCCAGGACTTCTACGATTACATCATATCACGGGTTAATTTAAAAGAACTGATATAATGCCATCCTGGCAAGGTAAATCCCGCGGAACCACACTGGGGTATAGCATTTTTGTGGGAATTTTGAGGCAATCTGGTGTTTGGCCGGCTTACCTGCTGTTACGGTTCGTGGCCTTGTATTATTTCCTGTTCTCATACCGGTCATCCAGGTTCATATATACTTACTTTCGCAGGCGGATGGGCTATAGTGCCGTTCGCTCGTTTTTCAGTTTATATAGCAATTATTACCAGTTTGGTCAAAGCCTGATCGATAAAATTGTGCTGATGGCGGGTATTCGCAATCGTTTTAGTTTCGACTTCGACGGCGAAGAGAACCTGCACGCCATGGCCAGGCAGGGCAAGGGTGGCTTATTGTTGAGCGCCCATATCGGTAACTGGGAAATAGCCGGTCATTTATTAAAACGGTTGAACACACGCATCAATATCGTGATGTTCGACGGAGAGCACCAGGCTATTAAAGATTACCTGGCCGGCGTAACGGGTGGAAACAATGCCAATATCATAGTCATCAAAAACGACCTGTCGCATATATATGCCATCAGTGAAGCATTTAAGAACAATGAGCTGGTATGTATGCATGCCGACCGGTTCCTGGAAGGCAATAAAACGGCAGTAGCCCCTTTTTTAGGCGCCCCGGCACGGTTTCCGGCGGGCCCTTTTTCATTAGCTACCGGTTTTAAGGTGCCTGTATCGTTTGTATTTGCCATGAAGGAAAGCGCCTTGCATTATCATTTTTTTGCGAGTGCGCCCCGGGATTATGATTATTCGGATAAAGCGGGCGTGCAGCAACAGTTGCTGTACGATTTTACGCAGCAGATGCAGCAAAAAGTGAAACAATACCCGGTACAGTGGTACAACTATTACGACTTTTGGAAGAATTAGCGGATTTCGAATTACGAATTGGCGAATTGTATTAATGCGTAATCCGTAATTCGCAATCCGTCAATCAATAAAATAAAGCATGGTTGATCAGGACATAACGACTTATATCCCCCAGCGAGACCCTTTTGTAATGATCGGGCGGTTGGTTTCTGCCGACGGCAATACCACCCGTACCAGGTTTACCGTATTGGAGGGGAACCTGCTGGCAGAAAACGGCTTTTTGACCGAGCCCGGGCTGGTGGAAAATATTGCCCAAACGGCTGCCGCCGGAATAGGATATATTTGCCGGGCCGAAAACAGGCCCGTGCCTGTGGGTTATATTGGCGCGGTGCAGAACCTGGCTATTACCCAGCTGCCGGCCGTAGGGGAGGTAATAGAAACAGAAGTAACGGTAAATAACCAGGTGTTCGATGTAAGCATCATCAGCGGCACCATCCGTTCAAACGGGCAGGTGCTGGCACAATGTGAAATGAAAATCTTTATTGGTAAATAATAAAACAGCTAAGTCATGAAAAATAACCAATTACTCCGTTGGCTGATTGCCGGTATGTTTTTGATCGTTACAGCACAAAGCACCGTAGCGCAATCCATGAAAGATGTATTTGCCAGCAGCGAAACGCCTATCTTCTATTATGGTATCGATTTTACAAAAGCCAAACTGATTGATGATGCCGCCGCCAATGCCATGGACATCCGCGACCGCCAGTTTGACGGTATCAACGATGTGGTGGTAAACGAGCCCAAGAAATACGATTTCGTTGGCGCTTTCCACAAAAGCAATGTCGATCACGACCTGAGTTTTGTGCATGCCCGCAACTCAAAAGTAAATGCTGAAGAAATCAAGTCTACCAATACATCCGATTTCACGCGCCTGAAGAAAACCGATATAGAGACGCTGGTAAAGGGTTTCGATTTTGGTACCAAGAATAAAGCCCTTGGTCTGTTGTTCATTGTAGAAGGCATGAGCAAATCGGCCAAGGCCGCTTCTGTATGGGTAACTTTTGTAGATGTAAAAACCAAAAAGGTGCTGCATACCGAAAGAATAGAAGGCAAAGCCGGCGGTTTCGGTTTCCGTAATTACTATGCAGCTGCTATCAAGTATGTTCTTGACCAGATAGAAAAGAAGAAGTATAAAGAGTGGAAATCACAGTACGGAGGCTGAACGCAAACCCCGCATCCCTTAAAAAACATACAACATCCCATGCAAAACGAGTTTACAGAACGCACAGAGGTATTGGTGCGGTTTAATGAGGCAGATCCTTTGGGCATAGTATGGCATGGGCACTATGTCCGTTATTTTGAAGACGGGCGTGAAGCCTTTGGTATAAAGCACGGCATCGGGTACCTGGATTTTTACAACAACGGGCTGGTAGTACCCGTGGTAAGTATCCAGTGCGATTTCAAACGATCGCTGCGTTATGGCGAACGGGTGATCGTGGAAACACATTTTTTGCCTTGTGAAGCCGCCAAGTTACAATTCAACTATCGCCTCTATAATGCCAAAACAAATGCACTGGTAGCTACCGGTTCTTCTGTGCAGGTGTTCTTAGACCGCGACAGTTCAACGCTTCAATTAACCAACCCGCCCTTTTTTGAGGCATGGAAAAAAAAGGTAGGATTGATATAATATAAAACCTATAAGGTTTGCTGCTCTGAAAATGGGCGCAGGTCTTATAGGTTTATTCTATAAATAGTTTCAACCGGGTAATGAGAGACGTTTTTGTTGTTGCAGACAATATTGTATCACCGCTGGGAATAACCACCGCTGAAAACTTTAGCCGGCTTGCCAGGGGTATGTCCGGCATACAGCAGTACAGTGATGCAGCCATGGCTGAACAACCATTTTATGCGTCTTTGATCAACAATGCCTATTCAAATAGCCGGGCGCCTTATACACGGTTTGAACAACTGGTCATGGCTTCTGTAGGGAATGCTTTGGTAAACAGCCGTATTGACGCACGTGATCCAAAAAATCTGTTCATTCTCTCCACCACCAAAGGCAATATCAGCCTTATTGAAACACCGCCTGTTGACGCTGCGGTAAAACAGCGCGTGGCCCTGCATCGATCTGCACAGGTAATTGCTGATGTTTTTCATTTTGTCAATAAACCACTGGTGGTATCGCATGCCTGTATATCGGGTATCGAGGCCATTATTATCGGGTTGCGTTTATTGCAGGCCGGTCAATATGAAAATATAATAGTGGCGGGTGCAGATCTGATCACCCGCTTTGTATTGTCGGGTTTCCAGTCGTTCCAGGCCATCAGCCCTGAACCCTGCCGGCCATTTGATGCAGCGCGCAGGGGCATAACGCTCGGCGAAGGAGCTGCTACTATTGTCCTGTCATCCAATAATACATATGAAGGCACATCTGCGGTAAAAGTATTGTCGGGTTCTGTGAGCAATGATGCCAACCATATCTCCGGTCCCTCGCGTACCGGCGAAGAGCTATGCCTTGCCATTACCAAAGCCATGCAACAGGCAAAGGTAACGGCCGGTGATATCGACTTTATTTCAGCACATGGCACCGCTACCCTGTACAACGATGAAATGGAAGCCAAAGCCATCAACCTGGCCAACCTGCAAGCGGTTCCTGTAAACAGCCTGAAGGGCTATTACGGTCATACGCTCGGGGCTGCGGGTGTTATTGAATCTGTTATTGCCGTTCAGTCATTAAAAGAGAATATCGTGTTGCCTACATTGGGTTATACACAATCGGGCGTAACCCAACCGCTGAACGTTTGCCATACCCTGCTAAAGGGATCATTCAGCCACTGTTTAAAAACCGCTTCCGGTTTCGGTGGTTGCAATGCCGCGATCGTACTTAAAAAACAAGTAGCATAAAACTCAAAACAAAATACACCTTATTGAAATGAACTTTTATAGCAGCGATAACAAAACAGCATTAGAAGCTAAAGGATTGGCGCAATTCATTGCATTTGGTCCCATGATATTCCAGGTTGCCAAAGTTCTGCGGGACAAAGGCATACTGACCGAAATCGAAAAAAGCGGTACAGCAGGTTTGACGGCTGCTGATATTGAAGAGAAAGTAAAATTGAGCCGCTATGGCGTTCGTGTATTGCTGGAAGCCGGATTGGGTATTGGTCTCGTTATTATTAACGACGACCGTTACACCTTAACCAAGACTGGTTATTTTATTTTGCATGATGGGCTTACGCGCGTTAATATGGATTTTACGCACGATGTGTGCTATAAAGGCATGTTCCATCTCGAAGAAGCCATTGAAACCGGTAAGCCATCCGGGTTAAAAGAGCTGGGTAACTGGCCTACCGTTTATGAAGGATTATCACAATTACCGCCACATATACAGAAAAGCTGGTTTGCATTCGATCACTTCTTCAGCGACAATGCATTTCCTGCTGTGCTGCCTAAAGTGTATAAGAACAGTAATATCAAAAAGCTGTTGGATATTGGCGGCAATACCGGTAAATGGGCCATTGCCAGCACCGGGTATTCGCCCGATGTTCAGATTACGATCATGGACCTGCCCGGCCAGTTGAATATGGCAAAGGCCCGAATGGAAGAGCTGGGCTTAAGCCATCGTGTATCATTTCACCCGGCCAACCTGCTCGATGAAAAACAGGAGTTTCCGAAAGGATTCGATGTTATCTGGATGAGCCAGTTCCTCGATTGTTTTTCGGAAGATGAGATTACCTCTATCCTGAAAAGATGCCATGCCGCCCTCGATGAAAATGGCAACGTGTATATTCTGGAAGCATTCTGGGATACACAACGTTTTGAAACGGCCGCTTTCTGCCTGCAGCAGACCTCTATTTATTTTACGGCCATTGCAAACGGCAACAGCCAGATGTACCATTCGGAGGTATTTAAAGCCTGTATTACAAAAGCAGGTTTTGAAGTGGTGGAGCAAACTGACGGTATTGGGTTAAGTCACACGCTTTTGAAATGTAAAAAGAAATAACAATTACGGATTTGCGAATTACGAATTCCAAAATCCGCCAATTCGTAATCCGCCATGCATTTTATCCCTAAATCGGCAATAATTAATTGCGTATGAAAGTCGAAAAAGTTGATGTATTGGTTATAGGAGCAGGCCCTTCCGGCACAGTAGCCGCTTCAATTATTAAAAAAGCCGGCTATAGTGTAAAGATCGTAGAGAAACTGACATTTCCCCGGTTCGTGATCGGTGAAAGCCTGCTGCCGCGTTGTATGGAAGCCCTGGAAGAAGCCGGTTTTCTGGAAGCCGTAAAAGCAGCGGGTTTCCAGGAGAAGTTTGGGGCCAAGTTTGTCAAGAATGGTAAAATATGCGATTACATATTTGCAGACCAGTTTACCAAAGGATGGACCTGGACCTGGCAGGTGCCGCGTGCGGAGTTCGATAAAATACTGGCAGATTGCTGCGTGAAAATGGGCATCGCGGTGAGCTATGAAACAACCGTTACCGGTATCACTTTCAACGGATCTGATTCTGTAACGACAGTAGAAGATGTACAGGGTAATAAAAGCCAGATCGAAGCCCGGTTTATTGTAGATGGCAGCGGTTATGGCCGTGTTATTCCCAAGCTGTTCAACCTCGATAAACCATCTAACCTCGAAACAAGAAAGGCCTTGTTTGTGCATACGGTAGATAAGAAACGGTCGATGGCCGATGAGCCCAACCGTATTACCATTGTGGTGCATGAATATGGAGTATGGATATGGATCATTCCTTTCAGCAGCGGTATTACATCGGTAGGTTTTGTGGGTCACCCGGGCTTTTTTGAAAAAAACACAGGCACGCCTGAGGAGCAAATGCGCGCGTTGTTTGCTTCAGAACCCTATTTTGCAGAGCGGTTCAGGGATGTGGAATTTGTGTTTGAACCAAGGATGCTGCAGGGCTGGTCATCTACTACCGATAAATTCTATGGCGATGGTTTTGTGTTGACAGGTAATGTAACAGAGTTTTTGGATCCTGTATTTTCATCCGGTGTTACATTGGCTACCGTGAGCAGTCAAACTGCTGCCAAGCTGGTGATCCGCCGGTTGAAAGGAGAGCAGGTAGACTGGGATCATGAGTACATGGAAGTAATGATGCAGGGTGTAAACACCTTCCGCTCATATGTAATGGCCTGGTACGAGGGCACGCTGGATACCATTTTCTTTGCCGATAACCAGGACCCCACGATCAAGAGCATGATCTGTTCTGTATTGGCCGGTTATGTATGGGATACTACCAATCCGTATGTTAAAAACCATCAAACGGCATTGCACAAGCTGGCGCGTATCATTGACCTGCGTGATAGCATGCAAAAAAAATAAAAAACCCGCTTTAGTACTTGTCTAACGCACTATATATAAAAGCCAGCTGTGTAATAAGCAGAGAAACTGTTTATACCAATGATGTGGCCGTGTACGGTTTGCCGGGCGCCGCACTGCCCAATTTTTTGCAGGGCGCCTACCAATTTTTCGGGTGCAATTATCCCAAATTCCACAAAATGGACAACCTGGGTAAACTCGGATTCCTGGCATCGGAACTGGTACTGAAGCCATCTGAGATGGAAAGATATGCACCGGCCGACAGGGGTATTGTGCTGGCCAATGCCAACGCCAGTCTCGATACCGATCTTAAATATTATGAAACGGTACATGCCATGGCCAGTCCGGCTTTGTTTGTGTATACCCTGCCCAATATTGTAATTGGAGAGATCAGCATACGCAACCAGTTTAAAGGCGAAAATGCCTTTTTTGTATTTAATGGCTTCGATGCTACTTTTATGCACAGGTATGTGACCAACCTGTTTGCAAGTAACCTGGTGCAGGTATGTGTATGCGGGTGGATAGATGTGCTCGATGACCAGTATAAAGCGGTATTGTTGTTGATAGAAAAAGAAAAGCCTCACACAGGAGAATTGTTTACACCCGAAAACTTTAATAAAATATATCAGTTATAACATGGATAAAGAACAATTAATGGCCGATCTGAAGAAACAGATCATAACGCAGTTGAACCTGAAAGATTTGAAACCGGAGGACATTGGCAACGATCAGCCTTTATTTGTGGAGGGACTGGGTCTCGATTCAATCGATGCCCTGGAACTGATCGTATTGCTGCAACAGGAGTACAAAATAAAGCTGAGCAATGCCGATGAAGGTCCCAAAGTGTTTCAGTCTGTAAAGACTATGGCCGAATATATTATTGCTCATCAAGGCCAGAATGCATAAATGAGTACAAAGGTATTTGTTGCGGGCGTTGGCGTTATTTCGTCCATTGGTAACAAGGTGGCCGAAAACCTGCATGCCCTGGAACATAGCAAGCCAGGTATGGGTGAAATGAGCCTGCTGCAGTCGGTACACAAAACATTGCCCGTGGCGGAAGTGAAACGGAGCAATGCTGAACTGGTGGCTGCAACGGGATTGCCTGCCCATACCACGCGTACGGCTTTATTAAGTTCCATCGCGGCCCGCGAAGCCTTTGATGATGCCGCCATTCCGGGATTTGACCGGTTGCGCACCGGTTTTATCTCTGCCAATACGGTGGGCGGCATGGATAAGAGTGAAGATTTTTTTGTGACCTTTCATGCCAATGCCGCTACAGGACGATTGCGTGATGTAGTGAACCACGAATGCGGCAGCGCTACAGAAATAGTGGCCGATCAATTAGGGATCCGTAACTATATTTCCACAATCAGTACAGCCTGTTCCTCTTCTGCCAACGCTATCTTTTTTGGCGCCCGGCTCATTAAGTATGGACAGTTGGATGTGGTGATAGCCGGTGGCGCCGATGCGCTGGCTAAGTTTACCCTCAATGGGTTTAATAGTCTCATGATCCTGGACCAGGAGTTTTGCAAACCCTTCGATGAAAACCGCAAAGGGTTGAATCTGGGCGAAGGAGCCGGTTATGTAGTGCTGGTATCGGAAAAGGTAGCAGCTACATTAAACAAGCCGGTGTATTGTTCGCTCAGCGGTTATTGTAATGCCAATGACGCCTATCATCAAACGGCATCATCGCCCGATGGTACCGGTTCATTCCTGGCCATGAAAGGGGCCCTGGAGCAGAGTGGCTTAACAGCGGCCGACATCAGTTATATCAACTTACATGGTACGGGCACGCAAAACAACGATATTGCCGAAGGCGCCGCTATCAAGCAGTTGTTTGCACCGCATTATCCCAAAATGAGTTCTACCAAATCATTTACCGGTCATACCCTCGGTGGCTGTGGCGGTATAGAAGCGGTGTTCTCTGTGTTATCTATAAAGCATGGCATTACTTACCCTAATCTGCGTTTTCATACACAGATGAAGGAACTGCCATTTGCTCCCGAAACCAGCTTCTCAAAAAATGTACCCGTACAACACGTATTGTCTAATTCATTCGGGTTTGGAGGAAATTGTTCATCGCTCATCTTTTCAACCTTGTAAGAATGAAGAAGTACATACTGAGCACCGGCAACATATCACCCCAGCAAACATTTGGTCAGCCGTTTACACAGGCTGAAATAATAACTTATACCGGCAACCGCATGGCGGCTGCAGAACCTGATTACAGCAAACTGATCGATGTAAAGCTGATCCGCAGAATGAGCCGCATCATCAAACTGGGTGTGGCCGCCGCCATGGAATGTTTGCAGAAAGCCAATATAAACGCACCCGATGCCATTATTACCGGCACGGCGTATGGATGCCTGCAGGACACGGAAGTGTTTTTAACCAGGTTGGTGGAAAACAAGGAAGAATTACTGGCACCCACCGCTTTTATACAATCCACCCACAATACCGTAGGCGCGCAGATTGCGTTGATGCTGAAATGCCATGCATACAACAATACGTTTGTGCATCGTGGTTTTTCGTTTGAGAGCGCCTTGCTGGATGGCTGCCTGTTGCTGGAAGAACAAAAAGCCAATACCGTACTGATAGGAGGTATTGATGAAATAACCGACACTAGTCATGCTATATTGACCCGCCTGGGTTTGTACAGGCGTGGCGCTAAAGGGGGAGAGGGCGCTGCCTTCTTTTTGCTCGCCAATCAGCCATCAGGTAGTGATTACGCCCGGCTCGATGGCATGGAAACCCTCTACAAGCCAAAAACAGTGCGTGATGTTGAAGCAGCCATACAATCTTTCCTTGCCGCCAATGGCATCGGTATGCACGACGTTGACCTGGTGATCACCGGCCAGAACGGCGATGCAAAAGGAGATGCTATCTACAAACAATTGAGCGCTGTTGTATGGAATAACACACCTGCTACCGGTTTCAAACATTTATGCGGCGAATATCCTACAGCCACCGCTTTTGCGCTATGGCTGGCAGCGGAGATATTAAAGGAAGGCAAGGCGCCGCCGGCAGTTGGCCAGGTAACCGTTGATAAACCGGTGAAGCGCATACTGATCTGCAATCATTTTCAAAACATACATCATTCTTTTTTCCTGCTTACTGCATGTTAACGTTCAGGAATACGACCATCTTTTTTATTGTGTTGCTGGTTGCATTAATAGGGTACCACTGGCAGCATGATCTTCCTTTTTTTATATACCCGGTTGTTCTTCTCATCTGGTCTTTATTGCTTTTCCGGGGCAGCTATTATGTAGGTTCTCAATTTTATATTAAAACGATTTGTGCTGCTGTCACCCGCCAAAAAGTAATTGCCATCAGCTTCGATGATGGTCCTGCACCCGATTATACACCGCAGGTATTACAGGTATTACAGGAACACCAGGTACCGGCAGCTTTTTTTTGTATCGGGAAACGGGTGCTGGAGCATCCCGGTTTGTTTAAACAGGTGCACGAGCAGGGACATATCATTGGTAACCACAGTTATTCGCATGCAACCTGGTTCGACCTGTATTCATCTACAAAAATGTATGCCGACCTGCAGCAAATGGATGCAGCCATGCAGGAAGTATTGGGATTAAAACCGCTTTTGTTCAGGCCGCCGTATGGGGTTACCAATCCCAACCTGGCAAAAGCCATCCGTAAGGGCGGGTATATACCGGTTGGCTGGAACGTACGTTCGCTGGATACGGTGATAAAAGACAATGATAAATTATTACAAAGAGTTGTTAAAGGTGTGCGTCCCGGCGCTGTCATTCTGTTTCATGATACCAGCAAAGCCACGCTCGACATGCTTCCTGCGTTTATAGCACATGTGCGGAGCGCAGGATACGACATTGTTCGATTGGATAAAATGCTTAATTTGAGCGCTTATGCGTAAAGGAATTTTTTTGATAGCTATTATAGGCTATGCACTGGGTATGCAGGCACAATATACGGGGTATAAACCTGTTGCCAGTTTCGACGATTTTAAAACGAAGTTTGCAGCGGCTTCTCAAAAAACAACGGCTATCAAAAGCGATTTTGAGCAGGAGAAAAACCTGAGCATGCTCTCCGAAAAGATCGTGAGCCATGGCAAGTTCTGGTTTAAAAAAGAGAACATGGTGCGCATGGAATACACCAAACCTTTTCAATACCTGATGGTGATCAATAACAACAAGGTGTATGTAAAGGATGGTCAAAAAGAAAATACAATTTCCACCACTTCCAATAAACTGTTTAAGCAGATCAACAACATTATGGTGGACTGTATGAAGGGCACGGCATTGAACAATCCCGATTTTAAAGTACGGGTATTTGAAGGCAGCGCCAACTTCCTGATTGAATTAACGCCGGTACCAAAGAACCTGAAAGAACTGTTTAAGAACATTAATATCATTGTTGATAAAAAAGAGTACGGCGCCAATAAGATCGAACTGCACGAGCAGGGTGGCGACAATACCATCATCACATTTACCAATAAAGAACTGAATGCAACTATCCCCGATTCTTTATTTGCCGTTAAATAAGCCGGGAAGCAACCCGCTGTTTCCTGTACAACATTTTCCGACTTTCCGGCTTTCCCACTTCCGGACTTTTATAAGCCTTTTGCTCTTTTTACTGATAGTACTCGCTTCCTGTTCCTCCGCCTATAAAGGATTACCTTCTGTACAGG
>Ga0307509_10007046_pt1 | contig 14864 bp, 13 predicted proteins | sample 10_EM_MG_FD_202245 | JGI IMG/M metagenome (GOLD analysis project Ga0307509, IMG submission 202245) | Populus trichocarpa ectomycorrhiza microbial communities from riparian zone in the Pacific Northwest, United States - 10_EM | ecosystem: Host-associated > Plants > Roots > Unclassified | place... | reverse complement strand
AAATCACAGCCTGTTAAAAGAAATCCTTTCACCATTTCACCTAAAAAAACTCAACCAAAAAAATGTATTTTATGATTCTGCTAATGGCGTTCTTGCTTCTCAAAGGGCAGTGCTTCGCTTGCGCTCATTCAATGATAACAACGATGAAAGCACGCGATGCGTTTTGTCACTCAAGGCAAAGGCAGTACTGATTAATGGGGTGAGTCGTGTCGAGGAGGATGAGGAGGAAATAGAGCCATTGATTGGAAAGCAATGCGTGGAGGAAGCTAGCAAGTTGGGGTCGATTGAGTCGAGGGTTATTAAGAGGTGTAAAGATGAGTTTGGGATTGATGGGGAAGTGGGTTTTGTGTGTTTAGGTGGGTTCGAAAATGTGAGAGAGGTTTATGATTGGAGAGGTTTGAAGTTGGAGGTTGATGAGAGTACGTTTAGTTTTGGAGTTTGTTACGAGGTTGAGTGTGAGAGCGATGATCCTGAAAGAGTTAAGAGAGAGCTTGAAGGGTTTTTGAAGGAGAATGGGATTGATTACAAGTACTCTGAGGTGTCAAAGTTTGCGATTTTTCGAGCTGGGAAATTGCCTTAGTAAGTGAAAGATTAATTTTCGGATTTGTGTTTTATTTTTCCTTTTGATGTCTGAATGATTCTTCATGTGAAAATTGCTTGTTGGTGAATGATTGTCATTCATTGTTATTTTTTATGTATTGTTGTTGGTGCTTTAGAAAATTGCACTCTTTACTTGTTCTGTAGTTATTGAGTAGTGACTAGATGATTTTGGATGTTTTGTGAGAGGACTGTTGTTTGCTGAATGATGGTGTTTCTATTGTTAATGTGATCTAGCACTATAGCTTTATCCTGGATAAATGTCAAAGCCTGGGAAATGACAACGGTCAAGGAAACCATTTGTATGTTTTCTCTTTTATTCTTTCATGAAACCTGGCCAATTCTTTTGAAGCTAGATGCCTAGTCACTGATTGTTCGACATTTGTTCATTATATTCGTTGTCTGAGATTCAGTTGCCAGTTGCGTAATACATCTTCTGCAAAGTTCTATTTTTTTCTTGTTTAACATGTGGTTTCGTTCTTTTTTGTACGATTGATAATTGATTCTGTTTTGCAATTGCTAACACTCATTTTGATCGCTTAGGTGGGCACTGTAAATAAATCTTCAATTTAATCTCAGTTGTTGAATTTTTTTGGGAGCATCCTATTTACCGCAAAATGCTTCTGTAATAACAGATGAGATGTAGTCACCAGAGAACTATAGTGATTTTGCTTTGTGTGCAGTATTTTTTGCTCTTGAAAACCAATATGTTTACGTATCCTCGGAATGAGTTGTGTCCAGATGCCTGTCAGCTCATCCATATTTACAATAACTAAGAAGTCTTCACAAACTACTAAACAATTTGATCAGCTGGCTTAGCTACTCACTTGCCTCAAAGGAAGTTTATTTGCTCTGTTCACTACTTTTACCAAGTCTGTTTATCAAAAATTCACTTCAGTTCTTACCTTGGGTTGTTTAGTTGTTCCTCGTGGCTCTTGAAAGAGTTCATTGAGTTTCTTGGCATGCATTCTTGATCAACTGTTATTAGGTAACCAGGCTATGAGCTTACAAGTGTACCTATTCTCTTGCATTTGATAGCTTTCCTCATACAGGAACTTGCAGATTTTTCATGTCTATCACTTTGCATCACATGTTTCTTAAATGGTGAGGTGAAGAATTGCAGTAGCGATGCACATTTTATTTACTTGGTTAAGAGGCAAAAGAAAGGCAGTTTTTTTTCTTTCTGCTCTAGCCATGTCTGCAAGTCCTCTGCATGTTGTTAATTATGCCGTGCTTTCACTTATAAAGGGACAGCAAATTCATACCATCGTTTGAAAAGTTCACGATATGGCATGTTCTTTTGAGTGAATGAGGATGTCATTCTCAAACTGCAACTATGATTAATCTGACAATAAGATTTCCGTTGGCATTGCTATGGTGATTTATCCATTCATTCATCCTTTTGCAGGTTATCTCAGCACATGCTTATTTTGTGGAAGTGGTTCTAGCACTGGAACCCAGTTCGAAGACAATTCTGAAGAGCACTAAATTTTCTTCTCTTGAATGCATCTTGCTGTCCTGCTGCAGCTGCACTCTCCTGTAGGCATCTATCTGGGCAGTGAATTCTATTTTTCTTGGCCGTGCTAGTTTGAACTCTAACAGTAAATTATTTCTGTTCTGCAAGGCTGTTATACTATAACCTTGGAACAATGCAGTTATACTGTAACCTTGAGATGTTTTCGTGTCCTACAATTGTTCATCCTTCACATGCAGATGATCTTTTTTTATTGTGATCTTTTTTGTGTTGTCTGTTTGTTGGTGGTTATCTGCTTGCCCCTAGAAGGAACTGAGTCGCAAGATAGCACTATTGTATTCATCTCCTGGAATATCCTCGAGATTCAAGAAGGGTTTATAAAACTTACAGGATCAATCACCAGAAAATGCTTGAGTTTGAAGGTGGTTATTGTGAAGTTTGGGCTCTTCAAAAAGAATCGAGTCTCTACCAAATATTTTAATAGAATTCAACGCAAAATTATGAGGAAAAGTTCGAAGAAAATTCCAACGAGGGAATTCGATTCCTAAAGCTAAACATGAAAAAAAAAACTAAAAAAAAAAAAACACCCTTAAGGCACCAACATGAATCTTACATGGTAAAATCCTGAAGGCACCAGAGATGCACAATGACCATAAAAAAAAAAAAAAAAAAAAAAAAAAAAAAAAAAAAAAAAACCCTGATAAAACCCTACAAAAAACATTTAGCCAATCTAACAATGGGACCATAATTTAGCCTTTCTTGCAGTGCTGTTGGAGATTGAGAGGGAGTATCAAGTTGATATAAGGAACCCACGCTTGTGCCAAGCAGTTCTCCTCCACCACTTTAACCACACTGCAACAGTCAGCACTAATCTCAATTTTTGGATTTGATAGTGATGATACAAGCTCGCATGTCGCATGCACACCTAAGGATGCCTGGTACAGCTTCATGACATTTCTGCACTTGTTCACTAGAATTTGGTGGCACATATGGATTCTGGGCTGGTGGGGTTGGGGGCTGGTGGAGACGGGAGATCTTTGGCTGTTGGAGGGAGATGAAAATGGGGCGGTGGGCATACGCATTGACAGAGGCAAAACTTAGAAACTGGGCCAAACTGATACCAATGTGTTTGTGATTTACAACCTTGAGCACAGGAGCATGCACAATTAGCATCTCCTAAGTCCTAAGCAATCATTAACGAGAAATGCTAAGCAAACAAAAAGGATAAAGAAAACTTGAAACCTCATTCTGCCTTCTCAACTCTCTTCCCTCCTTTTTACTCCTTTCTTGTACAGTCTGCTAGGTTTGCTTAGGCTTTTCATAGAGTGTTGTGATTATCCTTTGAGAGTTTTTTCCCCTTGAAATCCCAACTAGAGATTGTTGCTATCTGGATATGGTATGAGTAAGTTTTAAAAAAAAATGATTGATTTTTTCAACACCTTGCTTTTGGCTTCGAATTCTTATTCTTAATTGCTGGACTTTTCATTGGTTTTTAGTTGACCATGTCAATCTCACTTTAACTAAACAATAAAAATAAGTTTAAAATTAAAAATTGAAAAAGTCAGAGCTCGTGTGTCTCTTGGAATTGTCCTTGAGCCTGGTGCGCTGCTCTCTCCTAATTCTAAATCTCGATTTTCTAGTGCTTAATTCACTAGATGTACGAAGCAAAAAAATACAGGGAAATTGAGAAGAAACATCGAAATGTCAAATCTAAAAATATTATGATTTATTTTATTTACTCGATAACTTAAAATATTTATAAATCTCCGCTCACCTCAAGAGTTGCATTAAAATTAACTAATGAAAACATTAGTGTTCACTATTTAATATAATATTTAGCATGTTATTAAAAGAGTGGTTGGTAAAAACCAGTTGACTAAAAATAATAATAAGTGGAGAAATTAGGTGTTTAATTGCATTAAATATGACATGTTTTTGCTTTATCACCTATTTACTAGAAAATATGCTCACAATCTTGTATAAAAATATATATTTATGGAGAATACATCATTAAATCATAAAAATAAATTTGTTGTGTGGGTGTTTTCATTATTAAATGCTAACTCATCTGAACTCGAAAAATATTTAGTGTGTATGTATTATATGGTGTGTTTGAAAATTATTATCATAAATGAGAAAGGATATATTTTTTTAAAAGGTATAAATAATAATAAGAGATCCTAATATAAATACTTAACTTTAGCTAGTAGAAGCAGTAATTATACACTGTTGTGATTATTTTTTAAAATGTTTTTTATTTATAAATATATTAAAATAATATTTTTTTATTTTTTAAAAATTATTTTTAATATTAACACATTAAAATATCTAAAAATACCAAAAACATTTAAAAATAATACATTTAATTTTTTTTTGACAAAGTAGCACAGTTGACAAATCCAATATCTACAAAAAATAAATAAATCATCAATGCCTTTATTTTTTCCAACAATTCACTGGTAGATTTACTGTTTTGAAAAATCTTTTTCTTTCCATATGTTTTTCACTGTTAGATCTAGATGCTAAACCATCATAGATCCTGAAAAAAATTCCCACCCCAATTACAAACCCTAGAAGAAGCATAAAACAAAACAAAAAAGAAAGAATAAAAGAAATTGAGTAAAAGTACTAAGTAGATTGGAAATAATACCAAAACAAAAATCAAATCTGATGATTCTAAAACTAAAACTAGAGAATAAATCATTAATTTCTTGATTGGCACCATATTTTAATATATATATATATATATATATATATATATATATATATATATATATATTTCTTTTTTCTAAATTGGCTTGCCATATACTGCATCCTGGAAAAAAAAAACTATAAAAAACAAAGCAAAAAGATGAAAATATCCAAAGAAACAAATGAATTATCGAGGGGGAAAAAGGGGAATATTCATAATCATAGGCAAACTGCCTCTAGACCTTTGTAATCCTCCTGGCTCTCTCTCTCTCTCTCTAGCAACAATCCAAAGGTCCCAGTCAACGCGGACGGCCAAATAACCCCTCTCATAACTTTCCAGGAAAAAGCTCCCAAACAAACACAAAGCAAAGCATCCTCTTTCCTTTCCTTTGCTTTCCTTTTTAATCTCGTCAGCACAAATACTTAAAACCCAAATCTTCAATTAAATAAATCTTTCAATAAATTCACATCTCCAAAGATGCCATCAGAGATTGAGATAGTAGAGGAAGATGTGGTGGCCCAATCCAACGATCGAGAATCAGCAGCTGTTAATGGAGGCATTAGTAATAATGGGGTTGCTGTTGCTGGAGAAGACAGCTTGAGAAATGATGTTTACACAGCAGCTGCTTATGGAGATTTAGAGAAGCTTCAGAGATTGGTTGAGAGTGAAGGATGTTCTGTTTCTGTACCTGATAACCTTGGTTATTATGCTTTACAGTGGGCTGCTTTGAATAATCGCACGGCTGCTGCTCAGTATATTATCGAGGTTTGTTTCAATTCTGGGTGGATTTTGTTTTTTTGATTGGTTTCTTGAAATGGGTTCTTTTGTTTTTTGTGTTCTTCAATGGATTTGTTCTCCTTGCATGTTTGATTAGTTTTGACTGATGGGTTTGATTTTGATGTATTGAAGGGTTTATTGATGTTTTTAAGTGTTTATTGTTAGTTCATTTCTCGATCAAAAGTGATGATTTTGATCTGGGTAGTTGGATTTTGTGGTCAAGTTTGTATCTTTTGGTTTGAATTTTTTGAACGAAGTTCAAATTGTTTGGTTGAGGTTTGATGCATTGATGGAGTTTTTTAAGTGCTTTTGTGTATTGATAGTGGAACTGGGTTTGCTTGTTAGTTCATTTTTATTTATTTTTTTGGTTAAAAAGTGATAATTTGATTTTGGGAACTTGATATTGTGGCAAAGTTTCTGTCTTTTAGTTTGTTTGTGTTGATCGAAGAGAGTTCAATTAATGATATGTGATGATATCTGATTTGGATTTGATGATATAAGATGATCGACTGATTTGGTACTGGATGTTTTTCTGATTGCCAGCATGGAGGAGATGTAAATGTGGTTGATCATACAGGCCAGACAGCATTGCATTGGACTGCAGTCCGGGGTGCAATTCAAGTTGCTGAGCTGTTGCTACAAGAGGGTGCGGGGGTAAATGCCGCCGATATGTATGGCTATCAGGTTAGTGCAATCTTTGTTGTGCAAATATGCCTTCACTTTGTTTAAGGGAGAGATAAGAACTGTTTTATCAATTGTGTTTGAAGTTATATATGTGTTGTGAAATTATTACCTGTTTTTTAATTGGTACCTCTAGCGCTTGGTCATGAATGCTAATGGCATGACAACTCTCTGGTGCATGTACTTCTACTGTTTTTTCTCTCAGTGGTTTATCATTCAGGATAAACATATATAGGAAGGATGGATATCTCAAAAATTTGGGACACCTTCATGCAATCTGTTTGCCTGTTAATTCACAGTGTTAAATAATGTCACAATGATTGTTTACATCATTGTTCATGGAAAACTGCCTAACTAGTTGTGTTGATTCCCACCTTAGAGATGTTTGCGAGTGTATCTTCAATTGTAACGATAAAAGTCTTGGGCTAGCAACCAAGACGGTTGAAGTTTGATTGATTATTTTATGCACAAATGATAAAAATATAGGATCATTTGAGGAGCTCTTCACTTCCCCTTCAAGGGTACTCTTTTTTTTTTGTTTTTGTCGAATAGTACTGATTTTCCCTCTCTGATTGGCACTTGGATATGGTTATAAGTAGGTCAGCTTAGTACTCTTTGGTTAATTGATTTTTACTATAATTGAAGAAGTAGGTTGAATTGAGTTTTCAGATCCCTTGGCTACTGGCTCTTTCTTCGCCTTTTTTTTTCATTCTTCTTCAAGGGATTCTATATCCAGGGTGCAAGAGTTTCAATGCAAGAGATCATGTATCAATTATGCAAAAAATTTATCACCTGTTGCTGCTTGAACACAATATAACTGGAGTCGGTGGCTATGCTTAGACATTCTGTAATATGTATAAGAGGGCCTTTTCTCACATGTAAACGGAATCCGAAACATTGATCATACATAGAAATGGTTTAGTTTGCATATTTCCCTTGAATCGTTCTAGTAAAGCTTCCAAGGTCAGCATTGCAAATCAGTATTTGGACACACAATTTGATCATTGGTTTCCATTTTAATAACTTCATCCATTTAATAGGTTATTTAGCGATGGAAAACTTCCAGATATATCAAGAGAAAATGCATTTAAAATGGGACGAAATTTGCCATATTTAAGGGAGCAATTCTACAGTAATCCACTAAATGGGTTCTGTCAAAGGGGTTTCAGATTTTTCTGTTTGAATGTTGAAGTGATTGGAACTTGAACTTAAGAAGTATAATAAAACTATTTTCGTCCCTGCATTTTTTAGTCTTGAGTGTTTAAGGGTTCGGTGACCTTGTTGATGCCGTCTCTATTTATAAACTCAGGTTGCTTGTTTACCTTCTAAATATTCCCTTAAATTTGTGCTGCTCTAAGAAAGGCACCTAGTAAGTGAATTGTTGCAATTTATTCCTACTATTTGAAACATTTTTAAAACTGATGCTGAAACTCAATAAAATAATGAAAGCAAATCAGGTTTTCAGCTTAAAATTGAAAAAAAAAAAATGTGGCTCAAACTGGTTAGGATATAGCATATAGGAGCATGAGATTGGTTATAACAGATGGTTTAGGGGCCTGTTATTGATTGAATGAGGGTTAGGTAAAGAAGAGAGCCAGGAATGAAATCCCTGAGCTGCAATGCTTACTGAAATATATAGGAGGTGAGCAATAGTTTCTGTAACTGGCATGACCTTTGGCTTAAAATCCTAAATTCAAATTTTCATAATTCTGTCCTAGTTAAAAATGTTAACGATGCTTAAAACTCTGTGCTATCAAAGCACAGGCAATCATAGTTTTGCCGTGCCTTTTTTTTAGTTGTGAAGATGCCCTCTCAAGATTACCAATAACTATTCTCTATCCATTAACTTGGACTGTTTTAATCATGTTTGATGTGAAAATGAAAACGGAAGGTTTCTAGATGCTGTGCTCTGGCTATCCTGTCCTGAATTGCTGGTTATTAATTCCTCTAACCAGTACTTATCTGTGAAATCTGAGGATAGTAACACATTGGTTGTTAATTGGACATCAATGCAGACAACTCATGTTGCAGCTCAATATGGTCAGACAGCTTTTCTATATCACATTGTCTCAAAATGGAATGCTGACCCCGATGTTCCTGACTTTGATGGAAGAAGCCCTTTACACTGGTATATAAGAACTTCTGCTTCCCTTTTATTGTTGAAAAGGTTATTTTTTTCTTGAAACACTTTTTTTATCTAAAAATATTTCAATGTTTTCTTGCTTGGGCTACACCATTGTGGTTTGTTCGCTATGATGCAACAGCTTGCTTAGCCTTTGTTTTGAGAATATCAGCTTATGTTTGGTTTTGTTGACAAATATCTGTGGGTCACATGCTTAAAATCAACAAGTTAGCTTCGATATTAAATGTTAAGCCAGTCTCAATTCCTTTATCGGTCATTATTTTGTTGTATTAAATAGCTCCTGTACCAAGAATTACGTGCCATAGTTTCCTTTTTATCAGTGATTGGTAGTGTTTTGATTTTTTTGTTCATTTGTTTCTTTTTTGGAGTATTTTAGGGCTGCTTATAAAGGTTTTGCTGATTCTATACGCCTTCTATTGTTTCTGGATTCTTATAGAGGACGCCAAGATAGAGAGGGTAAATCAGCTTCCCAAATGTTTGAACTTCCGTTTTGTCAACATATAAATAATTAGTGAAATATACATGTGTTAATCTGTATGGATAAGTGTTTCTATTCCCTTAACATTTTTCACTTATACATTAGGATGCACTCCTCTCCATTGGGCTGCTATTAGGGGTAACTTGGAGGCATGCACAGTGCTAGTACAGGCTGGAAAGAAAGAGGACTTGATGGTGACTGATAACACTGGCCTTACTCCAGCGCAGCTTGCTTCTGACAAAAATCATCGACAAGTTGCTTTTTTCCTTGTATGTGTCCGACAACAAAAAATAATTTAAATTGGTTAGCAATGTTACTTTTTTGAGGGATTTATTGTTTTTTCCATATGTTCTTATGTGAGGCTCAAGTGCTTTTTGTGGCTAGTGATTTGCCATTGAAATGATGTCTTCAAGACTGAATTAAAATAATATTGCCACAAGCAAGTAAGGATAACAATAAAAGAAGTGTATACTAGAACTGTTGCAAGAGGCACCTGGAACTTGGGAAGTCACAAAGACAACATAATGGTAGGATTCCACAGAAAAAAGGAAGCTTGTGGTCTTGTTGATTTTGGATGTTGTGTTGCATCTAGTTATATGAAGTGTGCTATCTCAAAGCGTTTTTTTCTTTTTGGATCACCCCCACATTCACTTATTTGGCTCTCATATAGGTAAAGCCCTTCCTCCCCAATGTGAACTATAGTTGCCAAATGGTGTGTGGTTCTAGGTTGATAGTTGCTTGATTTGATTCTATAATTGTAAAAACCCTTTTCTGACAGAAACCCTTCCATCTCAATAAAGGTCTTCAATCTCATTTGAAAGTCTATATGCAGAGTCTGGTGTTTCCTTCTAGGTGTCTCCATTTGTATGGCCATCCTATCTCAATGCAAACATGCAATAGACCTTCTCTCTTGGACTGGTCTAACTGTTTGCAAGCCAGCTGAGATTCCTATAGGATCATTAGTTCTCAGTTGATGAAGGAGAACTGCAGGAGGATCTTTTAATGTATAGATGTTTGGATGGAAACCTAATCTACCTGAATGTGACTAGACCTGATATGCATAGCATATGCTTTTTCTCCCATTTAATTTTCATTTTCCTTCCAGGTGTGGCTTAGTGTTCTGTTTGCATTTGAATCTTTAATTTTCCTAAGAATTTTGAAAATGCTGATGAGTTTTCTGTTTATTTTTCCAAGTTTCCTAGTGTTCTATTCTAATTTGAAAGTCTCTGAAGTTTTTCTTCAAGTTATATTTTCTGATAGAATCCCATTCTGCAGGGAAATGCTAGAAGGTTGCTTGACAAACAATGTGATGGGAACAACCGCCTGGGACGCCTCTCAAAGTTGGGGCTTGCACCTGTGTTGTGGTTCATAATTATACTTCTCCTGTTGATCTATGTTCATTCTGTCATCCTGGGTATCCTCCATTATCTTTTTGATACAATGTATTTTTATTCCTATCATCAAGACCATCTACAACATCACTTTCTTACATTTTCATTTGATAACTTTGGGTGCAGCTTCAAATCTGCCAAAGTTAACAGCTGGCTTTGGCCTTCTTGCCTGGCTTGCTGTTTTCCTGGCTACTGGTGGACTAGTTATGTTTTATAGATGTAGCAGGTATGCTCTATTGTGCATTTCTAGTGACTTGTTGAATAGTTGAATAAATCCATGCTAAAACTGTTGTCTAAGTGTGCTATCACTTCTCTTTTTTGTTGTGAAAGAAATCATTAATAAGTAGAGAAATATGTGAAGGAAGAGATGTAGTTCCTATTTGCATTTGAGGCCTCCATCAATGGCTCAGGGGGTTTTGCTATCATGCAATGCTCAAATTCAGATATTTATGGAGTGAGCGATTTGATATATTGAGATACAGTAGGAGCACTGTTTGTGAATTGATTAAAGGCACCATTTAAATTATGAGCAAATGGAAAAATTTATTTGCATGTCTAGCCGTGACTGTTTGTGGACTGTTCCGTGTGATATAAATCATGTGCGTTTAATTTGTTTTATTGGAGCAGCATTCTGAGACAGTTCTGTCCTGTTGAAATTTATGGTCAGAATGTTTCAATAGACACGGAACCCTTTGGAGTCTTAGCAGATCTGCTTCGGTTGGCTATTGTCATGTTCGTCTGTTGTCATAAAGACATTTGTGTCTGTTGAGAGAAAAAAATTTCCTTTTCTTTTTAATTTTTGGGAATTATGTATATTCTATTTTACCTTTTCCTTTCCCAAGATATGGTAATCACCTAAAGTTAACTTTTTAATATGTTTTTTTGTACATAATTAATGCTTCTCTCTTTGCATATTAATCTCCAATCGATTGCATACTTGCATCCACACCTGTGCATATATTACAGTTGATGATAAAACATCTGATTCTTTTTTGTTCATTCTACAATGTGAATCTTTTGTGTACATGAAAATTTATGATTTAACATCTTACTTGAACATTGTAATCTCAATTGATTTTGGCTCTCTTTTTTCTCGGTGTTATTTCTTTGCAGGAAGGATCCAGGTTACATTAGAATGAATGTGCATGATCCACAGAATATGAAAGATGATGTACATTTCATCCCTTATATGTTAAGCATGTTTATATTTTTACTATTCATGGCTCTTTGGAATGTAGAAAGATAGGTTTCTAATCAGTTCTTTCATTGAAGGCATACAGGGTTTCTATTTTCTTTCTTTTTGGCGCAGGCCCTGTATATTCTCTGATTACTTTTGTATCTATATTGTCCCTTTATTCTAGGAGCCACTTTTGAAGATTGAGATAAACAACCCTGCTTTGCTAGCTGGGAATTGGTCTCAGCTCTGTGCAACATGCAAGGTAGTGATTTTTGTCAGCCTATATGTATCTTGCTCGATGAGTGTTTCGTCTTCCTTTTTCTGATTAATGCTTGTTTAATATCAATCCAATTTCATATAATAATCAGATTGTCAGACCTCTCCGTGCAAAGCACTGTTCCACATGTGATCGATGTGTTGAACAATTTGATCATCATTGCCCTTGGGTATCTAACTGTATTGGCAAGGTGCGTAGATACAGTTTGATGTCTTTTCTTTCAACTCATAACAATTTGATCATCATTGCCCTTGGGTATCTAACTGCAGTGGCAAGGTGCGTAGATAAAGTTTGATGTCTTTTCTTTCAACTCATATTTCTACTTGGTATTTTACTAGCAAGGAAAATATAGTTAACATCTTGCATTCAAAATAGAATTCAGTTGATTGCCCTGGCAATTTGTTTGATAACATTCAGCCATATAAATTGACCTTTGACAGTTTAAAGTCCATGTGACTGTTTGGAATGCATGTCTGAGTGACAGACTTATAGAATACGTCTGGGAACGCGGTGCAAACCGCGTTCCCAAAAAATTCAATTTTTTTTTTTTTGCTAAAATTTAATATGTTTTGTATGTTTTAGATCGTTTTGATGTGCTGATGTCAAAAATGATTTTTAAAAAATAAAAAAACATCATTGACATGCATTTCGGCACGAAAAGTTATTTGAAAAGCAACCGCAACCACACTGCCAAATACTCTCTTAAATAGATTGGCTTAATACTCACATTTAGTTTATATACATATGACTTGAGATTTCCTTAGTGGGACCATGCCATTTACTTTTCGTGGTTTACCTTGCACAGATGATCAACATCACTATTATTTTTCAATGTATTTACCTGTGTAAAATAATGTGATGTGCTTCTGATGCAGAAAAACAAATGGGAATTCTTTGCATTTCTTGTTCTAGAAGTTTCAGCAATGTTGATAACTGGTGCAGTGACTCTCACAAGTATGTGAATGATTAGCCTTTCAGATTCAAGCTATTTCTAAAGATATTTCTAGCTTCTTTTTTTTGGTGGGGGTTTTCTGATTGAGAATAATTGCTGTATGTAGGAGTTCTGACTGATCCATTTGCTCCGTCTTCACTGGGAGCATGGGTAAACCATGCTGGCTCTCATCATATTGGTGCTATATCATTTTTGATTATGGACTTCTTCCTCTTCTTTGGCGTGGCAGTATTAACTGTTGTACAAGCTTCTCAGGTAAGTCCTGTAAACATCTGCTAGTGCTGAATATCAGAGCCTGTTGGTGGCAGGTGATTTGTTCTGTAGCGGCTGTTACAGAACAGTTGAATTCATGAACTTGAGTTGCGTGCTTATATTTTCACTTGACTTGCTGTTGTGATGCATTTTATAGTTGTCTATCTTTAGACTTTATGGAGTGGTAAGTGCAGTTTCTTGCTATTGCTGTGTGCTTGTCTGAAGAAAAAAAGTCTTTTCTTTGGAGTTCACTTAATTTGCTATTCTATACCAAGCGATGGTCTTAGATAGGATAGCACGCGTTAACTAAGATTTACACATCAAGAGGATATTATATGGTGTATTTGTAATCCAACTTTATTTGTTGTGAATGTTTTATGTGTTGACAAGCTGTGCTTTGCCATTTAACTCTAGTGTTTCGGGCTGTCACTTTTAACAGTTTAGATGAATAGTTCTGAATCATTTTTTCTCCTGTCACAGATATCTCGCAATATAACAACCAATGAAATGGCAAATGCACTGCGGTATAGCTACCTTAGGGGCCCAGGGGGCCGCTTCAGAAACCCATATGATCATGGCTGTAAAAAGAATTGCTCAGATTTCTTGATCAATGGTTACAATGAAGATGTGGATTATAATGAAGATTCTCCACATTCTGAGGGGATTGGAATGATGCACATGTCGAGGAATTCAAACTTGCAAAATGGGGATGCTCATTCTCATCACATGAATGGCAATGGCCATGTGGCTATCAATGTGAATTCAGAAAATAAAATCCCTCAGGGTCATGTCCATTCTTCCCATTGCAGCCATAATCACCAAGGGAAGCCAAGAACAGATAGCGCACCCTTGGGTTTGGGTGGTCTTGGTCTTGGAAAAAGCAGTGCCCGAACAGTTGAAGCTTCATGATGGTGTGATACTAGCTGAAATTGATATGTTTTGTATCATAAACGCATATGATATACCATTTGTAATTTGATTGATTGCTGCTCTTTTTTGCCCCCCAAAGGTGTTCAATTTTTGTACAAATTTGGCCTCTTAAATATTTGTAGCGGCTGTTAGTGAGTATCAGATCTAGCATGTAATCTCGTGAAAGTTAAAAGACGTGGGCACAGTACTACAGAGAGAGAACTATTGCTCAAGGTACCTTACCATGTAACTCGCAGTTTTTACATATTGTTAACCCTTAACAATCATAAAAGTCCCTGTCAATGTTTTCAATTTTTATATTGCAGATCTTCATTTTCCAGAGCTGCACCCTATTTCATGGATTACAGCTTTTTTGGGGTTTTCCTATCCGAAAAGCAGCAGTTCTGTATGTACCACTAGCCATCTAATTTTTGTTACTTCTTTGACTTCATGTGGTTCCCCACGAACAGTCCCCAATTGGGGAGTAATTTGAGGCATCCTATTCCCATGGATTTAGTCAAACCTGTTGTTGATATCTTGAAATAAGCTTGTCAGATACTCCTTTTTTTAATTATTTGGAAGCGAAGAGTTTCAAACTTGCACTCCATTTTACTTCCATCCAAGGCAAATTATTTGTATTGGATTGGATGGACAGTGTTGCTGACACTTCTCATCAAACAAGGTGTTATTTTCGGATTAGTTTATATACATGGATTAATTTATAAAATCTCTTTTTTATTTTATTAAAAATGGACTATTCATATTGAGGTTAATCAATCGTGAAATCCTTTTGATGTGTTGGAATCCAATTCTTTATGCAATATTTGTAGATAACATAGGTATAAGATTTAGGTAATGTTTATCATTATCATCATCACAATTATTTTTTAAAATATTTTTTATTTTAAAATATATCAAAATAATATATTTATATATATATATATATATATTAAATTTGTTTTTGAAATTTGTACATTAAAATAATTTAAAAATAAATAAAAATTTAAAATTGTTAAAAGCATGTTTCAATGCAAAAACAACTAGCTCTTTAACGAGAGAGTCTA
>Ga0307509_10007045_pt1 | contig 14866 bp, 12 predicted proteins | sample 10_EM_MG_FD_202245 | JGI IMG/M metagenome (GOLD analysis project Ga0307509, IMG submission 202245) | Populus trichocarpa ectomycorrhiza microbial communities from riparian zone in the Pacific Northwest, United States - 10_EM | ecosystem: Host-associated > Plants > Roots > Unclassified | place... | reverse complement strand
GGAGGTGAATTGGGTAACCACTATACCCAATTCGCTGTCCTTATACCCGATTTGCTGCCTTGGCCCCTGCTAGCGTAACACCCCTGCTAGTAAAATATTCAAAACTTAGGTGCTGTACCTTCGTACATGACCTGCCGTACACAGCGCCTATATGTTTAAACTGTGGCGAATTCGCCTTCTTCGAGCTCTCCTGTTCGGTAGCCTTAGTTTCGCTTTAGCTCCAATCCGACTTTTGCCAGATTATACGGTATGTGCACTGTACCGTACTCGAGGACCCGCAGGCCTCATCCCACCAAGTATAATACCGTACACTACAAGTACGATACCGGTACTAAGTTCTAGCACCCACCGTGTATTTGTGGCGGTGTTGTGGCTAGTGAAAATCTACCTTCCCAGCCAAAGATCGCTGCAGAAGGCATGATATGTACGAGTACAGCCTCGTTTGCAAAGTTCTCGCTGATCGGTAGGTATCTTAGCAAAAGTCTGGGGACAACTCATGTACCGGTACAAGAATTTGCACTTCAGGTTTTCTGCACACACTTGTACCAGTACATCTGTTACTGCCAATATTTTTCCCCGGTACCTCTTGATCCGCGAGAACTTTGCGAACGAGGCTGTATAGTACTGTGCATTCTCTCCAGCCACAACACTGCCACAAATACTCCGTATGGCGCAAGAACTCCGTATGGCGCAAGAACTTAGGGCCTGTTTGGATGAAATGGTTCCGTTCTGTTGGCACATACAAATGACCTTTTATCATACTCTTACCTGTTACCGACCTCCAGACATCGGTAACAGGAGTTGTATAGTAAAGTAAAGTGGTGGTAAGCTGGCTTTTTCTGAGTCTGCCAAGCTTACATGAAATAGGAAAGTAAGCTAAAAATTTTCAACATTTTTAACTTTGAATACCCTTAGTGTACTCGAGTATCGTATGTATCACACTGTACCTTGATTGAATGCTTGGGCATGGATGAGATTAGTGTTGCTAGGGCAACCAGAAAGTTAGCATGCCATCAGCTGCATCGCGACCTGACTTCCACTCCACCAGCAGCCCTCCGCTCTCATCCCTGTTGTCGGTCTCAGCTCCCCTGGCTTCAAAATCAACATCGCATAATACTCGAGCTCTTTCCCACTTTCCAACGCCCGCCGTAATAAGAGAATACGATGCTATCCTCAATTCCATTGATAGCTCCTCGAGATGTAAGTGCAGCTTTCCCCCGCAAAATCCTCGTGCAAGCATCTACCCTATACTAAATTTGACACTTAGGCGCATGCCCTTTGGTACACTCCGACCTCAACATTCTCCTTCACTCCATTCTCCTCCAGTAGCACAACACCCCAATCACTCTCATCCCCTCCGGTCTCGCAGAATATCCATCCGGGTTCACTCCCAAACCTCCAGTCTCACCCCTCAAGATTCAGGACCCCGTCTATTTCCCCATTGACTCAGCTCGCGCTAGATGAAGAGTCGGTATACCAACGGAAAGTAAATATTCAGCGTTTCGGGGCAACATGGATCAAGCCGCCCGGCATACTCAAGACCTATCAGGTTGAACTGGATGAAGAGAAGGAGCGAAGGGAGGCAGAAAGACAGGCTATGATGGAGGATGTGGAAGTCACTGGCGAAGACGGAGTGTTTGACGAGACGGCTGGTGAAATTGCAGTGGAAGGTGATGAGGGTGAGGCCGGAGCAGATTTGGACGCGGATATTCCGGAAGCGGAGAGTTTTGATGAAGATGATGAAGATGAAGACGATGAGGACGAAGACGACCTTGATGATGGCTTGGAGCTCGATGGTCACGGGGATGGAGATGAGGTCGATCTGGATGCTGAAGTTCCGGAGGCTGAGACGGAAACTTTGTGGGATGACAGCGATGAAGAGGACGAGGATGAAGAGGACTACGAAGATGAGGATGAAGGAGAAGAAGAGGAAGGAGCTCACGGGGCTGATTCTAGTCCCCACCAGGCCATATACTCCCACGACGAACACTTTGGGCCTCCCGATTCTAGAGTTGAACAGAGACTTAGGCAATATCCGAGAAGGTCCTTGGTCAGGAGCGACGATGGTATGGAGATGGATAGTGATTAGGCTATGCCTTCATAAAGCCCTATAATTAATTACCCAGTTGCCGTGCACGGTGGAGTAATATCAGGCTGAGGGCGCTTATGACTTTGGTTGATTGCGTGGTATACTTTTAGTGCAGTTTGGGCGCATCCGGATATCTTACTGCTCTATTCTTTGTTGGTGGTAAAAGTTTAATGATACCCAATTCAGTTGAGGCTCGTCGATTATCTACACGAATGATGAAGGGTGACTGCCGCTACACCACCGTGGGCTTGAAGATTGCTTTAGGTACACACTAGTCATCATCATCCATCAATTCTGCCAACTCCCTCTCCTCCTCCTCTGTGAGGAAACTCTCTTTCATTTCCCTTACTGTCTCTTCTTTTATCCCTTGCTCTTGTGTTTTTTTCTCTTCCACGGCCTTCGCTAGATCTACAGGCCGCAGAGACCATTTTCGCACTGTATTGTCAATTGATATACTGGCCACGATCTCTCCTTTTCCGACGATAGCTAGGCCTGTAACCTCTTCGATGTGCCCATCATATATGTGATAAAGTTCGCCAGTCTAATGCTGGGTCAGAATCCAAGACATATCCTAGTGAGGGGAGAGGGAGGAGCCTACACTAATATCCCATACCCGGACTTCTTCATCTCTACAGGCTGTAATAGCCCATCTTCCTCTCGGCTCCACAACCACATCGTTAACGTAGTCTGGATGCTTGAGAACAACATCACTCCAACTAGTGCCGTTCTTTTTAGCTTTAGTCTGGATATCAATCCGGCGGGCAGTATTATCCGCAGATGCAGTCCACATGTCCGCGTCTTCTCCCTGAAATCTGATCATATTAACACTTGTGTCATGTTCCACGATAGTTTCTCCGCTCTCGGTAGCTGCGCCAACATTTGCGTACGGGATCTCCCAGCGCTTGATATCCCTCTCGCTACCACTGGAGTAGATAATGGCGGTCTCTGAATTTGAAGTGACCGGATCTACTGCAAGTGCCCCTACCGCTCTCTTATGCCCCTTCAACGTTTTCAACCTCTGACCCGTTCCGACGTCCCAAATTATGATTGATGCATCGCTTGACCCAGAGAAGAGTAACCCACCCTCGTGTTTCGGAGAAGGGACGAAGAGAAGGCTCTTTACAAAATCTGAGTGACCAACGAAGGTACGAAGTTTCTGACGTGTTTCTGTCGAATACGCGTTGATCGTCTTATCCCATGAGCCCGTAAAAAGAACCCCTTGAGCAGCATTAAGTGCAAGGGAGGTTACTGGTGCTGTGTGGCCTTTGTATATGCACGACTTATCGCCCGACTTTTCATCTATCAGCTCGATTCAGTGGATATTTGAATGGATTTATGGTTCTTACAGACTTCAAGGTCTATTCTGCGCGCGATTCCACCACTTTCGGCGATGTAAACACGCATTGGAGAGGTTAAATCCGGAATAATCGAAAGAAGCTTAGAAGTTAAGGTTATTGGAGAACCATTTTTATTAGAGGACTTTGCAGCGCGTCGTTTGGCGTTGGCTAGAGTTGTCCTGAGTGGGTAATTAGTTGAGTTCCAAAATTTGTGAGGATGATTAGTATACTCAGTTTGAAAGAAATGGCCTGGGTCATTCGACATCGACATCTTGAGAATTGAGGTGGATAGAGTTCTCGAGGTTGAGCTGCAAAAGCAGCACGCTAAGGTCTCTTTGGTGGGGTCGCAGTGGTTGTGAGGGGTGATCTACTGGCATCTACTGGCATCTACTGGTATCATACAAGTATCATACTGTAATGCCGTAAGCATGGATGTGGGGCACTGAGCTTGGTCTTAGGGCGGGTAACAATCGACCAACCCCGACAGTAAGCTTTGGTGGGATCAGGAGATAAGTAAGGTCTGTCGCGTCTTCCATGAACGTTCTGCTCTATTGCCCTCGACCTCACTCTCTCCCCATCTCAAGGTTGCCGCTTCAGGATCTGTCATACCACACCTAAACCCCGGCGCAGTAGTCTCCCTCACAAACATTTGTAGCATCTAATCTGGCCAAAATGCAGAGCACATCCAGGAAAAAAGTATCACCCCGTCACTTTTCACCATTGTGTATCGTTAGGCTAATTTTCTCGAGGGGTACTTGCTCGATGAGCTTATGATTGATGTTCCGTAAGACTTGGCCGTTTTATCTACCTAAGCTGCCCCCTAGACAACCCCCGGGCAAGTTGCTAATCTCAATGCCCCAATAGCCGTTACGACCCAAAAGATGACGACTCGTCGGAGGATAGGACCCTCCGAACCCTAAGGTTGATGAGAGAAACTCACAAACAGCAACGGTTGGAATCCTGTTCTGCATGTGCTGTCTTGGCTGCTGATTGAGTCCCTCTAATGCCGACCGTGGTACTAGTGACCGGCTTCTTGCTAGGCACCTAAGAGAGAGCGAACGATGGAAGAAAGATGCGGTGGCTTCCGTTGATTGGGATAATACAGAACTTGTTGCAAATGTGCCTGGAAGCCCCCCTGCCATGTTGGCATATTCGATCGGTCAGATATCTACCCCTGAGGCCGAAAAGGCTCTTGAGATTATGCCGGCCGAATATCGCCATACCATAGTGTCCATCAAGCAGTTTGATCGCCCGCTTAATAGCAACCCTGCCAAGGAGACGTTGGACTCTTATAAGCTTGCTGGCGTGTTTGCTGACGAAGGGGTTCTTATGAGGCAGCGAATGTTGCGGGAGGAACAGGACTTGAGGACCCTTCAAGAACAAGAGAAGGCACCTTACTACGAAGTCCTGAGGCGACAAGATCCTGAACGTTACAACGCAAAGGAAGGAGCGCATCTTCCTATAAGAGCTGGAACGAGGCCATCGGGAGCCCGCCGGGACTCTGGGCCCTCCCGTACATCGGGCAGTAGCTATGTAGCCGGAGCTGCCGCAGCTACTGACTATTTTGGTCAGAAAGGTGGCCCTGAAGCTGTTGGTGCCTCGGGAGCCTCTACGGTCAAGAGTCGTGATCCACGCCCTCGACCTCCTATGAATACTCCACTTGCGATTCAAGAAGGTGCCAGTGCTACTGCAGGCAACCAATCCGGCGGTTTTAGCACAGCACCGCCCACAGGTCCCTCATCTAGCGAGCCAAACCGCCTTTGGGGATTCACTAGCCCTGGCTTTGCACCCGCAAGGGAACCACCTACCCCACCAATACCCCCTACTAGCCCTCGTACTCTCAACCCCTTCGACAGGAGAAATTCGTCGGCTTCGAGTCAAGCGGCCGTAATAAACAACCTCAGAAATGTGCCCGACGACTCAGGCGAGGCAGCTTACTTGAAACGGCTCCTGATGACTCAACAGCAACAGCAAGAGCAACAGCGCCATAGCAACCAACAGCCACCCCGCCAGAAGACCCTTTGACACTGTCCCTTTGGAGTTGAGCCAATATTGGGAGTTAAGCATCTTATTATTAATTGGTTGTTTATGGGAATACGTTTGTTTATGGAAGGATTGTAATGTAGGGTAGGTGTTGGATTAATCACGTCAATTGCTCCAGGCATCTCTAACGGGCATTCCGACGTGTTGGTTACCTTACTTGCCTTAGCATACCAGTATAAGCACATTATGTGGTCACAAGTGTGTCTACTCGCGCAGCCCGTGGGATGGCATCTGATGGTTATGTGTATTGTTCCTGATCCTAGTTGCGAATTATACCCAGGAAGCAATAGCGGGGGGAAACCAAAGTATGGGCGCACTAAGATGTCCTTTTTAAACACCGGTAGAGAGTGTATTTCAATAGACTTAAGTATTAGAGAGAGATGTTGGAGTTTCGAATTAGGTCGGGACCGGGCAGCTCCAATAATATCAGGTATGAGCACAGTACCGGTAGTTGCCATGTCTCTAGCTATCTCTCGTTTATTAATATAGTTTTGGGGGACACAAGACTCAGAAGGATGAATTCCAGTATTGAGCACAAATCTTGTCACAGCTGCCGCTTTACTCGAGTGCCAGTTTACTGTATTGTGCCATACAAGTTGCCGTGCTGGGTCAGTTAGTTAATTGTACGCGTACCAGTGCCCGCCGGCATTCTATACCTTGCCATGCTCGTACTATATATGCCATATCATATGCTTTTTCCATAGCTAGGGTGTCGGTGGTTGTCGTCGCACCAGAGCTATACCTAGTGACTGTGTTTTAGTAATTGGGATTGTATTGTACCACGGGACCCGTGGATGGCCTACAGGCACAGTACAGTATCATACAGCCTGCGGCAAAGGAGGTATTAATTGGGAAAAAGTGGAAAAGGTTTCTAAGGGCTTGATTAGAGCATTTAGTGTGCTCGAGTTAATTGGGTAACTGTGTTTCTGACGGCTCATTCCCACATTTTCCAGTTGCTTTTTTACCGCAGGCTGCGCAGTACTGTACCGTGCTAGGTCAAAGTCTGTCTGATGCTTTCTATGGGCATTCACCACCCTCTCTCACAGCACAATGCTATGCAAATCTGCTAAAATTTGGTAACTTAGTACATTAATAAGTGTGTAGATGGTATGGAAAATATTATAGAATTTCTAAATATTATAAAGGAGTGGAGAAAATGTCATTTAAATGGGAGGTATTGGTTTTGATGGTATTCTTTTGTATGGAGCCCCATACAAGAATTTAGATGACTTTCACACTAGTCAATGCAATTGTAAAGAATGAACATAGATTTGGTCCCTGGCACTTCTACTTCTAGAGATTTAAATACCTAGCGATTGTCTAGCTGGTAGAGTGATTTAAGGTGTTTTCAAGAAGGTAGATCTGGTGTAAAAACCCGGTGCCGGACTAATTGTGTTAATAACGCCTTTGTCCTATATTTACAGACCCCTTTGAAACATAGGCCATGCCAGAGAGTCATCTCATAGTACTGTAGCCTTAAGCTCCTCCACGACAACTAAGGCGGCCTATCGTTGTAGCCTTAAAGTTACAGCTCGGGAGTTTAGTGTAGAAAGTCGTAGGTTACAGATTCGTGTCACCCCCGACGAGGTGGCTTCGAATACAGAGCTATTACCTCTTAGATTCCTTAATTCTCGTTTTTTCATAGGTTCTTCGTTAATATCTAGCAACATATAGGAGGGTCACGCTGGCAGTTCAATTAGTCGCGTATATTCTCTAAGAGTGTCAGCCCCACCAATATTCTCCCCTTTGCCAACTATAGTATTGTGAAACGGGGAAAAAGGGCAAATTGTGGTTTCCCCTCCTCTCAATACCGACCGCAGTCCGTGCCTCCCGTATTGGGAAGGGAAGAAGGAAAAAAAAGAAAAAAGCAGTCGTTAAAATCATTACCGTGCCAAGGGAGTTCTCTTTTTTTGTGAGGTTATAGATGGTCAGTTTACAGTATCATAACTTAGATGATCTCCGATCCCGCTAAGGCCTGGGTTGGAGCCCGCACACCCTCTCTTCGTTCGTTCGTTACCTGCAAGGCCGGTCTTGTGCCTCTTCATTTTTTTTCTCTGACCTTCTTATCCTCCCTCTTCCCCACAACAACAAACCTTCCCACCACCAGACTGGTTTCCACCACAGATTCATCAGCTCTTCTCACCCATCACCAATTCGTGTTCGTGTATCTTTTCTATCTGCTCTGTTTGTCCCCCATTCTCTAGTATTGGATTGCACTTTCCCTGGCTCCTCACTCGACCCCGCATTTCCCGCAGCTGGTGAGGCTCCGAGCTAACTGGCGTTGTTTTGGAACGAATAGCTTGAGAAATCCTTCATCTCGACGCAATGTCTTCTACTACTGCAGTTACGCAGCCAAACGTCTCCCGTGGAAAGAAGAAGGGCAAAGGAGGTGGGGGAGGGCCTGCATCCCCTGCTCCCGAAATAACACAAGACAAGACAGCCGACTCTGCGAATGATGTTATGAAGGCTAGTGAGAGGGGAGAGAAGGAGTATTTGAAATGGATCACAAAGTAGGTCTCTAATATTTCCACATCAATTTCTTTATGGCTTTAACCTTTTTCAATAGGCAGCTTAAGAAACACACCAAAAAACTTGTAAGTACTTTGACCCTCTACGATGAACAAACCATCTACTAGCTTTTTCTATGTGACACGCCGACTGCGGCCACTGGCTAATTATTTTCGATGCTGAATAGGATAGTATTGCAAAGTCTGAGGAGAAAATCAAGGATCTTTCTGAAGCGGAGAGGGCCACTACCAAGATCATCAACGTCGACGAGCGCAATAAAATTATTGGAAAACCCATTACTCTTGCCGTATACAGGGAGCTCAAGGAATGCTACGACAATCTTTTGAAAGCTTCTGAAATGGAAGACAAGCGCCTTGAAGCCGAGAGAGTTGAAGCTCAAGCAAGGCTTGAAAAAGCTGTTGAGGAGACAAAGGTTGAAGCACAGAAAGAGACCGACGAGGCTGCTAGGGCCAAGATCTTGACTGTCGTTAAATTTTTGAGACTTGCAGGGCATCGCCGGAACAATAAGAGCGGTGACGAAGACGAAGATGAGGCCATTGAGAGGGTTCTCGTTCTTGTGTATGGTGGTGATCAGAGTGCTGTCGATGCCTGTCTCAAGCTTGCTAACGGCTCCGAAGAGCCGGTCGATAGCTTTCAAGTTTCTTGTAAGGATATACCCCTCCATCCTTTCACTCTCGTGCTAGACATAGCCCTTATGGCTGCAGGGGCTAAATCGGTTTTCTGGTGTCTAATTTTCTCCACACAGATTCACGCATCGGGGAGGTTGCCCACACTCTCAAAATCCCAGGTGCGGGCGATGAGGAGATTGAAGAGACCCAAGAATTTGCTGGGGAACCGGAAGACGAACAACAGCAAGATCAACAAGGGGAACCACCTGCTTACGAGGCTGCTGCTGAAGATGGATTCGACCTCGCTGCACAGGACGAAAAAGCTTCCCTCTACACTGAAGGCGCCGCTGAGGACATGCAAGCCCCTCCCCAGCAAGCTTACACCAATGGAGACGAATTTGAGGCGTCCGCAACTGCCCCCGGTGTATCTATCGCCGACGGTGATACTACTGATGATGCGGTCAAAGAGGTTGAATTGGAAATTGGCGAAGACCAAACACAAGCACAGATTCCCGGAGAAGCACAGACACAGGACGCACCGACACAGCCCGCTAACGGTGGGCCAACCGGAGACTCTTGGGCAGATGATCAGCCCAAGACCCCTGAGGCCAGTGATCAGTTCCAGAATGTTGAGCGCCGTGGTAGGGGGCGTGGGTTCCGCGGCGACCGTGGTCAAGGCAGAGGACGTGGACGTGGTTATCGCGGAGACAGAGGAGGGTACCGTGGAGAACGGGGGGATAGAGGTGGTTACCGCGGTCGTGGGGGCCATCACCGCGGCGAAGGTGGGGAGCGCGGGGAACGTGTCGACCGCCCATACCGCCCCAGACCGAAAAACACTGACCGCCAACAACCCCAACAACCCCAACAACCCGCCACAGGTTCTACCTAACCGGTCGGAGTTGGTCATAATCTGCTAACTAAACTGCATTGTACTCATATCCTGTTCTACCACTGTCTGTAATTTTGCCTTATGATTGATATCTCTTTGTGTTTTTCTATTCTTGCTTCACTTTAATGGGGGAGGGGTTGGGGGATACAGAGAAATTTGAAATCTGGCCATTTTTTCATGGGAAGGTGAGATGGTTTGGGTGTGGGTGCGTCTTAGTCGCTTTTAGTTCGGAAAACAAAACCAAAACGAAAAGTTATTTCTTTGAGTTTCTCTTTCCTTTCTCATTTCACTTTCATCCGCGCTCCAGGTAAAACGCAGGATATGGGGGACAAAATTCTGGGGGTATGGTTTTGGGGAAAAGCGTGTTTTGCATTATTCCCTTCTCTTGCTGTTCTTGATATCTATCTCTCTTTATATCTCCCACTTTCTTTCGCTCTTATCTCTTTTTCTCTTTTTCTCCTCTCCTCCCACTTCCCCAGAAGAGCCCGCTTCAAAGGCTATCGGGGGGAGCATGGGATATCAAAGGTTGGGGACATTTTACCACGGCGAGGGGTGCATATGTTTGCCATTGCCGCAATGATAACAATAACGACTGGTGGTATGGTATAGCATGGAAGTAGGAAAAGACACCATTCTATGATCATTCTTGCAGGCAAGCGCTGGGGGGTCGGGTGTGGTGTCTCGAAATCAATCAATCAGATATGGATTGCTATAAGTAGCGTACCGTGCGAGTTGATCGTACAATGCCTCGAGGCAGCAGAAGTAGCCACCGGTAAGCTACTATATAGCTAGCTCCCAGGTGCTCTATTTAGTTATCTGTTTATTGGCCTTCGTTCTCAGTATTAAATTTTATTAAATATTAAGCTAGAAAACTGTCGTATTGTCCACTCCCTACCTCTTTAGGCATGCTGTGGTGCACATAAGTGCACTATCGGTGCTAGGTGCCATGTGGTGCTAGGCCATACTCGAGCACAGTCCAGTACCTTGCAGGCGGGAGGATCGAGGTTCTCGATATACCAACAACATACAGCCGTATTTTTCAAGCACCAAATCGATTTCCAAGCTGCCAACCAAGGCGTGCCTTCCGGGCTACGATGCAGAAAAAGCATCTCTTTCGCAGAAAGGGTACGCCGTGCACAGCACTAGTTGTACCGAGAGCTCTGAATCCCCCGGTTGATATTCATGTTTATGATACAGTCTGGTACTGTACTAGTACCGTACAAGCACATCTCGCAGTTTCCCAGACCTATCATACCCCTTCCCCCCAAATTAACTACCTACCCATCCGCCATCCAACAGCATACCAATTGCACCCGTAAACCTATCTATCTGCCTTATGGATCTGCAACAAAATGATGCTCGGAGAATCTACCAACCAACCAAGGGGCTGCCCTTATAAGTCAACTAGGCCAAGGTTCGAGAGGGAGGGAACAAAAAATACTCGGGGCAAACAGTGAGGGTGGAGTAGGGATCTACAAAGCTCGGAAGGTACGATGAAGAAGATGGTGCACTTTCTGCTAGATGAGTGAATGAGCGGGGGTGATGTGCGTGTCTGGGTGCCAAGTCTAGTACCGGTAGGGGGTTTCTTTCTTTCTGTCTTCTTTTTTTGCCTGATATGATAGCTTAAAAGTAAATAAAAGTTTGTGCGACATAGATTGGATCGGATTAAGCTTGGCGGCTGGGGGCGGGAAGATAGGTTGGCCTGTGCTGTACAGTATGGCATGGTTTGGTTGTTTAGAATGGGGAGAACGAGGATAGGGATACCATGCAGTACAGTACTGGGAGGTGCTGTACTCGAGTACTGGGAGGTGCTGTACTGGGAGGTGCGGTACTGGGAGGTGCGGTACTGGGGATGATGGGAAGGCGAAACCCATGATACAGGTAGATACGAGTACTGCACCAGCAGTGCTTGTACAATACGCAGATAAGTGACGGTGGTGGTAGGCACCCTACGAGACTGTGTCAGTGAGGGTGCTGTACCGCGGTGTGCACTTGTGATATGCCCTTGGCTTGCACACACATACGTATAATCTCATATCATACCTGCCCGCACTCGTACTGTACGGTGCGAGCTGCGATACTTGTGCCATATACCGACTGGATGTATGCACCAGTGTCATAATTCGTGCCATCAAACAGAGTATTACATAAGATGGGGCTCCGTATACGAGCAGTAGGAAGGTCGGCAGAGGGCGCAAGAAGGAAGGAAGCGGAGAGGGGGCGGGGGGGGGGGGTAAAATGGGGTATGTTTATGGGGTGCCGTACCGTACCAAAGGGGAAGAAGGGTGGGAAAGGGAAACCGCGTGATGTTGTTTTTTCGTCGCTTGGGGCTTCCACCATTATTATTATTATTATTATGGAGAAATTTTGGGGGTTTGATTGGAACATCAGATCCTCATGCCGTTTTTTCTTTCTTTCACAACCTGTGCGTGAGGATGGAGGAGAGAGGGAGAGGGAGAGGGAGAACGGGAAGCATAATAACAATTAGAAGGAAAATAAAAAATGTTATAAAATATATATATATAATATAAATGCAGGGTGGTCTTTTTTTTTGGAGATTATTTTCTTTTTGCCCTTCTTTCGCTTGAAGGGTTCCCTTTTTTCCATTCTTCCTATTATCGTTATTCCTTCCCGACACTTTCGCCTTTGTACGTACCTTACCCCCCCCCCCCCTTCGGCTGTCTCTTGTTCCTTCTTGCTTGCCCTTTCATTCTTTTCATTCTTTCTTCCCCCCCGTTCGTAGCTTGCCGAGACGAACAGAAGGGTGAGTTAGGGTAGGCCAGGAAACATCCTACAGGCAGGAAGGACCCGCTGCCACCTTTTCGTCTCCCACTGCAACCACTCAACCCTCCTCCACCGTCAGGTTGAACGGACCCACAGGTACTGACAGTACACGACTTACCCATCCGCAACCCGCCCCACGCTCCCTCTCCCACCACACCTTTTAATCCCCACCCACCAACGAGCCTCCGGTCTAACAACTACATAGCAGACAGTTAGTTTGGCAAGGGGAAAAGAGGAAGAAGAAGAAGCAGAAGGAGAAAGAAAGAAAGGGAAAAAAAAGAAAGAAAAAGTAGGAAAGAGGAAACCATTGGAATTCTAGAGTCAATCCATCCATCAAGCGAGTTCACGTCAGCCCTTTCGTCCGCCCCTCAAGTTTGCCCAGTTTGCAAAATCTCCGGTCGCTGCCGTCACGATGGCGGCTGCTATCATGGACCCGGTCACTACCAGCGGCGAGGGGTCCAAGTTCGAGGTTGTCGTCGAGAAGCGGCAGCCCAACGATGGCGAACAATTCGAGGTGTTTCCTGAGGAGAAGGATGAAGAGATTACCCCCTCGTATTACTACGAGAATATGGGTATTCCCGTGTTTGAACCCGTAAGTTTACCTGTTTGAGCGCGATTCCTTTCAATGTTCTTCGAGGGGGGTTCTGCAGTTTAGGAGTGGAGCTCTACTCTTGTTTCTTGGGAACAAGTCTCTTGGGAGGGGGGCGATGGTATTGAGGGGAAGGATCTTTCTCTGGCGAATACATGGAGCTATTGAGGTGGTGGTCTTGAAAACTGACGTCGCGAATAGACAATGGATCAGTTCCGCTCTTTTAAACACTTTGTCAATAAGATCAATCATTACGGGATGAAGTCGGGCATCGTCAAGGTCATTCCTCCGAAAGAATGGTGAGTCGATCGCTCCATACTCCGTCCATTGATTGCGTCCCGTTCGCGATTTTGCTACGCGATCATCGTGCGCTGATGCGCTGATGACCTTTTGGTGGTTATTTTTGGTGCTAACTACTCTGTAGGACCGATAGTTTAGCCTCCCTCGAAGACAAATTGAAGGACGTCCGGATCAAGAACCCTATCATCCAGCACATGGCCGGCGTAGCGGGGGAGTACAGACAGGAGAACATCGAGAAGCAGCGGACCTACAACCTCCCTCAATGGCGCCAACTCTGCGAGAGCAGCGAACATCAACCGCCCGCGAAACGTGGAGAGAGGAGGAAGGGTCAAGCTATTAAAGAGGCTCCTGTCGGGAGGAAAAACAAACCCAGGAAGAGCGCTGCGGCCGTCGTTACGGAAGTCAAGGAAGAGGAGGTTATTACACTTGATGACTTGGAGGATAGTGCACCAGTCGCGGGTTCCAGGAAGAGAAATCCACCGACTCCTAAGTCGCCGGAAAAGGCGAAGCAAGAGGAGCTTGGTACACCAGGGCCAATCACCGATTCCCATGGTCGTCAACCCCGTATGAGTGGTACAGTCGAATCAACCCCCGATCCCGTCACTGATTCTCACGGGCGCCAACCCCGCCAAAAGAAGAAATATATCAGGAAAACCGCGAAGGAGAGAGAGGCAGAACAAGCGATTGCAGATGATGAAGCCTTTGATGGATTTGACTTCCGTATCCACAATGCAGATGACTATACCCCGGAAAGGTGTGACGAACTGGAGAAGGCCTATTGGCGCACATTAACGTACAGTAATCCACTGTATGGGGCAGATATGCCTGGGAGTTTGTTTGATGACTCCACCACGAGCTGGAACGTAGCTAAGCTCGAGAACTTGCTTGATTGTTTGGGCAAGAAACTCCCAGGTGTCAATACTGCTTATCTTTATCTTGGGATGTGGAGAAGTACCTTTGCTTGGCATTTGGAAGATGTGGATCTATACAGTATCAATTATATACACTTTGGAGCGCCCAAGCAATGGTACTCCATCTCAAGAGAGGATAAGCCCAAGTTTGAGCAAGTGATGAGAGGTAAGTTTTTCTCCTTTTTCTCTCAATTAGTTCCCGAACCTAACTCGTGACCGTGCAATAGGCATCTGGCCTAACGACTCAAAGAAATGTTCACAGTTTCTTCGTCACAAGAATTACCTTGTTTCTCCATCTTTGCTTCTCGGCCACGGCATCAAGGTCAACAAGTTAGTCCACCATCAAGGCGAATTCGTTATAACATTTCCCTTTGGATACCACTCTGGATACAATCTTGGGTACAACTGCGCTGAGAGTGTAAATTTCGCTACTGAAGCCTGGCTAGAATACGGACGCAATGCAAAGAAATGCGAATGCATCAAAGATTCCGTTTGGGTTGATGTGGACGAAATCGAGAGGAAATTGAGGGGGGAGTCTACTGAGGACGAGGGTGACGAAATGGAATATTACTACGAGGATGAAGACGAGGATGAACTCGAGGCCAATGATCTCCCAACCCCCCCTGAGAGTGTAGAAGGGAAGCCAGTGAAGACAAAAAGCCATAAGAAGAGGAAGCTCGAAGATGGAAAGGAGCGACCTGCTAAGGTTAAGAAGTTGCGGTTGAAGTTGAGCAAAGAGGCTGCCCCTGAGCCGGTGGGTTTTCGCCGTTGCACTCACTTTGATGTA
>Ga0307509_10007044_pt1 | contig 14867 bp, 12 predicted proteins | sample 10_EM_MG_FD_202245 | JGI IMG/M metagenome (GOLD analysis project Ga0307509, IMG submission 202245) | Populus trichocarpa ectomycorrhiza microbial communities from riparian zone in the Pacific Northwest, United States - 10_EM | ecosystem: Host-associated > Plants > Roots > Unclassified | place... | reverse complement strand
CGGCATGAAGCGTGTGCGGATTTCGATGAGATGTGCTCGTCGAATGCATGGCGTCGCCCACTTCTGCGTCCAAACTTGTACTCGTTGAGCGTTCCTCGCGCGGTCCGCGAAGGCGCCTTATTATCGAGGCCGTCCTGCATGCTAGGTTCGTACTCGCGCTGCTGCAACCGTCTTTGTGGGTCCGTGTTTTCCATGCCTCCGGCACTAGCGCTGTCGATAAGCCCAAGCATGACCTCTTGTGCCGCACGGGCAATGGTTTGCGAGCCCGAGCCGCAGACGCGGTTCACCGTGAGAACTGGACATCGACCGGCGCGTCGCCATTGATGGCAGCTTGGCGCGCAGGGTTCGTCTTGTTGCCTGCTTGAACCACATTGCCCATCACAACGGTGTTGATATTTTCGGCCGGAAGTTTCGCTCGTCGCGCGAATGGCGGTTGTACCAATTCCGTGGCTGAAATATCCTTGAGCGCGCCTCCCAGCGCCATGATGCTGCGATCCCCATGCGAATCGGAAGTCAAATCGTAATTGCATTGGGTACAGCGGGCCGCGCAGCCCGATCGTGGCTGATCATATCTGCAACGCGCCTCAGGCCGTTGCCCCCAGGCCGGCTCTCACTTTGCGTGACGCTCGGAATGATTGCGTCCGTGCCAGCAGTCGCAGATGCGAAGGCCCAGGACGCAGAACCGCGAGCATATTCGAACACGCCCATCGGACTGAACTTTCTGATCTCGGGCTACATCTATTCTCAAGGCAAGCTGGCATTCGACCCGGACACGGCCATCGCCGATGCCAAATTCCACTCCAATACCGGGTGCTGGCCTACGTCCGGTCCTTCGACGTCGGGGGCCAGTCGGCCAAGTTCGACGTGATCATGCCGGCCTCGTCGTTCGCCGCACAGGGTCTCCTGAATGGCCAGCCGCGCGAGCGCGAGATGTTGGGCCTGGGTGACCCGCGGTTCCGCGTCTCGGTCAATTTGTTTGGAGCGCCCGCGCTCACGCCGAAGGACTTCGCGAGTTACCGTCAGGATCTCGTTGTCGGAGTGAGCCTGCAGGTCTCCGCGCCGCTCGGGCAGTACGACGACACCAAACTTCTCAATCTCGGCAACAATCGCTGGTCCGTCCGACCCGAACTCGGGATTGCAAAGGCTTGGGGTCCGTGGACGGTCGAGGTCGCTCCCAGCGTGACATTTTTCACCGACAACACCGACTTCTTCGGCGGCAATACTTTCTCGCAGTCGCCGATCTATGCCGTACAGGGACATGTCATCTACACTTTCCAATCCGGCATATGGATGGCCCTGGACGGGGCCCATTTCGCCGGCGGTCACACCAGCCTGAACGGCGTAAAGAGCGACAACGAGCAGCGCAACACGCGGGCCGGGGTCACCCTTGCCCTCCCGGTCGACCGCAACAACTCGCTGAAGCTCTCCGCCAGCACCGGCATCTCAACCCGCACTGGGAGCGAATTTAGCGCCCTCGGCATCGCTTGGCAGTATCGTTGGGGCGACGGATTGAGAATGCGGTGACAAAAGCGGACATCAGGCAATCGCAGTTCGTAAGCGGCTTCGAACCCGGCGCGGGCGGGCAGCTGACGACGCTTCAAGGCAATGCTGAACTTCTTGGCGGTTTTGACATTGACGATCATCTCAGCGTTCGCAGTTTGCCGCTGTCAATTATGGGGCTCCTGAGGCCCGCCGTTCCTTCGCCTCGTAGTATTCGGCTGAGAACTTAATGGACCATCGCGAGAAGAACGAACGCAGTTTCCGAGAGGGCCTTTCGACGCCGAAATGTTTGGCCATGTGCGCCCCGCGCAGCCACCTCACCGCCGATGCGAGACCGGCGGTGCGCTTGAGCTTCTCAACCGCTGCAATGCCGGCGATCTCCGCCTGCCGATAGCGAAAACCGACCTTTTTGATCACATACACGCGCTTGATGGTCTCATAGCTCTTGAGTATGAGCTGAACGAACAAATGTTTCTTGGCCTGTGGCCAAGCTGCCGGGTACACCGGCAGCACCAAAAGCTTGCTCTTGGCGATGACCGTTGCCAGCGGATGCAGGAGTTGCATCCAAGCTGGCCAGGACGCGACCTTGGCAAACAATACCGCATGCATCGCCGTCGCAACCCCGAAAGAGATCGGAAGCCAAAGTACCGCGCCCAGAATCACGAGCAATGCGGTGTTCGGCGCGAGATGCCGGCATTTTCGGAAAACCCACGCCATGCCGCTTTCAAAGGCAATATGCACAGCTTGTTCGAACGTCCGATAGCTGATCTTCCGCCGGAGCCACGACCAGCTCCGGCGCATCGACATACTCCACCGTCGACGTCTTGTCTCGGAGAGGGGAAGGAAGCGCAACGTGGCGCTTAGGACAGCAACGCTGACATTTCCGATAACCTTGGCCGCGAAGAGCGGAAGCCAGACAATCTGCATTGCGAAAGGGAAGGCGTAGTCGAGCAGCCGCATCAAGATCGAAAGAATGAAACGCAGGATTTTGTTTGCGGCGAACGTGACAAAGACAAGGGGGATGATGATCACGTCGTCGAGGGCACCGCGGAAGCGCCTTTCCTCGGACCATGCCGGGTCATGATAGTCGGTCACGGCTGCAACGGTTCCTCGGCTGACGACAGGGGATCGTGCCGGATCAAATCAGCACACTGTAAGGGCCCGCGCGTGGTCCCAGGTACCGGTCGTTGAGCGAAGGTCACATCAGCGTCGTCGTGACCGCGCCGCGACGATTTCCGGCTCACCCCGACGAGCGAACGTTCTCAGTGCCCGTCGGCATGTCTCAAAGCTGCCAGTGCCCCCGCAAGTAATGATTTCTGGGGCAATTGCCACCACTTCACTCGCCTTTCCGGTGCTTGCGTTTGATACAGATCAATCGTCAGCCGCTTGTCCAGACACAATGTGCTCCGGCGCAACGTGCGCCTTTTTCGAGGAGATCAGCGATGAAAGACGCTGGAGTGGGCTGGATCGCAGCCATCATCATCGGGGGGATTGCAGGCTGGCTCGCAGAGCAATTCATGAAGAGTAGCATGGGGATGATAATGAACATCGTCCTCGGTATCGTGGGGGCGGCGGTAGCCAGCGCCATCTTGAGTTACTTCGGGATCGCCCTGGGGGGATGGGTGGGCTACCTGGTTTCCGGCTTCATTGGCGCGGTCTTGCTGATCTGGATCGTCCGGGCCGTGCGGCCGGCTTGACATCAAGTCCTACCTCAGAGCGAGACGACGTTGCTAGCCGCGGTTTAGACTGCACGGCATGAGGTTCCCCGCTGTGGTCGATGTTCGCAAACCAGTCACCGGGCTTGGGCCGCAGCCCAGGGAGTGTGTACCGCTCAGCAAGCAAGACGGTAAGGAGGATATGATGACCTATGTTCTGATCGTCGTCAGCTGGCTCGGCGGGGCCGTCAATGGCGCCGTCAGTATCGACCCAGGAATTTACGGGCGCAGAGCGGTGCGAAGCAGCCCGGCTCGGGCTAATTGAGTACGCCAAGGCCCGTGGCTTGAAGAGGCGCTTAGGCCCATCTGCATGCAAAGGTGAAGCGTCTGTACACTTGCGACCGCATCTGGGTCGGCGTCGTTCAGCCGGTAGTTTCGCCCAAGGCGCCCGCTCGGAGTCGACCGTAAAATCGTGCCTGATCCGCACCGCGTTTGGTCAACAGCAGCGTCATGCGCAACCCTGAAAAGAATTTCGAAGAATTGTGGAAGGTCTTCCACAACAGGTATCCATTTTTCGAACTGAGGAATGTCGATTGGAAAAAACAGTATGAGACCTACCGACCGAAAGTCACAAAGGAGACCAGTGATGATGAGCTATTCGATATTTTCTGCCAAATGCTCGCCCCGTTGCATGACGGGCATGTCGAACTGATAGCCAAAGCAAGTGGGAATCGGAAGAAGCGACACTTCAACCCAGAGAAAAAGCCCAGATTTTGGCAGGAATTCACGAGCCGAGAGATCAAGCAGCTTTTCAAAACGACCGCGAAAACTCTCGTCGCCAATGGTTTCGGGCGGCCTACGAAGACTCAGGCCTGGATGCTTCACTATTGCAGGTCACGGGCATTTGGTTACATCCGGATCATCGAGCTGGAAGGCGTTAAAGAGCGGAGTTTGGCTGCCGCTCTGGACAAGATTGCCGGTGACTTCCATCACCTGGACGGCATGATTATCGATATCCGTAACAACCCCGGCGGTGACGATCGTACTGCAATCACCATCATCAACCGGTTCTGCGATCGCAAGCGAGTCGCCTTCCGCAGGAAGAAAAAGATTGGGCCCGGCGAAGATGACTTTACAAGCCTGAAGAGCTGGCACATCGAACCGCAAGGTGACGCACAATTCACCGGGCCGATCGTACTCTTGACCTGTGATTCTGTTTTCAGCGGTGGAGACGCCTTTGCGCTGGCCATAAGGCAACTGCCTTATGTTACCATCATAGGCGATCATACCAACGGCATATTCTCGTACCAACTCGAGAAGAAACTCCCCAATGGCTGGCGTTACTGTTTGTCGTACCAGAAGTACTTTTCAGCTGACATGGTATGCTACGAAGGTCGGGGAATACCAGCCGACATCAAGCTACGTAACAAGAAGCCCGATATTGAAAACGGCATCGATCCGTTGATTACCCGCGCATTGAAAGTGTTGAAGTCAAAGAGCGCGGACCGGCGAACAAGAGATGATTGATTGCGCAGGCCTCGTGACTCCCGTTGTATCCGCGCGCTCGAATAGCTTCATCCAGAGACGGCAGAGGAATTGTCCATCAGCTTGCCCCCCAACCAGCGCGGACTTGGACGCCCGTGCCGGGAACGGTGCCCAATTCTAGCATTGCCTATCTGACAAGCACTATGCATGATGGTTACCGCATCCCCGAAAAGGAATGGGCGATGAACACCACGTTCAGCAGATGTTCAAAGAGCCTGATTCACCGTCGCTCCGCAAGCGACCGCGGTGAAACTGATGAGCCGCGCCGCTGCGATTTGTGAGGTCTGCGCGTTTCCGGCCCAGGACGACAGGCTGAGTTGGGCGGTCGGAAGAAAGAAGAAAGACAACGGCGGAACACTCAAGTTGGTGGTCCGAGGAAACAAGGCCTTCTGCTCAAGGGATGCCGCGCCATGATCATCGAGTCGCCCCTGCAGTTGATTTTTCGTGATCTGTTTTATCGTCTTCCAGCTTTTGCCGGAAGACACGACGTGTTTCTGAAATTGGAAGGGTTCAATATAACGGGCTCGATAAAGGTCAAGACTGCAATAGGGCTTGTTGAGGACCTAGAACAGCGAGGTATTGCCAGGCCAAACGAAACCGTATTGGTCGAATCGTCATCAGGAAATCTTGGGCTAGCGCTTAGTTTGATATGCGCCATCAAAGGCTACAAATTCATTTGCGTGACCGATCCAAACGCTAATCGTGCGACTCTAAGAGGTATGGAACTTTATGGGGCAAAGGTTATTGTAGTCGAAGATCGCGACCCGGCCGGGGGATATTTGGGAAGCAGGTTAAAGAAAATCGATCAGATACTGCAATCGGACCCGAACGCAGCCTGGCTCAATCAGTATGCTAACATAGCCAACAAGAATGTTCATGCCGAGCAAACGGCAAATGAGATTGCGCGCGAATTCAACAAGGTCGATTGGGTTTTTGTTGGGACCGGCACTACAGGCACCCTGGCCGGGACCTCAGAACGACTTCATGCAGTATTCCCAAGGATCAAAGTTGTGGCCGTCGAGCCGGTAGGCTCTGTCACATTCGGTGGCGGGCCCGGCAAGAGAAACATCCCCGGCATTGGCGCGAGCGTGAGACCGAAGCTTGCGGACCTCGCCAAGCCGGATAGAATTGTCGCAGTGAACGAAGAAAAAACGGTTGAAGCTTGTCTTTCTTTCGTTCGAAATCATCACCTGCTTGTTGGGGGAAGCACCGGAACAGTCCTGGCCGCGGTACAGCAGCTCGCTCCAGAGTTCAGTCGCGGCGACACCATAGTCGCCATATCCGCGGATCTCGGCGAAAAGTACCTGGACACTATTTATGACCCTGCCTGGGTCGAGAAGGCCATTGTACCTGAAGATGACAGGCTCGCGCGAACCTATGCGTCCGTCGCGTCCGAATAAGGTAGGGAAAAAGCGCTTGATCGTCGGGCTCACGGCCGACGCCCTGGCGCAACGATATGCCAACTGACTCGCCATGGGCGGCGAAGATAGTCGGGCGTAAATGGGAGAATGAAGCATGCCATCCGCTCCCACGTTCCACGTTGTCCCCGGCTCGGCCGTTAAGCGCGTCATTGACGACAACAAGAAGCAGGTTTTCGATGCTGTTGAGACGGCATACCGTCTTCACGGCTCCGGAAATACTCTAAATCCGGACAGCTACTTCCTCCGATATCCAGATAGACCCAGCGCTCGCATCATTGCGTTGCCAGCCCATCTCGGCGGTGCAGTTCAAAAAAGCGGCATCAAATGGATATCGAGTTTCCCTGAAAACAGGGCGAGCAACTTGGCCCGAGCGTCGGCAGTCTTGATTCTGAACGATGCCACGACTGGCTATCCGCTGGCCTGTATCGAGGCATCGCTGATCAGCGCCACGCGGACTGCCGCCTCTGCCGCGTTGGCAGCAGAGCGGATCTCCCCCGACCCCTTTGAAGGAACTCTCGGCGTAATCGGAACTGGGGTCATCGCCCGTACCACCGTCGAGTGGCTTTTATTTCGAGATTGGAAGTTTCGTAAAATCAGTCTGTACGATGTGGACCGCAAAGAGGCGGAGCACTTCAGCAAGTGGCTTCGCGATCGGTGTGACCTGCGGGCCGATATTCAAGATCGCGTGGAGGGCGCTATATCCGACTCTTCCTTGATCCTATTCACCACGACTACGCCGACCCCCTATCTTTCCGATGTAAAACTGTTCGAGCACTGCCCCACTGTCCTGCATTTGTCGCTGCGCGACATTTGCGTGAATGTGATTCTCGTATCGCAAAACATTGTCGATGATGTGAATCATTGCCTGAAGGCAAATACTTCGCTCCATCTAACAGAGATGGCGGTAGGAAATAGGGACTTTGTCTCGGGGAGTTTGGTGGATGTTCTCGAGAAGAAGTTCAACCTAGATCACAGGCCTCGCATATTTTCGCCATTTGGGCTTGGTGTTCTTGATCTTGCAGTCGGCAATCTTGTACTCGAGGCCGCAAAATCGTCCGGCGCAGCAATTGCGCTGCCTGACTTCTTCAGCAATTCTGCCCGATGGTGAAGACGATGTCAGGCCGTTCGAATTCGAAATACGTCAACTTCAAGTGCGGAGCACCCACGCTGCTCCGAAGGATACAGGACAGGTCATTCCCGCTCAGATCATGCGACCGGGCAGATTAACATGTCAGGTGTATGGAGTTGCAATGAGTGGGATCAACTGGAAGAAGTGATTGTGGGCAATCCGCTGAATGCGCGGTATCCTACGCCAGACCGAAGCACCCAGCTCGCAGAATTTCCTGACCGTCCATCGGACGAAATTCCGTCCGGCCCTTTTCCTCGACGGATTATTGAAGAGACGGAAGAGGATTTGAATGGATTTGCCAAAATCCTGGAAGATTTGGGCATCACCGTCAAACGTCCGGACACGTGGCCACACGAGAGAAAATTTTCCACGATTCACTGGGAAGCTCAGGGGTACTACAATTATTGTCCCCGCGATATCTTGTTGGTCATCGGCGACCACATTATCGAAACGCCCAACGTCATCCGCAGCCGTGCCCAGGAAACGTTCAGCTATCGCACGTTGCTGATGGAGTACATGAAGTCAGGCGCAAAGTGGTACTGCGCCCCCAAACCCATGCTCTTGGACTCACTCTTCGAGGGAGTTGATCCAAACAGGCCCACGCCATGCAATGATGAGCCGGCCTTTGATGCAGCTAACGTGCTGCGTTTTGGCGAAGATTTAGTCTATCTGGTCAGCGCCACGGGTAACGAATTGGGGGGACATTGGCTACAATCGATTCTGGGCGACAAATATCGGATCCATTTCCTCAAGGATGTTTACTATGGCAGCCATATTGACTCGACCCTTGTGGCCCTACGCCCTGGCTTGGTCCTCGCCAATCCTGCTCGTGTCAATGACGACACCCTGCCCAAAATCTTGAAGCAGTGGAAAGTCATTTACAGTCCTCCGATGGAGAACACAGACAGATATAATGCCGACTATCTATCCAAATGCATTGGCAGTGACTGGATCGACATGAATGCATTCAGTATCAATCCCAATTTGGTCGTGGTCGATCGAAATCAACTCTCTCTCATAAGACTCTTGGAGAAGGAGGGTCTTGATGTAATCCCCCTGAAGTTGCGTCACTCCAAACTGTTGGGCGGTGGACCTCATTGCGTTACCTTGGACGTCCGCCGAAATGGTACACTACAGCGATACTTCGATTAAACTGCGTGCCTTCGCCGTGCTCAGGCCGCGGCTAACTTTGACCTTTGAGGTCAAAAACCCGAGCGTCTCTGAGAAACTTGAGAGTCTAGACTTACGACTATGTGAGGAGAAGCTTTGGCAGCAAGTTTTGCAGCAACTGCCGTCGCGGTTTTCTTGGCACTCACGTTTGTAGCTTGGCGGCGCTACTGTTGGGCGGCTGAGAAAATGCCTCAGGCGGACTCCTGCCCATACAGCTTGACGGATGCCTTTGGCGACCGCCATCTCGTGAACGTACCGCATCAGAAAGGGATCCGGTGGCTCACGGAAGTCTTCAGCCGCTCGGCCGAGAAGTTTCCGCATCTTACGGCCTTGCAGATCCCCTGCACTGGAGAATCTCTGACCTTCGCTGAGCTCGACGGGCGAGCGGAAAGCGTGGCTGCGGCCCTTTCTTCCTTCCTCACAGGCCCCGACCAGGTCGTTACCGTGGCGATGACCCAGGACAACTGGCAAATCGTGGCGGCTCACCTCGGCATCCTCAAGGCTGGTGGTACGGTGATGTTCCTCGATACCACATTGCCCGACGCCCTGATTACCCACATGCTCAACGACGCACAGCCGGTGGTCATTCTGACGCGGGGGCAAGACAAGTTCCGCGACCTGCCGACGCTCGACGTCCTGACGTTGCCGGAGAAGATGCCCCGCAGAGGGCCGCCGCCTTGGTGGCTGGATGACCCCACGCAACGCCTTGCGACCATCTTTTACACGAGCGGCACCACTGGGATGCCCAAGGGCGTCGAGTGCCCGCACGCGGGTTACGTGAACCTTGCCCTGAGCTACGCCGATTACTTCGATCTCCTTCCCGGCATGGACGCAACCTCGCTCACGTCGTCGCTGGGCTACGACGGCAGCATCTCTGAGATGTACAGCGCCTGGGTGTCGGGCTGCGCCGTCGTCATGCTGACCAGGGAGCAGATCCGGTCCGGCCCGGACCTCGTCTCCCTCCTTCGCGAAGCTGAGGTCACGGTCCTCTTCTGTCCTCCAGTGCTGCTCACCACCCTTACACCAACCCCCGAGTTGGATCTCCCCTATCCGCTGTGCCGTTACATCGTGCCGGCCGGCGAAGCCTTCCCCAGCACGCTCGTGGAACCCTGGACCCGGGGCAGACGGCAAATCATCAACACTTACGGTCCCACAGAGGCAAGCACCGACACGAGCCGCCAGAGTTTGCGGCCGGGGGAACCCATCACAATTGGCTCGCCATTCGCCAATGTCACCTACGTCATCCTCGAGGCCAACCAACTCCAACCACTTCCCCACGGGGAGGTTGGAGAGCTTTGTATCGGGGGAGTGCACGTTGCACGCGGGTACCGCAATTTGCCAGACCAAACTGCCGAGAAGTTCATCTCGCACCCTCAGTTCGGCCGCCTTTACCGCACTGGGGACAAATGCAGAATCGACATCCGAACCCAGCGCGTGCACTTCCTCGGTCGGATCGACGTGCAGCTCAAAGTGCGCGGGCATCGCGTTGAGGCACAGGCAGTCGAGGATATCCTCCAGACGCAGTTCACTGAGATCGAGGCCGCGGTTTTGGATTACCAGAACGAGACGCTCGTCGCCTTTGTCGCCGCTCCTTCAGTCTCCGAAGGAGAGATCTCGGTGGTCACTCCGGCGCCGGCGGAGTGGGCCGCGCGGGTGACGGCGACGCTGGCCAAACAACTTCCAGCGCCGTCGGTCCCGACGAAGATCTTCCTTGTAGAAAAATTCGTCATGAAGCCGGTTTCGGGGAAGATTGACCGGAAGTGCTTGCCAAACCTATCTCATCTATTGCGGAACGCCGAGCCGGAAACTGAGGCCAATCGTTGGGACACACCGGCCAATGCGCGCAACACCGGGGACGGAGAAGTCAAGGTGCCTGATGCCAAAGCGGGCATGGATCCCGAGTGTGAGGAAGTGCTATCGATCTGCAGGGCCGTGTTCGAGACGCCGTTGGGATTGGACGATGGATTCGCTGAGGCCGGTGGGCACTCGATCCTCATCGCGCGCTTGGCGCAGAAACTTCAATCTGCAGGATGGGTGGTGCCGGTCCGGGCGCTGCTCAGTGACTGCAACACTGCTCGAAAGGTGGCCAACCGGCCACGAGCGCTCCGGCAGGCCTCCAAGGCCTTTGTGGCCCCTCTGAAATCCGGCGAGCACAGCGCTGAGCGTGATGAGGCCGCGGCAGAAGTGCTCTCCATCGGATACTTTACCACCCTGCAGGTCCTGTTCGCGAGTTTCTTGTATTCCCCGCTCATGGTGGCCTTCCTCAGCTTCTTCGACTTCGTCGAATTCGGGACGATCTTCACGACCGCCAGCCTCTGGTCGTTCATCATCGACGGCTTCTTCCTTTATTTGCTGGCGCTCGTCACTCCCTTCGCCATCCTGCTCTGGGTCATGACGATGAAGTTCTTCATGGGAGGTGACATCCGCGAGAACAATGTGACCGCGGGTGTGTATCCCAAATGGAGCAGAATGCATCTGCGAATCTGGTGCATCGGACGGCTGGAGACCATGGTGATCGTCCCGCTGCGTGCGATGTATCGCAGCGCTCCGCTTATGGCATTCGTGTTGCGGCAACTCGGCGCGACCGTGGGCGACAACCTTCAGTGCGCACACGATGCTGACCTATCCGGGCCCCTGGACTTGATCTCCATCGAGGCCGATGTCGCCATCTCGACCGGGGCTTACATCCAAACGACCAAGTGGTCGGGGCAGCACCTGCACGTCGGTCCGGTTCATCTCGAGCGTGGTTGCAAGATCGGGACGCGAGCCGCCATTGCCAACAATGTGACGGTGGGCCACGGCAGCTGGATCACTCCGTTCACCCCCATCCTCGCCAACGTGGGCCCGCAGGGGATCTGGGAAGGAGCTCCCGCACGCCTCAACGGCCGCTGCACGGAGTTGAAGCGCACGGCGATCGCCTGTCAGTATGCGTATCCGATCTGGCTACTGGAGACCCTCAACGTCCTCATGCAGGTCTTGCTATCCTTTTGGCTCATTGTGGTCCCCACCGCCACGATCTTCTGGCTCGCCCGCGCCTTGGTACCCACCGGAGAAGCTGACCTTTCCGACGAATATTTCAGGGTGACGCCGCTGTTCGAGATCGTCTGGCACCTGGCTCTATACTCGTTTATCGTCAGCTGGGTCACCATCGTCGTGACCTCTCTGCTGGGTTGCCTCTTCATACGCTGGACGGCCTTTTCGCCGGGTCTGTATCCGTCGCGCGGGCTCAGGGGCGCTCTCCTCATGTACAGAATGAAGAGGTTGAACGGCATCCAGCGACTGTGGACCTGGACGATCACCGGGCAGTACCTGAGGGCTCTCGCTGGCATGCACTTCCCGCGGTTTGGCGCCTCCGAGTGCGACGTCATGTTCAACATCGTCCCGGAGGCTGCTGCCGCCGACTCTCAGGTTTTCCTCTCCAATGGATGTTTCACGAACATGCTCGATTATGGCGCCGAGCACTTCAAGCTGCGCCGCCTCGATATGCCCCGGAATTTCTTCGGCGGTAACAATTGCGTAGCGGAATGCGGGGATTTCCCGTCCAACTTCCTGCTAGGCGTCTCGACGCCGGGCAATGATATGCAGTTCCGACGACAAATGCGGTCTCGGCTTGGCGAGCCAATCACAGTGGCGGGAAATCCGCCGGTGAAATTCGCGAGTGCGTCATTTGAGGCGGAGAATGAAACCCACAGACTGCCGGACTTTCCCCTCTTCCTGACCCGGGTCTTCCTGTTCGACTTCCTGAGCATCGGCATGCTGCCCATCACCGAGATGATCGTCTTTCCGGTTCTGTACGTTTGTTTGCTGAGATTGGGCGGGCCCCCAATCGCCAGCGCGCTGATTGCTCTGATCCTCGTGGAAATCAGTCTGGTCCTGTTCAGCGTCGCGATCAAGAAGACCCTCATTGGCAGCGAATGGGGAGTCAATCATTCGACCCCCTTCTGGTCCTGGCGCCACTTCGCCTACTTCTTCGCGCAGGACTGCTTCTTCGTCTGGTGCAGGAGCCCTCTCATGTCTGGCGCCGGGACTGTTCTCGCGAATTCCATCCTGCGATGGATGGGATGTCATATTGGCTACGGGACAATCGTGACCCGGCCAATGCAGTGCTCCGACTGGAACGCGGTGAGCTTCGGCAATGATTGTGTTATCGACGGCTTCCTGCAGTTTCACACCTTCGAGAATATGATGCTGAAGGTGAAGCGAACTCACATCCAGGACGGCTGCACCGTCGCCTTCGGGGCCACGGTGATGGGTGGCGCGGTCATCGAGCGGGACACGACCCTGTTGCCCTTGTCGCTCGTCCTCAAGGAGATGAACGTGATCACAGCTACCTACGAAGGGAGCCCCGCGGAGCCAGTGAGCGGTTCAACCCTCCTCCCGCAATCGCTCTGCGACGAGGAGGCGGTGAACCTCCCGAGCTTCCCGGAGAAAGCGGCTATCGACGAGAAGGATCGCGATTTACGAAACTTGCATGACCTCAGATGACGCGAGACGATAGCGAATGGGTGAGCGGTCTGTTCGCCGCCAGCGCGGGCGACTGGACGCCGGCGCCAGCCGGTCATGCGGCTCGCGTTCTGTATGCGCCGGTTTCGCGCGATCCCGAGGCATCATGGCGTTGCGTGTCAGTCTTGTCGGATATCGAGTTGCGGAGGGCGGACTGCTTTGTAACGGAAGACGGCAAGGCCCATTCCAGACAACGGCGCGCGTTTCGTCGCTATTGCGGAGCCTTCGTGCTCGGATCACCGCAGCCCTTATCGCGGATAGTATTCCGGCTCCCCAGCAGCACTCGGAAACGAGCTCGATTGGTTGTTGCGACGGCTCAATTGGCCTTGCGAGCCAGGAAGGCCGGGATCTCGAGAATTTTTTCCTCGATCGCATTGCGAACAGCGGGGGCGCGTCCGCTCCGATCGAGGCCTCGCGGAGCCGCAGGGCGCGCATATTCCGAAGTCGGGTTTGTTGGTCGAATTTCGGGGGTGCGGGCCGCCGGGCGGAGCAGCGGACTCGTTGATTGCGGCGGCGGCGTATTACGTTCGATCCGGTCGGCGATGCGGCGGTTGTCGTTCCGCAGCCTGACGAGGAGTTCCGTCAGCGTGTCCGGCGGTTGCCTCTCGCGCGTCGTAGCAAGATTATCGATGCCGGTCGCCACAACAGAGACGCGGACGATACCCTCCAGGCTTTCATCGAACGTGGCGCCGACGATGACGTTGGCGTTCGGGTCAACCTCTTCACGGATGCGGGTCGCCGCTTCCTCGATTTCGAACAGCGTGAGGTCCTTGCCGCCCGTGATGGAGATGATGAGGCCGCTGGCGCGTTTGATCGAGGGGTCCTCGATCAATGGATTGGAAATCGCAGCCACAGCGGCATTAAGCACGCGCTTCTCGCCCGAAGCCTCGCCCCTGCCCATCATGGCTTTGCCCTTCTCGCGCATGACCGTAAGTACGTCGGCAAAATCGAGATTGATCAGACCTTCCTTGACGATGAGATCGCTGATGCAGGCGACACCCGAATAAAGTACTTGATCGGCCATGACGAAGGCATTGGCGAATGTGGTCTTCTCGTTGGCCACCCGAAACAGGTTCTGGTTTGGAATGACCAGCAAGGTGTCGACCACCCTGAGCAATTCTGCGATGCCGGCTTCGGCGGAGCGCATACGGCGCTGACCTTCGAAGTGGAATGGCTTAGTGACGACACCGATGGTGAGAATGCCAAGCTCGCGCGCGGTCCTGGCAATCACCGGTGCCGCTCCGGTGCCGGTGCCGCCGCCCATGCCGGCAGTCACGAACACCATGTGCGCACCGCTCAAACGATCGCGGATCGCATCCACCGCCTCTTCGGCGGCGGCGCGCCCCAGTTCGGGCTGCGAGCCGGCGCCGAGGCCCTGAGTGACCTCGGTCCCCAGCTGAATGACGCGCTTGGCCCTCGACATGGTGAGCGCCTGTGCGTCGGTATTGGCGACGACGAAGTCGACGCCTTGCAGCCCGGACGCGATCATGTTGTTGACCGCATTGCCGCCGGCGCCGCCAACCCCAAACACGATGATGCGCGCCTTCATCTCGCGAATATCGGTGATGTCGGTCATCTCTGCCTCACAATTTGTCCGGCAAGTCTTGTTCAGCAAGTCTTGTCCGGCAAGCCAGGAACGAGAGGATACGAATTGCTACCGAGAGGCCTTGCGATCCGCCGCCACCAAGTCCGCAGCCTGAAGCCCTGGTCTGCGTGCTACTATTCCATGGCTGTCGATCGAACGACCCATTCGGCCACTGGCCTGCAGAAAACCTTCAAGTCGCGCCGTCGTTTCCTTGGCCGCCGTGGTCTCGGCCGTCGCGTGCAGCAACTCAACCATCAGCCGATCGGCACGCTCGCGCTCCCGCTCGAAATCCGCCCGGTGACCGGCCGCCGTTGCTTCGAGCCGGGTGATCTCCGCCTGCAATGCCGCGATCCTGGCCG
>Ga0307509_10007043_pt1 | contig 14870 bp, 11 predicted proteins | sample 10_EM_MG_FD_202245 | JGI IMG/M metagenome (GOLD analysis project Ga0307509, IMG submission 202245) | Populus trichocarpa ectomycorrhiza microbial communities from riparian zone in the Pacific Northwest, United States - 10_EM | ecosystem: Host-associated > Plants > Roots > Unclassified | place... | reverse complement strand
CACTCTGCCCGTTCTGTGAGGAAGGCGATGAGTCCTTCCAACACGCGATTCTCCACTGCCCCGCTAAGGCCCACCCTCGCCTCACCCATCTCTCAGGTGTGGACGACATTGGCCCTGACGGTCCCCTCTGGCTCTCGGTTCCCCTCCTCAGGGGGTTAGCTGAGTATCTCTACGCTACTCGCACGGGTTTTCCTCCAACCATGCTGCGCATTCGAGCCAATACTGCTACTCCTGAGCCGGGTTCGGGCTCAGATAGTGCTTAACACAAAAACTCCCTAGCTCGGCCCCGGCCTTCTAGGTGCTGCTACTTCAAAAAACTCCCCTGCTCGTGTTTCTCCTCAAGGTATTTTCTATACAGTTTATGAGTTTCTTTTGTCTCTATTTGACTGCAGCAGTGGACAGGTAGGACGGGGATGTTTTTTATTACTTGCGAGTGTTTTTCTTATTGGTATAAGGAGGATTTTACTTTACTTTTGTTTTGTTAGTCATCGTTGGCAATGCGACAGGGTTCTGATGATCCCGCTTGGAGAGTTTTGCACGCGTTGTTTGAATTTTGTTTTTTCCTTTGTTAGTTTTTGGAATAAGGTTTTTTATATGCCATAGCGCGAGCTGCATGCAGGATTTTGTACCTAAATCAATAATCACATGATTTAAAAAAAAAAAGAATAAAAAAAAAGAAAAAAAAGGTACAAAGACAGCAGGCTCCGCGCCCTCTATTTTCCTCTCGCTTAAAATACTTACCGCATTCGGCCAGCATAAACCTCAGGGTTTGGTCTTTCTTTCGTGACGATACATCCATTCTGGCTTTTCACTTGGGCTTCATTCTCAAGTGAAATATATATTTCACCTTTGCTGAGAGGATTTTTATTATTGGAAAGCCAAACTGATAGTTTGACTTTACTTTCTCTGTCCCCCTCCTCCCTGTCCTCAGGCCTGGCCTGTTGGCCTTGTCCTGATGTCGTCTACCCCTCTCGCGTCCACTGGTGCAGGCCCGGCCTCGGCTGTTGGTCCTGCTCGCTCTGCCTCCTCCCGCCAGGATCGTAGGGCTGATCCCATCTCTCGTTCGTCGTCATCCTAGTCCAGTAATGCCTCTCTCTCCGGGGAGGCTGACAATGTCGCCAATATTCTTGGGCATGCTGCTAGGCTCGCTCGCGTTGACCCGGCTTCGTTCCCCACTGTCTACAATGCCTCCGCCGCCACCTTCCCCGATAGTCAACTCGCTATGGCCCCTATTCTCGCTCAACTCATCGCCATGGTTAATGACCTTGGTGCCTCTGTTACCTTCTTGAGTTCGCAGGTTGAGTCCCTTACCTCCGCTCAGGCAGAGCGCTCAGACACCCCCTCACCACTAGCCATATCCAACCTGGAGGCGTCCCTCAAGGACTTGTCCTCTCGTGTTGCTGCTCTCTCCTCATTGCCCGCCCCACAAGTGGCACCCCCGCTGCCTCAAGAGCCACCCCCTCCCGCCCCTGGTGTCCAGGCTAAACCTGCTCAGCAGGAAAAGAAACTTGCCACCCGCCTCACGTCTTGTACGGTCGCCGCCCCGGATTTTCCGTTCCTCTTTGAGGGAAAATGGTATGCCAATCCGGACACATACGCCAAACGCCACCCGGATTCACCCCAAGCGGCTATCCTCTTCGCCTCTCGCCACCCCCAATCAGAGGAAGCCAAACTTTACTCTGAGTGTTACCCAGCCACCTCACTCTTCCATACCGGGCCCCCCCCCGGTTTCACCGTTTCCGATCCCACGTAGCCGCAAGATCAAACCTGGGCACAGGTTACCAGGAAGGGCGGTAAGCGCAAGAAAAAGGCCACTGCAGCACAAGTCGCTGCGTCAAGCAAGAGTAGTGTCCCCAAAGGACCCGCACCGCTCCCCGCTGCTCAACGTTGTTTCTTTGCCCCCCGTACCTCACCAACCCTCCCGAACGATTCATTCATCATGACTGCTACCCTCCCCGACATCATGGCCGCTGTTCTTAAAGAGGCCAACTGCTCTCTACAACTCACCCTTACTGCCTCCGTCAATCGCAAAGGTGCTGTTACTCTCACAGCCAATCCCTACAGCCCGTGTTCTGCTTACTCCCCCTTTTTTGATGAAATGACCAAGAAACCCAATCAGAGTTTCCCGGTTGGAGACAATCCTTTCCAGGTTTTCAGGGAGGCACCTACAAGTGTCGAACTCCTCATCCACAATCTTCCTCTTTCTGTTCTGCCGCACGATCCGACTGACCTCTTCCCCTCACTCCTTGAATCAATCAGCAATGCTATTGACGTCCCCATATTTGGGGCTAGATTCCTACAGTCAGATCCGGTGAAAAGGGCTGAGAAGCACACAACCTGGGTGGTTGTGGCAGTCGACCCACTCCATGTTTCCCGGTTCGGCGAATCCATCCGGCTTTTCTCCCGCGCCCGCACGGTCGCCCCCGACTACTCTGCCTCCAAATCCACGCAGTGCCGAAAGTGCTGGCGTTTTGGTCACTCTGCTCCCCTATGCAAAGAAGAGGCACAAGCTTGCCCGATCTGCACTCTCCTCCATCATGGCTCCGCCCACAGATGTGGTAATCAAAGCTGTCCGAAAGGGGGCTTTGAGAAGTCGGTCGTGGGATGCTGCAATGCCTCCCCTGCTCTCTGTATCAACTGTCGTGGTCAGCAAGCCTCGTTCGATGGCTCCTGTCCCATCCGCCGCAAAATCCTCTCCGCTCTCCGTCCTCCTAGGGACCAATACATTCCCGATGCCCCCGATGTGGGCCACCCCCGAACCACCCCTCAAGGTGCAACTGTTCACACAACTGTACTGGCCACTCCAGCCAGGCACAGTCCTCGTTGCCCTCCCGCTAGCGAATCTACCCAACCCGAAACCGTTAAGTTTGTTCGCAGCGCGTCTGCCCAATCTTACCTCGCTGCTCCCCTCCCCCACAGGAACCTCTTTGGTGCTGGCAGCACCCTCTTCAGAGCAAGCACCGGTGCCGACTGGAGCGAGCCTGTGCCAACCGACGTCCACATCGATCTTTAGATGTCGACAAGCCCAGCCCCAACACAGAGTCCTTCACTATCCCAATCATTCCATTATCCTGGTTGTTTAAATCTTTCCATTGTTCAGCATAATTGTCTCGGTAGCAGGAATGTTTTTCAAACTCTTTGTAGTTTTTTTACTTCGGTAGAAAGTTCTCCTCATATTGTGGCTCTTCAGGATATTCCTCTTTGGAGGAACTGTCCCCCTGTTTTTCGCAACTATAAATGTGTTTTTCCTCCAGCAACTGTCAGTTATAAGCCTCGTGTTGCAACCTATGTTCACGAAAGGCTATTAAGTGTTATATCTAGACTTCCATTGTTTTTTGAAAGGGGTGACCTCATGGCAGTGAACTTTCACTCCCCTGAGGGACTTTTTGATACTTCTCATAATTTGTTTTGTTTGTACAATGCTTACTCCATCCCTAGTGGTCACACTAGGTCAGTTTCTCCTCTTGATTTGTTTCCTCAGCATGATTTTCCTACACTTGTTCTTGGGGACCTCAACATTCATCACTCCGCTTCCGACCCGACTCGTTTGCTTTCCAACCACTATCAGTTTATAAGTTCTCCTTATTTCGACAGAGCATCGGCGCAGTTGTTTTCTCTCCTCAATACACCCGGGGTCTACACTAGGTTCCCTTTCACCTCCAATCATCACCCTGCAGTTCTTGACTTGTCCTTTGCCAACACTGCCTTGCTCCAGTTTTTCTCCTCCTGGAACCCCTCCCTCCCGCCAACTGGTTCGGATCATACCTCCCTCACAATCATTTTCTCCACTCCACTCCTGAAGCCCCCACCCAAGGGCCTCTCTGGAAGTACACGGATTGGGATCACATCTCCCCTTTACTCGCCAATCTTACGCTTGCAACTCCCCCTGCTCTCCCCACTCCGCACTCACTCGACCTATGGTTCGATGGCTGCCTCGCCAAGATCACACCTCATCACCTCCAACACCCCAACCAAATGCCCATCCTCCTACTCTAAACAGTGGTGGACTCCCGAACTTACACAGCTACTACGCATCCATCACCATACCTCCTGTCTAATGAGAAAGAATCAGACCTCACCCGCCCTGGCCCGTGTGGCTCGAAACACATACTTCAAGGCTATCTAATCTGCCAAAAGAGTCCACTGGTCGCAGTTTCTGGCCCACGTCGACTCGCGATCGGTCTGGGATGCCAGAAAGATTGCGGTCGGCAGAGCCCCTGCGCGGTTCCCCACACTTGAGAACGCCTCCTCCCCCACCGAAATTAACAACACACTTCTTCAACATTTTTTCCCTCCCAGACCCTCTCCTCCTCCTCCCCTAATCCTTCCTGCGTTGAAAGACGTCCCTCCAGTTTTACCTGCAGAAGTGTCCTCCGCACTTCGAAAATCCTCCAACACCTCGGCCCCTGGCCCAAGTGGTATTCTTTACTCTATCTGGAAACAAGTCCACAAGGCCAACGAGCGGCTCCATCCATCTCTGTTCACTCCTCTCCTCACCCACGGGTACCACCCACTAGCCATGAAGAATGCCAACGGCATTGTCTTTGACAAACCAGGCAAACCTGATTACCGTACGCCTGCTTCCTTTCGCATCATTGTCCTGCTCGAAACTGTCTCCAAGATCCTCGAAAGACTTTCTGCTCTTCGTCTTGCCTCCGCCTCCCGCTCCCTTGGCCTCCTGGACCCCAATCAGTGTGGGTCCCTTGCAGGTCTGGGCTGTTTCGATGCTGTCGCTACACTCACCTACGAAGTCCGCCTACTTCAGGCCGCTTCCTTCAAAGTATCTACTCTCTTCCTGGACGTCAAAGGTGGTTTTGACAACGTCTGTGCAAACAAGCTGGCTATTATCCTCTCCACAGGTGGTGTCTCTGCTTACCTAGTTGCCTGGATCAAGTCTTTCCTCTCCAAGCCCCAGTGCCGACTCATATTCCAAGGCGCGCCTAAGGTTTTCTGCCCGGTCGCTGTTGGCACTCCTCAAGGCTCTCCGATCTCTCCTCTCCTTTTTGTGCTTTATATAGCTAGCCTCCACCTGACTCTCCCTCAGGGTCTGGCGATTTCATATGTCAACGACCACACCATCACTGTTGGCTTGGACTCGGTACGTTCGAATATCCGCGCTCTTCAATACTATTTCGGCAGCATCCAAAGGCAGGGTGCCGACTTGGGAGTGGCTTTTTCTGTCCCCAAAACTGAACTCATTCACTGGAGAACTCCGAAGGACCGTTTGGAGGTTTCCTTCGCCCCTATTGTGATAAACGACATGCTTTTTCCACCCTCTCAGGTTGTAAGGTGGCTAGGCCATTGGCTCACCCCTACTCTACACTCCTCCAATCATTTCCTGAGACGGCTGGCACTAGCCAAAGCCTCTTTCACTACAATTTGACAGCTCAGTGCAGCTGGCAAAGGCCTCTCCTCCTGGTGCATCAGGAAGCTAGTCTTCGGCGCCATTCTTCCTATTCTCACCTACGGCTGCGACCTGTTTGTTCCGGACGCAGCCACTCTCAGGAAACTCAACTCGTTCTGGCATGGTGTGCTCCGATGGACAACCAATTGCTTGTACACGACCACCCTCGGCGCTCTGTACCGGGAGGCCTCACTACCACCCATCTCCTCTATTTGCAAACACCACCGTCGGTCAGCTGCCATCCGTTTGGTCTGCGCCCCTACGGAATTCAACCCTGCCACCGCCCGGATACCCGAATTAGTGCCCACCTGGGACCAGGGCCGTTCTGCGGACGATCATCACATTCTCCCCCGAGGTTCCTCTAAAGCCATCTACCTTACTTCATGGCTTGGCCCGACGGTTAACTCAGCCAAGCACCTACCACTAGACTCCCTATTTCACGAGGTTTCTGACCTTATTGAGGAAATCCCGATCCTCCCTCTCCCCTTAACCGATCTTGTAGCCCTCCCGCTGTCGAGGATACCTTCCGTCACTGTTAGGCATACCAGAAGGCTTAGCCTTTCCTTAGTGAATAAAGACCTATAGTTACCCTACTTTAGGATTCTAAGTTCAAAAGGACAAGCCAACACCCCCCTCCCGCACCAGCGTTGGGACGGCGCTACATCGGCAGAGGCCGCCGTAGTTGCGTCCCCTCACCAAAGACATGCTCATTAGAGCCCAACTCGTAACCCCGTATACATCGCGGCCGTCAGTCCGACCGGATCCCGTTCGCAGGATATATGAGGGAGGACCTTTGGCGAGCTTATGCAAGTGGTTCGAGCCAGATCGGCCGACGTCGCATAAGGTTACTGAGCATTAAAGACGCGAGTCGCGAAAGTGGTCACTAAGTGACGGGACGTTTTTACGGACAATGGTTAAGCAACATATTCTATACTCCACGCTCTCGCGATGAAAGTCGCAGAAGTGAATAGTGTTGTTGGATGAGGTAGTCTGAGAAATCAGGCATACCCGCACTCACACACATCAATAGCATCCGTAGGATGCTGTCGGAGCCATACGATAAGGATATGACTATAGAAGGATAATGGCTATTGGTGCGATTATCATAACAAGTCTATCTTATGCCTCGCAGATGTCGGTTGCAGAATATGTCTGCGATGCTGCGAGGCTCGATACCAAAGCTGGCCCCTTTGTTGGTTCGATCATGGAGACCATTCTGCGTATGCAAGTGGTAAGCAAGACTCCATGCCGACGAAGATGGATCGTAACCAGTGGACTGATGTGTGGGAGCACCATCAGGTAAATTCATGGTGTTGCGATTCGGAAGTCGAAGTGAGATAACAGAATTGTCAGGGTTAAATAGGGCTCGCACTTTTAAGAAAAAAATGGAGTTGTTAGTAGGTACTTAGTTAGTATAAGAACTAGATGTAGCCCGCGACCACCCAGACGCGGCATATAAATATCGAGGTGCCTCCCGAGCTATTTGAAAATTATCAAGCAACGGAGAAGAGATCTTATCAATATAAGTTTTTTATGCTAGAAAAATGTTTATCACCTTACCTACCTCTACTTTGAAACATTGAGCCTTCCTAGACAACCTCCGTCTACGATAAAAGATTATCGGCCTGAGTTATCTCGCAAGACTTTGAGATAGGCTCCCGCCTAACAGTCACCTACCAAGCCCTCAGGGCTCCTCTGTTGCAGTCACTCCTCACTGACTGGTTAGACTTGAGTCCGCCAGTGCCTCGCTCGTATCCTTATAGTGCCTGCCTCACTCCCCACGCCTTTACTGGCCTCCCTCGATTTATAAGTGGCCACATTCACTAGATGTGTACAAGTTCCAGCTACCTTGCCGCACATGTCTCCTGGTAGAGTCGGGACTCCAGCACCCTATGCCCGTTCTGTGAGGAAGACGATGAGGCCTTCCAACACGTGATTCTCCTTTGCCCCGCTAAGGCCCAGCCTCGCCTCACCCATCACTCAGGTGTGGATGACATTGGCCCTGACGGTCCCCTTTGGCTCTCAGTTCCCCTCCTCGGGGGGTTAGCTGAGGATCTCTACGCTACTCGCACGGGTTTCCCTCCAATCATGTTTTGCATTCGAGCCAATACTGCTACTCCTGAGCCGGGTTCGGGCTCAGATAGTGCTTAACACAAAAACTCCCTAGCTCAGCCCCGGCCTTCTAGGTATTGCTACTTCAAAATCTCCCCTGCTCGAGCTTCTCCTCAGGGTATTTTCTATACAGTTTATGAATTTTCTTTGTTCCTAGTTCACTGCGGCCGTGCGCAGGTAGGGCGGGGAGGTTTTATTACTTGTAAATGTTATTCTTATTGATATAAGGAGAATTTTACTTTACTTTTGTTTTTGTTAGTCAACGATGGCGATGCGACAGGGTTCTGATGATCCCGCTTGGAGCGTTTTTGCACGTATTGTTTGAGTTTTGTTTTTTCCTTTGTTAGTTTTTGGAATTAAGGTTTTTTATATGCCATAGCGCGAGCTGCATGCAGGATTTTGTACCTAAATCAATAATCAGATGATTCAAAAAAAATAAAATAAAATAAAATAAAATAAAAAAATAAAAAAAGGTACAAAGACAGCAACATGCTCCGCGCCCTCTATTTACCTCTCGCTTAAAATACTTACTGCATTCGGCCAACATAAACCTCAGGGTTTGGTCTCTATTTCGTCACGACACACCTATTTTGGCTATTCACTTCGGCTTCATTTTCAAGTGAAATATATATTTCACCTTTGCTGAGAGGATTTTTGAAAGTCAGACTGGTGGTTTGTCTTTGCTTTCTCTCTCCCCCTCCTCCCTGTCCTCTGGCCTGACCCGCTGGCCTCGCCCTGATGTCGTCTACCCCTCTCGAGTTGCCGCCCTATCCTCCCACCGCGCCACACGGGTGGCCCCCCCACCGCCTCAAGCCCCCCCTCCACCCCCCCCTGCTGTCCAGACCAAGCCAGCTCAGCAGAAGAAGAAACTCTCTACCCGCCTTTCATCTCGTACTGTCACAGCCCCAGATTTTCCTGTCCTCTTCGAGGGGAAATGGTATGGTAACCCGGATACGTACGCTAAACGCCACCCCGACTCACCCCAAGCTGCTATCCTCTTTGCCTCTCGTCACCCTCAGTCAGAGGAAGCCAAGCTCTACTCCGAATGATACGCCGCCACTTCACTTTTTCACACTGGCCCCCCTCCCGGCTATACAGTCTCTGATCCCCCGCAGCCCCTAGAACAAACCTGGGCACAGGTTACCAGGAAGGGCGGAAAGGGCAAGAAAAACGCCACTGCAGCACAAGTCGCTGCATCAAGCAAGACTAGTGTCGCAAAAGGACCCCCGCCGCTCCCAGCTGCTCAACGTCGTTTCTTCGCCCCTCGTACTTCCCCTACCCCCCGAATGATTCGTTCATTATGACTGCCACCCTTCCAGACATCATGGCCGCTGTGCTCAAAGAGGCCAACTGCTCCCTACCCTTAGCTCTTACCGCCTCTGTTAATCGCAATGGCGCTGTCACTCTTACTGCCAACCCCTACACCCCGTCTTATGCGTACTCCCCGTTTTTTGATGCTATGACCAAGAAGCTCAACCAGAGTTTCTAGGTTGGAAATAATCCAGTCCTGGTCGTTAGGGAGGCACGTACAAGTGTCGAACTCCTCATTCATAACCTTCTGCTTTCTATTCTCCCCGACGAGCCTGCTGACTTGTTTCCTTCACTCCTTGAATCAATCGGTAACGCTATTGACGTCCCCATCTTTGGGGCTAGGTTCCTACAATCTGATCTGGCGAAGAGGGCTGAGAAGCGCACAACTTCGGTTGTTGTTGAGGTCGACCCACTTCATGTTTCCTGTTTCGGCGAATCCATTTGTCTTTTCTCCCGTGCCCGCACGGTCGCTCCCGCCTACTCCGCCTCCAAGTCTACCCAGTTCAGGAAGTGCTGGCGTTTTGGTCACTCTGCTCCCCTGTGCAAAGAAGAGGCACAAGCCTGCCCAATCTGCACTCTCCTCCACCACCGTTCCGCCCACAGGTGTGCAAATCAGAGCTGTCCCAAAGGAGGCTTCGAGAAGTCTGTTGTAGGATGCTGCAATGCCTCCCCCCCTCTCTGCGTCAACAGTGGCGGTCAGCATGCCTCTTTGGATGGCACTTGCCCTGTCGGTGGTGAAATTCTCTCCTCTCTCCCTCCGCCCAGGGACCAAGACATACCTGATGCCCCCGCCCCCGACGCGGACCCTCTTCAGACAACCCCTCAAGGTCCTACTGCTCGCCCAACCGTTCCAGCCACCCCGGCTCGACATGCCCCCGTTTCCCTCCCTCTAGTGAGTCTACCCGGCATGAGACAGTCAAACTTGTTCGCAGTGCATCTGCCTAGCCTACCCTCGCTGCTCCCCTTCCCCGCAGGAATCTTTTTGGTGCTGGTAGCACCCTCTTCCGTGCTAGCACCGGTGCCGACTGGAGCGAGCCCGCTCCGACCGACGACAACATGGAACTTTAAATGTCCACAAGCCCAGCCCCAACACAGAGTCCTTCACCATCCCAATCATTCCATTATCCTGGTTGTTTAAATCTTTCCATTGTTCAACATAATTGTCCTGGTAGCAGTAATGTTTTTCAAATTCTTTTTAGTTTTTTTACTTCGGTAGAAAGCTCTCCTCACATTGTGGCTCTTCAGGATATTCCTCTCTGGAGGAATTGTCCTCCTGTTTTTCTCAACTCTAAATGTTTTTTTCCTCCAGCAACTGACAGGTATAAGCCTCGTGTTGCAACTTATGTTCACAAAAGGCTATTAAGTGTTATTTCTATTCTTCCATTGTTTTTTGAAAGGGGTGACCTCATGGCAGTGAATTTTCACTCCCCTGAGGGACTTTTTGATACCTCTCATAATTTATTTCGTTTGTACAATGCCTACTCTATTCCTAATGGTCACACTAGGTCAGTTTCTCCTGTTGATTTATTTCCCCAGCATGATTTTCCTACTCTTGTTCTTGGGGACCTCAACATTTATCACTCCGCTTCCGACCCGGCTCACTTGCTTTCCAACTACGATCTGTTTATTGGTTCTCCTTATTTTGACAGAGCATCGGCGCAGTTGTTTTCTCTCCTGAATACAGCTGGGGTCTACACTAGATACCGATTGACCTCTAATCATGGCCGTGCAGTTCTCGACCTGTCCTTTGCCAATACTGCTTTGCTCCCGTACTTCTCCTCCTGGAACCCCTCCCTCCCACCAACCGGTTCGGATCACACCCCCCTTACAATCATTCTCTCCACTCCGCTCCTGAAGCCCCCGCCCAAGGGTCTTAACCGGAGGTACACGGATTGGGATCACATCTCCCCGCTGCTCGCCGATCTTACACTTGCAGCTCCTCCCATTCTCCCCACTCCGCACTCACACGACCTATGGTTCGATGACTGCCTTGCCAAAATCACTCACCTCATCACCTTCAACACCCCGACCAAACGCCCATCCCCCTACTCTAAACCGTGGTGGTCTCCAGAACTCACACAGCTATGACGCATGCATCACCATACCCCAGGTCTCATGAGAAAGAATCAGACCTCACCCGCCCTGGCCCGAGTGGCTCGAACCACATACTTCAAGGCTATCTAATCTGCCAAAAGAGTCCACTGGTCACAGTTTCTGGCCCACGTCAACTCGCGATCAGTCTGGGATGCCAGAAAGATTGCGGCCGGTAGAGCCCCTGATCGTTTCCCCACACTCGAGAACGCCTCCTCCCCCACCGAAATTAACGATACACTTCTTCATCACTTTTTCCCTCCTGGACCCTCTCCTCCTCCTCCCCTCATCCTTCCCGCTTTTAAGAACGTCCCTCCAGTTTTACCAGCAGAAGTGTCCTCCGCACTTCGAAAATCCTCCAAGACCTCGGCCCCTGGCCCAAGTGGTATTCCCTACTCTATCTGGAAGCAAGTCCATAAGGCCAACGAGCGGCTCCTTCAATCTCTATTCACTCCTCTCCTCACCCACAGGTACCACCCCCTAGCCATGAAGAAGGCCAACAGCATTGTCCGGGATAAACCAGGCAAACCTGATTACAGTACACCTTCTTCCTTTCGCATCATTGTCCTGCTCGAAACCGTCTCCAAAATTCTCGAAAGACTTTCTGCTCGTCGTCTAGCCTCCGCCACCCGCTCCCTTGGTCTATTGCACCCAAAGCAGTGTGGGTCCCTGGCCGCGATGGGCTGTTTTGACGCTGTTGCTACTCTCACCCACGAAGTCCGCCGACTTCAGGCCGCTTCCTTCGAAGTATCTATTCTCTTCCTGGACGTCAAAGCTGGATTTGACAATGTTTGCGCAAACAAGCTGGTTATGATCCTCACCAGAGGAGGTGTCTCCGCTCACCTGCCTGCCTGGATCAAGTCATTCCTCTCCAAACGCCAGTCCCGACTCATATTCCAAGGTGCACCTAAGGTTTTCTGCCCGGTCGCTGTTGGCACCCCTCAGGGCTCTCCAATTTCTCCTCTTCTTTTTGTGCTCTATATAGCCAGCCTCCACCCAACGATCCCCCAAGGTCTGGCGATTTCATATGTCGACGACCTCACCATCACGGTCAGCTCGGACTCTGTACGTTCGAATATCCGCACTCTTCAATACTATTTCGGCACCATCCAAAGGCAAGGTGCCCACCTGGGGGTGGCGTTTTCTGTCCCCAAAACTGAACTCATTCACTGGAGAACTCCGAAGGATCGCTCGGACGTTTCCTTCGCCCCTATTGTGATCAACGACATGCTTTTTCCACCTTCTCAAGTTGTGAGATGGCTTGGCTATTGGCTCACCCCTACTTTACACTCCTCCGTTCATTTCCTGAGACGGCTGGCATTAGCAAAAGCCTCTTTCACTACGATCCGTCAGCTCAGTGCTGCTGGCAAAGGCCTCTCCTCCTGGTGCAACAGAAAGCTAGTCTTCGGCGCCATCCTTCCTATCCTTACCTATGGCTGTGACCTGTTTGTTCCAGACACAGCCACTCCTAGGAAACTCCCCACGTTCTGGCATGTGGTGCTCCGGTGGACAACTAATTGCTTTCACACCACCGCCCTCGGCGCTCTGTACCGGGAGGCCTCGCTACCACCCATTTCCTCCATATGCAAACACTGCCGTCGGTCAGCTGCCATCCGTTTGGTCTGCACCCCTTCGGAATTCAACCCTGCCACCGCCAGGATCCCCGAATCTGTGCCCACCTGGGACCAGGGTCGTTCTGCGGACGATCATCGCTTCCTCCTCTGTGGCTCCTCCAAAGCCGTTCACCTTACTGCATGGCTTGCCCCGGCGGTTATTTCCGGCAAGCACCTACCACTAGACTCCTTATGTCATGAGGTTTCTGACCTTATTGAGGAAATCCCTCTCCTCCCACTCTCCTCAACCGATCTCGTAGCGCTCCCACTGTCGAGGACACCTTCCGTCACCTACCAAGCCCTCAGAGCTCCTCTGCTACAGTCTCTCCTTGCTGACTGGTCAAACTTAATTCCGCCAGTGCCCCCCTCCTATCCTTATAGTTCCTGCCTCACTCCCCAAGCCTTCACTGGCCTTCCTCGATTTATATGTGGCCGCATTCACAAGATGCGCTCAGGTGCCAGCTACCTTGCCGCACATATCTCCTGGAGGAACAGGGACTCCAGCACCCTCTCCCCGTTCTGTGAGGAAGACGATGAGTCCTCCCATCACGCCATTCCCCTCTGCCCCGCTAAGGCTCAGCCACGCCTCACCCATCTCTCAGGTGTGGATGACATTGGCCCTGACGGTCCCCTTTGGCTCTCGGTTCCCCTCCTCAGGGGGTTAGCTGAGTATCTCTACGCTCCTTGCACAGGTTGCCCTCCAACCATGTTGCGCATTCGAGCCAATACTGCTACTCCTGAGCCGGGTTCAGGCTCAGCTAGTGCTTAACACAAAGCTCCCTGGCTCGGCCTCGGCCTTCTAGGTATTGCTCTTTCAAACTCCCCTGCTCGAGTTTCTCCTCAGGGTATTTTTCTATACTATTAATGAGTTTCCTTTGTTTCTAGTTGACTGCGGCAGTGGGCAGGTGGGGCGGGGAGGTTTTATTACTTGTGAGTGTTTTTCTTATAGGTTGTAAGGAGGACTTTAGTTTACTTTTTGTTTGTTAGTCATCGATGGCGATGCGACAGGGTTCGGAGGATCCCACTCGGAGAGTTTTTGCATCCTTTGTTTGAATTTTGTTATTTCTTTTGTTAGTTTTGGAATTAAGGTTTTTTATAAGCCATAGCGCGAGCTGCATGCAGGATTTTGTACCTAAATCAATAATCACATGATTCAAAAAAAAAGAAAAAAAAAAAAGAAAAGGTACAAAGACAGCCATCCTGTGTCTCCTCTACACACCCGGCGATTGAAATCTCAACAACATGAGATTATCACCACTTTCCTTTTCTCCACCCCCCGCCATGAGCTCGCTCTAGGGGGTGGAGTCATACCTCCTCTACATTTCCCTCCGCTTAGGCTTATCCCTTTGGGCTTTCTTCACTCTGGGTGAGGATTTCGTCTTCTTTGATGATGTTTCCTCTCCCTGTCCCGCACTTGCTCTCCCTCGCTTAGAGCATTTGCACGGTCGGCCACCCCTTACCTCGTCACCGGGTCGGTCGCAGTCACGGGCTATCGGTGAAGTAGTGGCCCCGGTGGCACTGCTATCAAGTATTGCACTATCTCCTGAGAGTCCTGTCCGGTACGGTCGGCATCGTCGAAAAGTCGTGATCTCGCTTCGGTCGCCTTCGCTCGCACTTCTCGGTTTGGGTCTACCCCTCCTTCCCCTCTTCTCCTCACGGTCGGATCGGCTGGCACCCTATTGCTATGCTCTCTGGCTGGCACCCTACTGCTTCTACACCCTGGGCCTCTGTTCCCTTCTGATCTCTGGGCTTGGGTGATTGTCATGGGTGCATGCGTGCCTGTTGCCTGAGTTTGGGGTAGGGGCTTAATGCCTGCCGTCTCTGTTGCCTCCGGGTGACATGCACTCCCTCTCGGTTTCGTTTCCGGTAGGCCTACGGTCGCTGCTTCGCCCTGCCACACACTGCCGTTTGTGTTGGTTTCGGTTACCGATCTTCTTCTGGGTGTTCTTGTCTCCCCTTGGGTCCAGCACGTAAGAGCCACAGGTACATCTCTTATATGTACTGCACAGTTTAATCAAAATGTGGGATCTAATCTGATCAAAAGGTGAGCGTGCATAGGATATCACTCGCTTTTGTGCTGAGTGTGCCTTGTTGGTGCTGGTGTGTGCCACCCACAGTATTTGTGGTCACCGCGTAGGCGGCAACGCACTAATACAGATGCCAAGCCAAGTAGGAAAGTTTTCTCTATTAGTGACACATATCTCTTCTTTCCGCATGGGCCCGACATTCTGCTGCTCACATCAACTCTTCTCACCTATCAACTCTTCTCACACCTCAACACATCCAGTACACCTCAACCTCACCATTCTGCCAATCGACTGAAAGCTTGAGATTATTCC
>Ga0307509_10007042_pt1 | contig 14871 bp, 18 predicted proteins | sample 10_EM_MG_FD_202245 | JGI IMG/M metagenome (GOLD analysis project Ga0307509, IMG submission 202245) | Populus trichocarpa ectomycorrhiza microbial communities from riparian zone in the Pacific Northwest, United States - 10_EM | ecosystem: Host-associated > Plants > Roots > Unclassified | place... | reverse complement strand
CAAATATCGCTGTGTAGCATCCGGAAGACTATCCGGATGCTAGAGTGGAGTTGGATTCCGCCATGACGAGGGAGGCATAGGAAGGAGATCGTCGGGATGCGGGAGAGCTTAGGGTCTGAGGGCATCTGGACGCATGGGCTTGGTGGTGGACGTAGTCGGGACGTCGAGGACGCAGGGGTAGATAGGGAATGGCGTCCGGACGTGACGTCCGGCCGACGTCGCGTCCAGAGTAACGGTTAACGTTCTGAGCGTCCTGAGCCTCTGATGCACGGGACGCTCAGGACGCATATAATAATTTTTGCTGATGACTCCCTACTCACATCTGGGCTAGAAAACAAAAAAGGCTGAAAGGAGAATCAGGGGTCGTAGTAAATCCTGATGTGCGATGGTGTTGAGGTTTAAGTCAGGATGCATGGGAGGCAGGGTTGCTTAGTGCGATGTGTCCGGACAGAACCAACTGTAGGCAAGGGTCTCTGTACGTACAAGACGCAACCAGCTGGGGCGCATGGGTGCAGGACCCACCGGACGCAGAGGCCAGGCTAGGAGAGTCAGGACGCAACACTCCTGTATCTGACGCAGGCCACCTTTTTGCTGATGAGCATTGGCCTATGGAGCATTTTGGACAACTCGGCCAGCGTTCGGCACAGGTGTTGCAATACTGCACTGGCACTGAGGTAGTGCCTTGAGAGGTTGTAATAACGGGTTCACAATGACTTGCGCAGGGGGGACGCTCGGGCCCGGTGGAGGCACGTTGTGATTGGTCCTAATGGTCTTGGTCAACCTCTTCCCACAGCTCTTAACCAATTGAAGAACTGCCTCGTCAATCGCCTGCATACTTGTCATGTTATTGGCCGCTGACGCAGTGGCGAGTTTATCACACACAGGTTTCAATCTCCTCATGCCTGCGACAATTTGCTGGAATTCTGCGTGTGGGAAGTGAGTATTATCTGATATATAGCACCTGCCTAACATCTGATCCTTCGCAACATCCCGCCAACAAACGTATTGGGGGGGGGGTTGTTTTTGCGGTGATGGGGGAGGCCCATGGTCAACTTATGATCGTTAATATTTCGACGATTGGGGCGTCCATGAGAAAACTCCCCAATGAGAGCAAAAGGCAGAAGGTTAAAAGTCTGACCCGTGGGAGGCGCCTGCTGCTCACCTCCGGCAGCCATGAGGGCGTACACTACAATGTTGTTATTCTGCGCCATATTGGTGCATTCTTGGTGTATATAGCTGGCAGTATTTCGGATACTTGTGATATGATAACAGTGGCTCTTGTTCAGGTTCTGAGTGCGAGATGGATCTTGGTATGAAGCCCTTCTAGTATCGCGATCGATTCACTTTATATATAAAACTCCCAGTTCCTCTAAGTGTTTTGAAAGAATCATGAATTCATTTCATGATTCTTTAAGAACACGCCAATCTGACACTCTGTGACAGGACTCTGCCATTGTCAGATTCAACTCGAATAAATGAAACATGATAAACCCATTCGGGCAGGAACATAATCTTTGCCGTCTCAGTTCAAAGCAACCATAGCTGATGCCACGTGACCCTAACGCTAAACTCTATCAATGACTATATCATGATCCACCCTACATGCGATCCCACGCGTTGTGGTCAACACACGACTTAGGCGTACGCTCGAATCTACACGGAGCCCACGGGATCAACTCAGCAAAGTCCATCCATGCCTAGCAAATGACCATTCTCCCGCCGAAAATGCAGCATGTCTGGTGCTTATGAGAAGCACCTGCGAACTCCCCACGCGGGTCTGTACATTGTCTTCGCGTCTACAGTACAATATATCAACCTTGAACCCACCGTATTGCCCAACCCTGACGTGAGCTGGCGCCCGGATTCCGACTATGAATCCAATCCGGGCCCTGCCGGATTGGAGCCTGACGAATTTTGTCGAGACATGTCATACTAGTCTGATACTGAAGTACTCAACGACGCTACGTCAGCCTCTGCTGGAAAACAGATTTATTATGAAGGCGCTGGAGAAGTCATCAGAGACGTCCGCAGGTCTGAGGGTGAACACAGCAACCTGTGCGAGGACCCATGGGTACCATTTAATAGTGCGCAAGGTTTCAAACTAGAATCCTGGTTCATTGATGGAAAGGTATGCAAATCAGGAAATCAACGAATACTTCTCGAGTGGTCTAGGCAATGCTGAATCCAGCGGGTATTGCTTTATGCACACGCTGGAAAACCACCTCCTGTTGCTGGATCAGTACAGTCAATATCTGCAGTGGTTCGAAAGACAGGTTGAGGATGGCCAGAGAACTTTGTCATTTTTCTACCGCGACGTTCTAGGAGTGTTAGATATCTGCATTTCCAGATCACATACCGAGACGACTTGGTCTACGTGCCACGGCATGAATATGACCCTACCGGGCACAGAATATATGCAGAAATGCATACGGCGGATTGGTGGTGGGATGTCCAGGTATAGCAACCCATCCCCTTATGTGGGGACGTTCCCTGACCGATTATAGGAGATGCTTCCACCTGGTGCTACTCTTGTTCCAATAATTGGGAGGTCAGATCAGACGAACCTCACTAACTTCTCGGGTGACAAGAAAGCGTGGCCTGTCTATCCTACGATCGGAAATCTTCCATCGGCCTGGCGCACCACCCAAGGATCTATGGCTGGTATGCTTCTTGCCTTATGGCCTATTCCACCCAAACTCTCAAAGTCCTCCAAAACCAATCAACGCCAGCGGAAAATTAACCCTGACACCTTACAAGATGTATTCGAACTTATCTTTTGTGCCCCTACAAGGCCTGCTACATTCCGGCCTCCTCATTCACTGTGCCGACGGCAAGGTTCGACTCTGCTTCCCATTCCTCTCCGCATAGATCGCGGACCATATGTAAAATATGGTACTACAATGGTTAAAATACAACCCCTGTCCTAAATGCAAGGTGCCTACCCACGAATTAGGAACCAATGCCAAAAACTATCGAACCTGAGATTACCTCAGATACCAACGCTACAAACCTGAAATTCAGAACCCAGGCTTGGAGTCCGACCACAACCACGTCATGTGTGACAATCTTCGTATTGGCCAAAATATATTTCACAGACTTGTCTTGGTTTCGCCCTCTGATCTCTACAAATCAGAAATGCTCCATACCATTTATCTTGGGCTATTTAAGTACATGATGAACTGGATTGAAGGCTTTCTGAAGAAAGACAGGCGACTGCAGATGTTCGATGAGGTTTGGAAGGCATTACCGCAATACCCGGGATTCTTGGTCCCCAAAAAGGCCTACCGCGAGGTTACACAGTGCCAAGGGAAAGAGATGAGGAATCTAGGGCGCTGTATCTGGGGAGTTCTGGCCGTGGCTCTTCACCAACTAGGAGGCATACAAGCAATTCCGTTCAAACCTGCTCTCGGATGTGTCAGGGCACTCATTGACTTCAATATTATGAGACAATACCAAAGCCACACCCCAGACACCATAGCCTACATGGAAGATTATCTCGACCAGTTTCATAGGATGAAAGATATCTTCTTGGAGTTTCGAGTGACAAAACACACACAGGCCAAAGTTGACAAGCAACGAAAGGAGATCAGACGTCAAAGAGCTCTGATAAGGGAGGAAGTGGCCCCATCCCAACCGCGCCAGATCTGTGACCACGATCGTGACGAAGAGAACGAACTACATCTGGACATGATTCATGGCGAAACATATTTCAACTTCATCAAGATGCATCTACTAAGCCACTTTTGTGACCAGATACGCCAGTTTGCCAATATTCCTATGAATGCCACGGAGATCAAAGAACTAGCTTACAAGAAGCAAATCAAGGACAGATGGCGACAATCGAATAAAGATGATGCCGTGCGCCAGATCGTACACAGCTACGGTCGTCAACATGCAATCCGGATTAGACTATTCAACCTGGAATCTCTGCAAGCTCGTGGAGCGGATCTCTCGACGGACGTCCTACAGCATTTAGATAGTACAACAAGCACGGTATCATAGCCGGTCATCAGGAGAAGGATCCTGAAGGGATGTCAGGAGGATGTGTCCAATGTGGTGGATTTCAACCGGATCTCGGGAGTCTCACTCGAGATTATATATTGTGAATTAATCCGACATAGCCGAGGTAACCTGCCCGGAGCACACCGTCTTGCTGAGGACCATGCCATGCTTCGATCACTCCCTGTTGAGCTACTGACACAACTCGAAATACCAGTTCTTGCCTTCCAAGAAGCCGATGTTTAGGCGATGCACCGTGCGCGAACCACCGGCGCCCTACACTTGAGAAACCAGGGCAGTCGCAATAATTCGGTTTGGTTACAGGGGACTACAGAAGAAATGTATTGTGCGCTGCGGGGTCGTCAACCGGCAAAGCTAGTTGCCCTCTTGAAAATTCGGGATTACGGATCCAATGATAAGGTCCGTCCTGTCGCCGGTGTTCAGATGCTGACCCCAGTCAACTCGGGGCCTCTATCGGATCTACATGGCCTTGTTACAGTGCAGATGAAGGAGGATACGTGAGGGTTTACAATAGTTGATATAGGGACAATTCTTGCGTTGGCGCACCTGATCCTGGAGGAGGACCTCGCTGGCTTGTAAATAGTAGGATTGATCTGAGAACATTTAAAGAGGTTTATTAAATAGTCCGGATGAGAGAAGCAAGCCTCCGCTATGTGTGAGAATCGTTCATCTTGATACAGTATATACCAGAAGATATAGAAGCGACTTTCTTGAAACCCAGATCCTTAGTTCACCACACCAATGAGGCGTGAGATTTGAGACATGAAAGGTGAGATGTGAAAAGAAAAAGGTGCGGCCGCCCTAGACGCCGGCCGAAGTCTGAGGAAGTAGCGAATTAATTCAAGTTGTGATAGCGGGGATGAGGGGCGGGATACATCAGAACACGGAAAACAGGCGAGGAGGACTAGATCCCGTGTCTGGGGCAGTCTAGACATCCGGAGGATGTGATGTTGCGTCAGGACACAAGGAATGATGCAACGCAAGTCAGGACGCAAGGAATGTTGCAACGCAAGTCAGGACGCAAGGAATGTTGCAACGCAAGTCAGGACGCAAGGAATGTTGCAACGCAAGTCAGGACGCAAGGAATGTTGCAATGCAAGTCAGGACGCACAGGACGCAGGGGATGCAGAAAATACGTTGCTTGCGTCAGGACGCAACGCCGACGGATGAGACGCCGCATCCGTTTTTGCTGATGGAGATAATCAGTCAGGACTACGTATTTGGACTAGGGGTCTAATCCAGGATTCCGAATGGTGAGCGGAAGACTGGACTGGACTAGCTAGTCAGGTCGAAAGTCAAGTCCAGTCCAATGGTGGAAATTAGACTAACTGGACAGTCAGGATTATGGAAACCGACTTGCCCGAGACCGGTCTGACCAGGCCTGCCAAGCAATAGGATATGCTATTTTTATCACTTTATATTACGTTCAAATAAAGCTTTTCTTAATTAAACTTATTGTTTGCATGAATTATATGGTGGAGATAGTGCCTCGCTTAGATTAGGGGTGGCGGAAATAGGTTCTTGAGTATCGAACTATTTTTTGTTCATAAAGTGAGTGATATGACATGACCACATGCCACAATACCGGTATTGGATGTGACTTATCCATCAGGTAATCATATTTCCACCGCATATTATCCTCTCCAGGATATTCTATCAACTTGTATTGAGGGGCTGTTGATTCATAGCGTGACAAGCGACTTTAAGATCCTAGTATAGCTAGCTATACTTCGATTCTTAGCGAGTGTTGGGCTTGGTGCCATTCAGACTCATGCGATCTTTTATAAAGACTGGTCTGGGACCAGTCCAAACCGGACCGGACCACCCAAGTTAGTCGGGTCCAGTCATCCCCATCACCAGGACTGGGCAGCCCGGTCCCGCCTCCAAGACTTGACCGGTCGGACTATTCGGAACCCTGGTCTAATCGAGTGTTCCTCGATCTGACTGCATTTGTAGGATCTGATTGTATTCCAAGCCGCGATTTGAATGCAGACTAACACGAAAAACTGGCAAGCCCATCTCCATGATTTTAGATTAAGCATCGCTGGCCTGCATGTGGGACGGGGTTGAAACCAATACTCGAGTACACGTATTAAATAACGCTGGTATTCCACCCTATCCTCCTGGACTGGTTCACAAATGTCTTTCAATTCCGAGTGCTTACCTTAGTGGATCTCTAGTCTCCCCTCTGCGCCCCCCGCCTCTATCTCCAATTCAGATCAACTACTCGAGTAACCTCATCCGGCGCCATCCCAGCTCCCTAACCCTCCCCTACCGTAAAAACTCGTTTGAGGCTCCAGTTGAAAAGAATCAGTAGTGATGGACACGATCAGATCATGGTCGGGTTTTGCTCGACTATGGTCTGCTCGGTCAGCCTTGATCATGGGGGCCCCTCGATCATAGGTACTGCTCGATCATGCTCGACGATCATCATGTATGCTTGAGCATCTTGAATTATGACTGATCACTCTACTAATCTTAGTGATAGGGCCATGCTGAGAATTTATATAAAGGGAGTCTACCCACACACTAGATACCAATTATTTCGGCCAGACGCTGGGCCGTTAGTTCTTTGGGTGTCATCCTTTACTATTATAGTTAAAATAAAGTTTATTGAATAACTACTAAGGTTATCATAATCTCACCACTCCCATCGTTTCAGATCTATGGCAGCTAGTAGATGCTACCAATAACTTTCAATAACTTTTATTCGCCTATATAAGTAAGGAGTCGACACCCGTCCGGGCTCTGGATTTGCCACGAATTACCATGGTACACTAGGTGGACGATAGGGTAGGGATCTTATGTTTTTGTTATAACACGAGTGTGAATACTCATAATCCCTGTTGGGTGAATGATTCGTTTCGTTCCTGGTGGGCGCAGGATCGATCATACTCGAGTATAGTCGATGACAATCGACTACACTCGACCATGCTCGATCAGTTGCCTTGATCGATCACTCGATCAGGGCCAGTTTTCATCGATCATTCGATCATGGGGTCCCCTCGATCATGATCGTGTCCATCACTAGGGATTAGTGACTGGCCGGTTTTTGGAAGTGCTCGTTCAAATCATGTATTCGTTTAGAAACCTGTAGTCTAGGTCCACTTCTAAATTCCCTCTTCTCAATGCGGGGCTTAAGGTTGCCACCCTCCACGCTGCTTACACAAGATTCCATATTCCCCAATAAACCTCAATTATACCACCATCCCTATTTTCAAAATCCTCCATGTCAGGTATTACTTAGGTTTATTCCCTTCGGTACGGTAGACGGAGGTGGCTAGATGGCTGATAGCAATGCCATAACACATGCCACATGGCCCTGCTTTCCCAACCGTAACTACGCAAAGCTTATAAACTCCCCCTATACCCCTACAAATTGCCGTACCATTTCTACCTTCAACAAAAGGTTGGGACAGAATACCATGGCCCCAACTACACATACCAAATGGACCAAAACTGGCGACAACAATACCAACTGCGGCAAAATAAGGTACAGTGGAACGATTACTCTGAACTTCTTGGAGGATGAACTGATATTGCATTGGCTCTCTCCATTAGAGCCAGAAAAAAGACATCGTGACGTGCGCAGCAATCGATTCGAAGGTGTCGGGAGTTGGCTGTTGGAAACCAGCGAGTTTCAAGAGTGGAGTAATGGTGAGGGTGGAACTGATAAGGCCGTCTTGTTTTGCTACGGGAACCCTGGGGTGGGCAAGACATATCTGAGGTAGTGGCCGGATTCTCTGAGGGAATCGGATATCACTGACAGCGAGACATACTAGTTCCCTGGTGATCGACAGCCTGCGCGATCAGGAAAGGGAAGGAGATATCGCCGTTGCGGGCTTATATTGCGACTACCTCATTCAGCAGGAGCAGACAGTCATAAACATGATGGGAGCGATTTTGAAGCAGCTCGTAGGCGGGGAGATTCCGAATGATATACGGGAGGCATTTCGGGAAAGGAGAATTCCACTACTTGCGGATCTGTTGCGAATGTTGAGGGCCGCAATTGCTTCGATACCACAAGTTTTCATCTATATTGACGCCCTTGACGAATGCCTTCCGATGACTCTGCCAGAGCTTCTTAGGTCACTGGGGGTTATCATTCGGGAGAATCCTGGCACGAGAATATTCCTCACCGGGAGGCCCTATATTAGGGAAAATATTCAAACATATTTCCCCAATGCGATTGTGATGCCCATCACAGCCAAAACGGAAGATATTAAGAATTATATGAGAAGGAGGTTAGCCATGGATCCTCATCCAAAGGCAATGGACAATGACCTGTTGGCTAACATTATGAGGATTACCTCGGAATCTGTGTCTGATACGTGCGTAGGAACATTTATGATCTCCGCTCTACCAATGATGTGTTCTTACCAATAATTGTGTGCAGGTTCCTCCTCGTTGCGATAAACATTCGCGCTGTCTTGGGAGAAATGACGATACGTCAGAGAAAGAAGAAACTTGGAGAGTTGGCCCAAGGGAAGGGGCTGGGCGATGCCTACACGACAACTCTAACACGTGTCAGGGCACGGGGGGGACCCAGATCAAGGCTCGGAATGACGGCTCTGATGTGGGTGCTATTTTCGCAACGGCCGCTACGGGCTGAGGAGCTCTGTCATGCCCTCGGAGTAGAACTAGGATCTCAACATCTAGATCTTAGAGACGTCCCTACGGTACAGACACTCCTCACATGTTGTCTAGGCCTTGTCGTGGTCGAAGAGTCTTCGTCTACTGTTCGACTGGTGCACCGTACCCTGCAGGAGCATCTCCTAAGCGATCCGACCCTATTCCATAGCCCCCACTCATCGATTGCGGATGTTTGTTTAACATACCTCAATTTCAGATGCTCCTGGGATCCTCCCTCAACTCCCGAGTCGGTTCCTCCGGAAATGCCCCTTCAAGAATATGCTTCTTGTTATTGGGGGAAACACGCAAGAAGGGGGATGACGGAAAACGTAAAAGAGCTTGCACTGAAGCTCCTCGATAGACAAGCCACGCAGTTCGGTCTTCAGCTTCTTGATTAATCTGCGATTGCGTGCCCTGCCTCCCCCAACATCACCTCCTATTCCACATCTTCGCCTGTTAGCAGAAATATTGGCTAATCAGAACTAGTACATAGTGGTTTGGAAAGGAGAGTCTTTGATTCTTATAATAATTGCTTTTTTCTGTTGTATACTTGTCTTTATTTGCTTCGTTAGGTGTTTAATGTATGTGGGAAGACCTCCGGGCGGGTTGATTGGGGGTTCGGTCTTTGATTTAAGATTATGTCGCTCTTTATATTTGTATGAGGGTCTCACTTCGCTCAAACTGGTGGGGGAAAAATTTGACGAAATGGGATAGTTTTTTGTTTTCTCTTTATTCCCACGAGCTCCCTATATATAAAATTCTTACCCGACAGTCTTCCAGCTCATCAAACAACTAAGGTAGACAGCTGAGAAGGGTTCAATGCGTTGTGCAGTACTAGGACAAACCTTTTCGTCCGATGCCCTTTTTAGACCACAAGTGCCCATCTTCACCACCCTCTCTTATTGCGCAATGCGTATGAGAATCAGCGAAAATTTGTCTTTTCTTTAGCAAACCTATAGAGAATATGAAGAAAGTCACAGAATCCTTAAATATTACAAAGTGATAGAGAAAAGGTCGTTCAAGTATCTAGTATCGGTTGTCATGTACTTTTTGCATCGAGCCGCATACAGAAATCTAAGTCACTTTCATAGTAGTTCATGCAATCATGAACCATGAAGGCGGCTTTGGTTCCTTGCACTTCTACTTATTGTTTGAATAGATAGCGATTCCTTAGCTGATAGAACGATTTCTAGTGTTTTTAAAAAAGCAGTGTTGAGAATTGTTTGTTTAAAAATGTCCATTGTTAGTGTAAAAAGGGCATCGGATGAAAAGTTTTGTCCCCGTACTGGTAGCTTTCTACTTTCTAATCAAAAGGGCTTCTATCTGGGTTGTTGTTAGGCTGGGTTAGCCTTCCTTTCCGCTGGGTCAGGGCCGGGAGCCTAGTCGCCGGGTTTGGTGAGAGCGTGTCGGATTGACTGCGGTACGGCACTCACTGTGGGTGTTGGGCTGTTGCTTTTGCTGGTCAGGAGGGCGCAGTTTTTGCGGGGCTCTGTCGGGTTGCACTTCTCAGGATTGTAGAAATACTCGAGTACAGTAAAAGCACCCAGCGAACCAGCCTAGACTAGGAATGATTATAATCAGCTAAGTTTCTAAAATCAATGATATGCTAAATATCTCTTGTCTTCTGGAGTTCTCAAGAGCATAATTTTCCTACTAGAGATTTCGACAACACCTAGTCTAGGCTGTGCATTAATGCGAGTTTTTATGGTAGCCGGTGTTGTATGAGAGATAAAGGAATAGGATGTTTGAATGGCTAGTGTTCGGAGGAACGCTGTCGCATAGGCAGCTGGAGGAGGGGAAGAGCGTCGTAAAGCTGCCGAAGCGAGGGTGTCAGCCCCAACCCGTCAGAGACTGAATAAGGCTAAAGGCTGCTCTCTTGGGCAACTGAGACAAATTTGTCCCTGCTAATACGAACCAAAGAATAATTTTCTCTTTCTGCGAAGGTTTTGCGAACATGGTGGTCCGGGGGTTGGGGAAATGTCTGTCCCACGAGCCCCGCAGATTTTCTCTGTTAGTTGAAGCCAAGACTTAGCCAGGATTCCCTATTTTATTTTTACAGAAGAGCATTCTCTTGGTGGTTCTGTGAACTCCGCCAGACTCTTCCATACCTCCCCATACCTGAGTCATCCAGAAATGGTAACCAGGTCGGAAATCTATGTTACTGCCTCTGCAGGATGTGACTTTTTGGCAAGCCGCGATTTGCATAGCCACAATTATATCCAAAGAGAGAAACTAGCAAGCTTATCTACACATTCCTGGCATGAATGCACCCAACATCAGGGGTCTCCTTGGCAAAGGACTTTGGGCTGCCATGACCCCGGCGATGTTCCCGCCATTTCTTTTTATAAAACAAACATTTTCCATGTGGGGTACAATAAGCTACGCTAAAGCCAAACTATATCCTAACTATCGATCATATCTGGCAACTACATTCAAACTCCCCGATTACTGACCGTCAAGTTACAGGCAAGCACTGAGCCTATTCATGTGAGTCGTTAACGCCCACAATCTCCACCCGCTGCGAATCCTAAGCCTCCTCTTTTTCCTTCCTTTATGTACATATTTTTGGGATCTACCTTATCCGCTGAGGCTGCGATATGCTTCCAGTGACATGAGGGGTTTCTAATTCCTCGTATTCTTTTGGTCTAAATTGATCTCCAAGACACTAATTTCTGCGTCTCCGTGTCTTGCACCTTATTTTCACTTCATAGCACACTGTTCAATTATTTAAGTTTTTACGGTATTACACCATCATGTAAGGATTCCAAATCGGCAATGAACAACCCTAACCCTCCCTCACTACTATCATGCACGTTTTTAATAACCTACCGGCGAATAGGAAATCACGTGTGAGTCGGTATACCCATACTCTCGCTGACATCAACCACTGATACCTTCTTCAAAGCAAACCACAACGCAGGGAAAACCATCTCCGGCCATAGCACCATTTTCCCCACCAAATCCGGTGAAAAAGAAGCAAACAAGGAAAAAAACTAGCCATCTCCTCTGAAACGACGAGTCTTACCGTCTACCCTACCTCAAAATGTCGGAATTTATTTATTATTCAACTTTTAAAAAACCTAACCATCACGGCAAACCAATTTTCCGCCCAACACCCAAAAATCATGACTCTCAAACGATAAGAAAGCACAGCAAATTGTATGATAATTATGATACCTCATGATATGGTTCCAGAAGGCTATACTCTGTACCGACTTTCTGACAAAAAATGTGACATTTTTGTCTGTAACGCTAAGTGTAATGCCTTCAAATATTTTCTCTAATTTGTAGGTTTAGAAACTTACCACTCTAGTATGAATTATGTAATGCAAAGTTACATAATATAAGAGCCATAGAGCTTAATATAATAAAATATATCTTCTGTAAAATTCTATACCTGCAATCCCCCTTCAAGTTATATGCAATCCTTGAAACATTGTTCAATTAAACACCCTATTTTCATTCTCTTCCTTGTCTCTATTATTCTTCAAACCCTCCTTCATCATATACAGTCTCCACAACCTCTCAAATCAAGTAATTCTGTATTTCTTTCTCAAATTAAATCTCTGGTATTGATTAAGTGGAAACTAAAATATAAATAATACAGGATATGGAGAACGAGTCTGAACAATGCTTGAATCGGCAAGAATAAAATCAAGCTGCCAACCGTGAGCGTGTACGAAGATTTCGTGAAAAGAATAATCCCAAAGTACTTAGCTCAAGCAATACTCCTATTCCCGATCCAGAGCCAGTTCGCCAATATCGTATTCATATACAACAAAGTTTGTTGGCCACAATTCCACATCCAACTCCCAGACATCTGCAACCGGGTATTACCCCAAGTTCAAATTCAGAAGAGAGCACCAGAACCTACAGCCACCGAATTCGGCTTCAGTGTGGCTATATGAGAAGAATACCTCTTCCCGGACATGAGCGCTCCCGCCACTGGTATGCAAAGAAAAAGCAAGCCCAAATCATTGAGCAAGCATCACATATCCTTTCCCAGGAGGTGCCCCTATCACCAGACCCACCTCGAAGTCCAGATGCGAATATTCCTCTTCATATTCAACAGAAACTACATAATACAGCCTATATGGATTGGCCATATCTATGCAATAAGACAGCACACCTGAAGGACGAAATCCTGAGTGCAGCATTTAGACTATTGAAGAACCAAATCAAATTCTGTGGTCGGAACCCAGCAGCAGGAAGCATGGGACTCCAACTAGATTGTAATGTTCAGCTATATACATTTATCAAGTTGCAACTAAAGGCACAAAAGGATTGGAAAGCTGCAGAACTAAAACACCATCTGACTCAGATTATTACAAACCATAAAACAAGGAAAGAACTTGTGCTGCTAGTTGCCAATTCTGGCGGGTGGGGAATAGCAGTCAGAAACTATATCCTACAGCAGGAGGTAGTATATATTCGATCTGACAAGCTTCCATCTCCAAAGCAAGACCGTCATGTCAAAGCAGCAAGCTGGATTTCAGATGAGAGAACCATGTTAGCGATTCGTGAGTATATCTCACTTGCAGGTGAAAGTATGTTACTTCTACAAATCTAGACTTATCCCAAATACAAACAAATGCTTATAATTCCAATTATTCTTTAATATAGGCATGGACTCTGCAGGATTAGCCAATGCTATTACGACCTACTGGACAACATCCTACGAATTAGCGATTAGTTAGCCCCATCAAGCCTTGCCAATGATCTCGATTGCCAGCATTCACCGCAAAATTAAAAATGTCCTATCAAGCGGCACAGCCCGTTCCTGGCTCTTGAAGTTGGGGTGTAACTGGAAGGAGGTTCGTAAGGGTATATATAAGAATGGGCATGAAAGGGAGGACATAAAGGAATACAGAGACAATATATTCCTTCCCAGGATGGCAGCTCTGTAGTTGAGAATAATGGAGTAGGATGAACAGCTGAATGTTATCCCAAAGGTCTATGATGAGGGAGTTAAACCACTGGTTTTTGTTATCCACGATGAGTCCACTTTCAACACAAATCATGGAAGAAAGAAGATATGGGTTCACGAGGACAAGTCCCCCATTCGTAAAAAGGGTTGAGAGCAAGGCTTGCATGTCTCAAATTATTTGACACCAATTGGACGCTTGGGAGCTGGCGAAGCTAGTTAACCACTAAAGTGTGGGGGTGATATCTGGTGGACAGGGAAATTGATGTTGAAACAGCTTACGGAGAAGGTGATACCAGTATTTGAGAAATCATTTCCTGGTTGTCAAGGGTTATTTGCATTCGACAATGCCAAGAATCACCAAAAGTATGCGAGTGATGGTCTTCGAGCAGGAAATTTGAACCTCACACCTGGGGGAAAGAATACATTGCCAATGTGGGATGGCTACTTTAAAATGCCTCATGATCCAAATACTATACATCAGGAGAAAATGGTTATATGTGATGGGAGATTGAAGGGATTGAAACTAGTATTGGAGGAACGAGGGATTTGGCCAGCAAACCGAAAGATTTTAACCTAATGCACAATTCCTGGGAATGCACCAGGACAGAGAAAACCAAAGTCTTCTTGCAAATATGCAACCAATGCCGATTGTTGCGCTCGGGCTCTGTTATCCTCACAAGCTGACTTTCAAGCACAGAAAGGAGAATTGCAGGAAACGTTAGAAGTGGCCTGACATTTGGTAATTTTCTATCCATCTTTTTACTGCAAGTTAAACTTTATAGAATATTTCTGGGGCAGAGCTGAAGTGTATGCTCGAGCCAATTGTGAATACACTTATCCAGCATTAGTAAGAATTGTACCTGAGGCTCTTGCCCATGTATCAAATAAACTAATCTGGAAATACCATCAGCATGTATTTAGAATGATGGGAGCCTATAGAAACAACCTGGTTTATAGGTTAGATGATTTTAAAAAGCATGTCTTTACAAGATACTCATCTCATCGCAGGATTGCTGAATCTGCATTAAATGTATAGTAGTGTAATGTTCCTGAACTAATTCAATAAACAAAACTCCTCTCTAGATAATTAAAACCCAATCTTTATAGCCTCAATTGTGAATCAGTGGGGCAATGGAAATAATATTCATTGTTTATATATCACTTATGGTTCGTGCCGTTCAAAACGTGCACTAGACTTTGGGTTGTTTTCAATCGATTATATCATATTCTCACTACTACCTATAGACCTGAAAAACCCACTAGTTAATAGATCTTGTCAAGGCGAATAATGT
>Ga0307509_10007041_pt1 | contig 14872 bp, 10 predicted proteins | sample 10_EM_MG_FD_202245 | JGI IMG/M metagenome (GOLD analysis project Ga0307509, IMG submission 202245) | Populus trichocarpa ectomycorrhiza microbial communities from riparian zone in the Pacific Northwest, United States - 10_EM | ecosystem: Host-associated > Plants > Roots > Unclassified | place... | reverse complement strand
AACCCCGCCGCGGTCTCGAAGTTCGCCATGTCGCCCTCGTACTTGCCGAGTCGCGCGATCACCCTCGGTACGACCCGCGACTTCTTGTACTCGGAGAGCAGACGTCTCGCGGCCGCGCGAGCGCGCCCGAAGGACTTGCCCTCCTGAAAGCACACGATCGCGTTGTAGAGCGACTCGTCGCCGTAGCTATCCTTCGGCACCGCGAGCGCGAGATACGCCTCGCCGCACCGATCGTAGGCCGCGAGATCGCCGGACTCGTGCGCGCTTCGCTCGAGCTCCTCCGCCTGCTTCCGCGCGTGCTGCGCGTGGATCTTCAGGAGCTGATCGCGGAGGTCGACCCGCCTCAGGACCAGCTTCTTGTTCGCGAGCATCTCGTCGACGAGCGCGCCCAGCTCGTCGTCGCGCCCCTGGCGGACGAGCGTGTCGAGCGCGAGGTTCGCGGCAAATTCGGCGGTCTCGTGCTCGGGATGGAGGCGGACGATCTCGAGGAAGATCGCGTTCGCCTCGTCGAGGTGATCGTCGCGGCGCAGCGCGGTCGCCCGGGTGAAGTCGGCGCCGACGGGATCCGGCGCGGCGATCGCGCGAACCGCCAGGAGCATCACGAGCAGGCATGGCCTCACGCGGGTTCGACAACGGCAGCGCGCCGCGGTTTCAGGGATCGAGCACGGCCGCGAGCTGTGGCGGGACCGCGGCGCTCACCGCGTGAAGCGCGCGCGCCAGCATGCCCGGCACTTGCTCGAGCTCGCCGCGCGCCTGGAGGTCGGCGGCGAGCGCGGTCCAGCACGCCGCCGCGATCGGGAGCTGCACCGCACCGCTCGCGTGATGCGCGATCCGGGCGAGCCAGCGCGTGCGCGGCTCCTCGGGATGCTCGAGCGCGTAGCCCAGCGCGCGATCATGCACCGCCTCGCAGGTGTCGAGGGTGTGGTGATAGATCGCGTCCTGGACGGCGGCGTGGGCGAACCGCAGCGCGCCATCCTCCTCGACGAGCACGCGGCGCGCGACGAGCGCCGCGATCCGGTCCTCGAGCGCCGGCAGCCGCGTGACGTGCGCGATCTCGCCGGCGCGGAATGCCGGGCCGAGTGCCGCACACGCGCGCACGACCGGATCGAGCTCGCGCGGCAGATCGTCGAGCAGCCCCGTCGCCAGCCAGCTGGCCCCCGGCGGCGCGAGCAGCGTGTCGAGCTCGTCCGCGGCGATGTACCACTCCGAGCCGTGCCTCCGGATCGCACCTCGCCGGCGCAGCTCGTGGGCGAGCGCGATCAGGAGCGAAGGGCTCCCCATCGCGCGGATCGCGAGGCGCTCGATCAGCACGCTCGGGATCAGCCGGACCGGCTGGAGCAGCTCGCGGAGCAGCGCACCTGCAGCGCCGGCGTCGAGCGGCGGTAGCTCGCGCGCGGTGTGCGCGATCGCCTGATCGACGCCGGCGAACAGCGGCGCCGGACTCGCGACGATCCGGACCCCGGGCACGCCCGGACGCACGAGCGCACGGCGGAACGCGCTCGACGTGGCGTGGATGTCATCGACGATCACGATCGCACCGCGCACGCCGGCCGCGACGAGGACCGCGTGAGGCTCGCCGCCTCCGAGCCGCGCGCACACGTCCGCGTCGTCGCCGGCCTCGCCCGGAAACTGCCGGCGCGCCCGGACCTCGAGCACCTCGCGCCCGGCCGCGCGCAGGTCCGCCGCGATCGCACCGAGGAGACGAGTCTTGCCCGCGCCGGCGGCCCCGGTGATCGAGATCAGGCGCGACGGCGAGCTCGTGGCCGCGGTGACCACCTCGCGGCGCTCCCCGTCGCGGCCGACCAGCGTCGTGATCCCGACCGGCTCCTCGCGGCGAGCGCGCTGCGCGTCGCGCCAGAACCCGGGCACGTCCGTCGCGGGGACCGCACGCTCGCGCACGTGGTGGGCGGCGGCGTCCGTCAGCACGAGCCCGCTGAACCCGATCGCCGGCAACCACCGCTGCGGCTCGTCGATGGCCGTGCCATAGATCGCGAGCCGACCCTGCGCGGTGCGCCGCACGAGCGCCTCGGTCTCGTGGATCGCGATCCGATCGACGTTCGCGAGGTCGCGCGTCGCCGCCAGGGCGACGAGCGTCGGCTGCTCGTGGTGCTGCGCGCTGAACGCGGCGAGGATCGCGTCGCCGACCTGGCGCACGATCACGCCGTGGACGTCGGTCACGGCGCGGACGACCTCGCTCGCATCCGCGCACGAGATCCACGCGAGCGCGACCCGATCCGCGGCGCCGAGGCCTCCCTGCGCGCGCGGCCCCAAGCCGGGCAGCGTGCGCAGCGCCTCGAAGATCCGGCGCAGGTCGCGCTCGATCTCCGCGGCGGTCTGCGGCCGGGCGTCGACCTCCTTCGCCATGCACGCGAGGACCAGGTCGTTCACGGCACGCGGCACGCCCGCGAGCGGCGCCGGGCGGACGAACTGGTGCTGGTACTCGATCGCGCGGCGCTCGCCGGTGAACGGCGGCTGGCCGCTCAGCATCTCGTACGCGATCACGCCAAACGAGTAGAGGTCGGCGCGATGATCGACCATCGCTCCACCGCGGATCTGCTCCGGCGCGAGGTAGTGGACCGTGCCGAGGATGCTGCCGACCTCCGCGAACCCGCCCTCGCGGGCGCGGCACGCCAGCCCGAAATCGAGCAAACGCACGCCGTCGCCGGTGACCATGACGTTCTCGGGCTTGAGGTCGCGATGGACGAAGCCGGCCGCGTGCACCGTCCCGAGCGCCTCGGCGAGCCGGGTCAGGATCGCGAGCGTCTTGGCGATGTGGAGCTGCGCGCCCGCCGCCATGCGCTGCGCGAGCGTCTCGCCGGCGATGTGCTCCATCACGAGGAACGGCCAGCCGTCGCGCGTGCCCGCGTCGAGGAGCTTCGGCGTCGCGGGCGCGCCGACCGCGCGCAGCACGCTCGCCTCGGTCGCGAACCGCTCGCGCAGATCCTGGTGGGCCCAGCGCGCCCACTTCATCACCGCGGTCTTGCCGCGTCCGCCGCGGAGCTCGACCACGACGGAGCTGCCTCCGAGCGCCAGGTGCTCGCCGAGCTCCCAGCCGCGCGGTGCGACCAGCGCAGGCGTCTCGACCGCGACGCTCGCCGCAGCGGTCGGCCGCCCGTGCACCGGGCACAGGCCCTGGCGCGAGACGCGGCGCTGGCAGCGAGGGCAACGGATCACGGCGTCCAGCATAGGGATTTGGTATCGTGATGCCCAGAGCGGATGAGCGACTCCGGATCACCGTCGACGGATGTCCTCGAGCAAACCCGCGAGCTGCGCTTCCCTCGCGCGCGGCTCGCCCTGCTCGATGGATCGAAGCGCGCGCTCGACCTCGACGAGCACGAGGTCTCGGTCGGCACGGGACCCGGCAACGATCTGGTGGTCGACGATCCGGCGGTGTCGCGCCACCACTTCGCGATCGTGCCGACGCCGCGCGGCCACCTCGTGCGGGATCTCGAGAGCACGAACGGCACGTCGATCAACGGCGTCCGGATCGAGCGCGCCTACCTCACCGACAAGGCCGTGATCACGATCGGCACGACGCGCGTGCAGTTCGACCCGCTCGACGGGATGACGCGCAGCGCGCTGTCGGAGCAGAGCCGCTGGGGCAACGCGCTCGGGGCGAGCGATGCGATGCGCCACCTGTTCGCGCTGTTGCCGAAGCTCGCCGCCTCGGACGTCACGGTGCTGATCGAGGGCGAGACCGGGACCGGCAAGACCTTGCTCGCGTCGGCGATCCACGAGGCGAGCGCGCGCGCGCCGGCGCCGTTCGTCGTCGTCGACTGTGCGGCGATCCCGCCGAACCTGATCGAGAGCGAGCTGTTCGGCCACGAGAAGGGCTCGTTCACCGGCGCGACCGCTCCCCGGATCGGCGCGTTCGAGCTCGCGACGGGTGGCACGCTCTTCCTCGACGAGGTCGGCGAGCTGCCGATCGACCTCCAGCCGAAGCTCCTGCGCGCCCTCGAGGAGCGCACGATCAAGCGGGTCGGGGGCAACGACGCGATCAAGCTCGACGTCCGCGTGATCGCCGCGACCAACCGCGAGCTCCGCTCCGAGATCAACCGCGGCCGGTTTCGCTCGGACCTCTACTACCGGCTCAACACGGTGCGCGTTCGCGTGCCCCCGCTCCGCGACCGCCGCGAGGATGTCGCGCTCCTCGCGGCGCACTTCTTCCGCCAGCTCGATCCGAACGGTGACGAGCCACCGGCCGAGCTGCTGAGCGAGCTCCTCCGTCACGACTGGCCCGGGAACGTGCGCGAGCTGCGGGCCGCGGTCGAACGCACCGTCCTCCTCGGCGATCCGAACGTGTGGCGCGAGATCGCCGAGCCGCAACACGCGGTGCGCCCGGTCGACCTCGGCGACGCGCTGTCGTTCCGCGCCGCGAAGGAGCGCGCGATCGCCGAGTGGGAGCAGGCATATCTGCGCGCCCTCGTCGCGAAGTACAGCGGCAACCTGTCGCGCGCCGCTCGCGCGGTGCGGATGGATCGCAATCACCTGCGCGAGCTCCTGGTCCGGCACGGCCTGCGCGCCGACGATTCGTGATGACCACGGTACCGCTCACCGCCGGCGCCACGCAGGTCGAGCTGGCCGCGGGCGCGCGCGTTGGCCCGTGGCGCGTCGAGCGCCGGATCGGCGGCGGCGGGTTCGGCACCGTCTACGAGGCCGTCCACACCGGGACCGCGCGGCTCGCGGCGCTCAAGGTCCTCCACGCGCGGCTCGCCTCGGCGCCGGAGATGAACGCGCGGTTCGAGCGCGAGGTCGACGTCCTGCGGCGGCTCTCGCATCGCAGCATCGTCCATCTCGTCGACGCCGGCTTCAGCGCGGAGGGCGCACCGTACTTGTGTATGGAGTTGCTCGTCGGCGAGACGCTCGCCGCGCGCCTCGCCCGCGACGGCCGCCGCTCCCCGGCGGAGACGATCGCGATCTGCGAGGCGCTGTGCAGTGCACTCGCGGCCTCGCACGCGCTCGGGATCGTCCATCGCGATCTCAACGCGGCGAACGTGTTCATGTGCAGCGACGGTCGCGTGATGCTGCTCGACTTCGGGATCGCGAAGCTGTCCGACGCGCTCGCGCCCGAGCTCACCGCATCGCACCAGTCGCTCGGCACCCCGGCGTGGATGGCGCCCGAGCAGATCCATGGCCATCCCGTCGACGCGCGCACCGACATCTACGCGCTCGGCGGCCTGCTGTTCCACATCCTCACCGGGCGCGCGCCGTTCGACGATCCGTCGGTCGCGATGACCCAGTACCTCCACCTCCACGCGCGCCGGCCGCGTGCTTCGCAGTACGTCGCGGTGTCGACGCGGGTCGACGACGTGCTCGTGCGCGCGATGGCGATCGAACCGGGCGCCCGGTTCGCCGAGGTCCGCACGCTGTCGAGCGCGTTCCACGCCGCGCTCCGGGATTCCGCGATCCACCCGGCGGCCGAGGAGCGCACGTGCGTCGGGATCCTCGTCGAGGTCGCGAGTCGGGCGAGCGAGCTCGACGCGAAGCTGCTCGACGAGATCGAGGCCGTGCTCCCGGCCGCCGAGCGCATGCTCGCCGAGCACGGCTTCACGCCGGTCCTCGAGCTCGGCACCACGGTGATCTTCGCCGCGCTCGCGTGCGCCGATCCGGTCGCGCTCGCGCAGCGGATCCGCGGGCTCGCGACCGATCCGCGCGTGCGGATCGGCGTCGCGGTCCACCGCGCGACCGCGGTGTTCGCCGGCGACGTGCTGCAGAGCTCCGATCTGCTCTCGCTCGCCGCCTGGCGTCTACCGCAGCCGTTCGACGGCGTCCACGTCGCCTACTGACACGTCCCGGCGATGCAGGTCGCCGGCGACGTGCACGCGAGCGCGCCGTTCGTGAACAGCGGCGACGTGCAGTCCGTGCCGTTCGCGACGAGGCCGTGGGTGTGCAGCGTGAACGATCCGCTCTGACCGCTGTAGCCATCGAGCACGAGCGCGTAGTTGCCGGCCGCCAAGGCCGTGACGACGAGCGTCGACCGCGTCGAGAACGGCGTCGACGTGTCGTCGTTGCAGCCGATCTGGGTCGCCGCGGCGCACGTCGTGTCGCGCAGCGACAGGATCGTGTCGAACGTCGTCCCCGCGTCTACGGTATCGAACTGGATCGTCGTGACCGGCACCGGGAGCTGGAGCGACAGCGCGATGTCGTTGCCGGTCGCGTTCGACTGACAGGTCTCGGTCGCGATGTCGGTGTGCATCCCGACGGTCGTCCCGGTCGTCGTCCCGCGCGTGATCGCCTGCGCGCGATCGGTCTCGACGCCGTTACAGAACGCCTCGTTGTTGCCGGAGGCGGCCCAGCACGACAGGTCGGTCGCGTAGTCGATGTGACCGTCGGTGTCGTTGTCCGTCGTGTCGGAGCACACCGGACAGCCCACGCCCGGGCACGTGTCGGCCTCGTCCGTGTCGTCGATGCTGTCGCAGCCCGGATCGTTCGGGTAGTCGATCTTGCCGTCGGTGTCGTTGTCGACGCCGTCGTTGCAGGCCGAGCCCTGACACGTCCGGGTGCCCGGGGTGCCGACGCAGGACGTCCCCGGCGAACAGCTGATCACGCCCGCGGTCGCGAGCGGACCTTCGCAGCTCCCGCCGACCGCGATGTTGCCCGACACGTTCACGGTGAACGTGCCGCTCGAGGTCGAGCTGTAGCCGTCGACGACGAGGAAGTACGAGCCGGCGAGCAAGTTCGTGAGGTGCATCGTCGTCGGATCGCTGCACGCGAGCGCCGCGCCCTGACAGCTGGCGTTGAGCAACTCGTGGACGGTGTCGTACGACGTGGTCAGGTTGAGATCGAGGCTGTCCATCTTCGGGACGTCGATCTCGTACGTGACGTCCGGGCCGCTGCCGAGCGAGCTCGCGCACGCCGGGTTGTAGTCGTTGGTCGCGCCGACCGTCGTGCCGGCGGTCGCCGCCGCGCTGATCAGCGCGATCGGCTCGCTGCTCAGGCACAGCTCCGACGTGCCGCTCGCCGACGCGCAGTTGAGGTCGGCCGGGTAGTCGATGTGGCCGTCGGAATCGTTGTCGACGCCGTCCGCGCACTGCGGGCATCCGGCACCGGGACACGTGTCGGACTCGTCGTCGTCGAGCGCACTCGAGCAGCCGGGCTCGGCCGGAAAATCGATCTTGCCATCGCCGTCGTTGTCGATGCCGTCGCCGCACTGCGAGAACCGGCAGATCCGCGAGCCGACCGCACCGGTGCACGGGTTCGTCGTCGGGCAGGTCAGCGCGCCGTTGAGCGTGACGTTCGGTTCGCAGCTCGCACCCACCGCGATCGTGCCGTGGACGTTGATCACGAACGTGTCGGGCGCGGTGGTGTTGTAGGTGTCGACCGCAACGACGTAGTTGCCTCCCGGCAGGTTGGTCGCGGTGATCTTCGACGCGTGGCCCGTCGCGCCGCCGTCATCGTCGCAATACAGGCTCGGCTCCGCGCAGGTCGCCGGCAACAGCGACAGCACGGTGTCGGCGACCGACGGGTCGGTATCGATGATCAGCTGCGAGGTCGCGGTGACCCGCATCGTGTAGAGCACGTCGACGTTGTCGGTGCCGACGCACGACGCGTTGTGATCGTCGTGCGCGCCCACGAGCGTGCCCGTCGTCATCGTGGTCGAGATCGTGCCGACCGGATCCTGCTCGCCGGAGCACGACTCGCTCGAGCCGCCCGCCGAGGAGCACGAGGTGTCGGCCGGGTAGTCGGTCTGGCCGTCGCTATCGTTGTCGATGTGGTCGGAACAGGCCGGGCAGTTGGGCCCGTTCGGACAGTCGTCGGTCTCGTCGTCGTCGGTCGGGCTCTCGCACCCCGGATCGAGCGGGTAGTCGTCGAGGCCGTCGCCATCGTCGTCGACGCCGTCGCTGCACACGTGCTTCTCGCAGGTCATCGTGGTGTTCGGCGGCTTGATCCGGCAGATCAGGCCCGGACCACACTCCGAGGTGTCGGCGCACGCGGTGCCTTCGCCCGCGAACAGCTCGACGGTGATCATGTACGTACCGACCTGCGCCGGCGAGTGGGTCTCGACCACGATGTAGTAGTTGCCGGCCTGGAGCGCGGCGGTGACCTGCGAGCCCGCGTTGGTCGTGCTGATGTTGTCGTTGCACGCGATCGACGAGCCGCCGTCGGTACACGGCGCCTTGCGGATGTCGACGATCGTGTCGACGCCCGAGTTGTCGGTCGCCACCACGACCACCGTGTTCGCCGTGAGGTGGAGCTCGTAGACGACCGCCGGAACCTCGGTCGTGCCGTCGTTGCCGCACGCGTTCGCGAGCGCGGCCTTGCTCGCGATCGCGAGCACGCCCGACTCCATCAGCGTGGAGGGCAGCTGCTTGATCATCACGTTCATGCCGCAGGCCAGCGGGTCGTGCTGGAACTCGTCGTTGTCGGAGGCCGAGGTGCAGCCGGGATCCTCCGGGTAGTCGATCTTGCCGTTGCCGTCGTTGTCGATGCCGTCCGCGCACTGCGGGCAGCCGGCACCGGGGCAGGTGTCGATCTCGCTGTCCTGGTTCGGGCTCAGGCAGCCCGGATCGTCGGGATAGTCGGTCTTGCCGTCGTCGTCGTTGTCGCGATGGTCCATGCACTGCGGCTGCGCCGGGCTGTCCTCGCTGTCGTCGGTGATGCTCTCGCATCCCGGATCGTCTGGAAAATCGATCTTGCCGTCACCATCGTTGTCGATGTTGTCGTGGCATTGCGGTCCGTGATTTCCGTCCCCGGGACCGTTCAGGTTGTCACCGCACCCCGACACCACGAAGATTGCAGATACAAACAAAGCGAGGCGAGCGCGCATCGGGGGCAGATTACACCACTCCGTCGACGCCGCGGTGGCCTCGCGGTCGGTTGTCCGCACAACACCTTCCGCGGCAGCAATCTTCAATGACGACGAGCTGATGAGTCAGGTCCCGGTCGACGCGTGGCGGCGGATGCCGAGCCGGAACGCGCCGAACGAGAGCGCGAGGAACGCCACGCCCGCGGCCGGGCCGAGGACGTGGATCGGGCCGAGCGGATCGCGGCCGAGGATCGCGCGCGCCGGGTAGTAGCTGGTCAGCGCGAGCGGCACGATCACCGTGAAGAACCCGCGGAACCAGCGCCGGTAGATCGCCATCGGATACTGCGCCGCGTAGTTGCCGCCGTAGGTGAACGCGTTCCACACCTCGAGCGTCTCGATCGTCCAGAACGCGCTCGTCGCCTGGAGCACGACGAGGCCGAAGAACAGGCAGCTCGTGCCGGCGATCGAGAACACGAGGAGCGCGAGGGTCGCCGGGGTCCACGCGATCGCCACGCTCGCCCAGACCAGCACGACGACGCCCTGCGACAGCCGGCCGATCCGCATCAGCTGGAGCTCGAAGCCGAGCAGCTGGAGGATCGGCGAGCGCGGCCGCAGCAGCATCCGATCGAAGTCGCCCGCCTTGAGGATCGTGCCGAACTTGTCGAAGCCGCGGCCGGTCGCGTCGGCGAGCGCGAACGCGATGTCGGTCGTGCCGTAGATCAGCGCGACCTCGCGCAGCGTCCAGCCACCGAGCGTGCCGAACCGCGCGAACAGCGCCCAGATCCCGAAAAACTCGATCGCGGTGACGAGCAAGTGGCCGATCGTCTTCATCGCGAACGTCGCGCGATAGGCCAGCTGTGCGCGGATCGAGATCGCGACGTAGCGCCAGTAGAGGGCGAACGCGTCGCTCATCCGCCTTGCACCACGAGGCGGCGAACGCCGCGCGAAGTGAGCCAACGCCCGAGCAGCGCGAGCGCGAGCGTCCAGCCGAGCTGATGGGCGATCACCCACGGCGCGTGCGCGACGGAGATGTCCCCCGTGAACACGCGCGATGGCAGGTCGAGCATCCCGGCGAACGGCAGTGCGTAGAGCACCGGCTGCGCCCACCCGGGAAACAGCGGCAGCGGGATGACGAGACCACCGAACATCGTCGCGCACGTGGCGACGAGCATCGGCAGGCCGTCGCCCGTGATCGTCCACATCAGCGCGACGCTCATCAGCGAGGTCAGCGCGGCGGAGAGCAGCACCGCGCAACCGAACGAGATCGACCACAGCACGAACGCCGCGACGCTCGGCGGCGGCGCGAGCCCCCAGCCCGCGGGCACGACCAGCATCGCGATCACGAACATCGGCACCATCCGCAGGAACACCGGCGCGGTCCGCCAGGCGACCGCGCGCGCGAACCACAGGCCCCACAGATCGAGCGGCCGGGTCAGCTCGTAGACCACGGTGCCGCTGCGGATCTGCTCGGCGACGTCCGCGTCCTCCCGCCAGGGGATCAGCAGCAGCGTCGCCTGACCCAGCCAGACGTAGCCGGTGACGTTCGCGAGGCTGATCGGCGCCGTCGTCGATGCGGCGTAGAACGCGCGCAGGATCATGATCCGGACGAGGCCGAAGAACACCTGCGTGAACAGCCCGCCGAGCGCGGCCGCGCGGTACTGCAACAGCGCGCGAAACCGCGCCGCGACGATCGCGAGGTAGCCCGTCACCGCTGCCGGTCATGTTGATAGAGCCTCGCGATCACGGTCTCGATCGGCGGATGCTCGACGAACAGATCGCGCACCACGTGACGGCTCGTGACGCGCCGGATCAGCTCGGCCGGCGTCACGACCTCGGGATCGAACGCGAGGCACACGCGATCACCATCGCGGCGGATCACCGTCGCGTCCGGATCGCTGACCTCGCCGCTGTCGCCCAGATCGATCGTCAGCCAGCGCTCGCGGGTCACCCGGTTGCGCAGGTCGGCGAGCGTGCCGTCCGAGAGGATCGTGCCGTCGCCGATCACGATCACGCGATCGCAGAGCGCCTCGATGTCGTCCATGTCGTGGGTGGTGAGGATCACGGTGACGCCGCGCTCGCGGTTCAGCTTCTTCACGAACCCGCGGACCGCGAGCTTCGACACCGCGTCGAGCCCGATCGTCGGCTCGTCGAGGAACAGGATCGCGGGCGCATGGACCAGCGAGGCCGCGAGGTCCGCCCGCATGCGCTGGCCGAGGCTGAGCTGGCGCACCGGCGTGGCGAGCAGCTTGCCGAGGTCGAGCAGCTCGATCAGCTCGTCGCGCTGGGTCCGGAACTGCGCCGCCGGCACCTTGTAGATGTGGCGCAGCATGTCCAGCGACTCGACGACCGGCAGGTCCCACCACAGCTGGGTGCGCTGACCGAACACCACGCCGATCCGGCGGACGTGCTCGATCCGCTCCTTCCACGGGACTCGACCCGCGACCTCGACCCTGCCGCCGTCGGGGACGAGGATCCCGGCGAGGATCTTGATCGTCGTCGACTTGCCGGCGCCGTTCGGCCCGATGTAGCCGACCAGCTCGCCCGCCGCGAGCGAGAACGAGACCCCCGCGAGCGCCGCGACCTCGCGATGCTTGCGGCGCACGAGCCCGCGCACCGCGCCGGCCAAGCCGGGCGTCCGTTCGGCCACGCGAAACGTCTTCGCGAGATCTTCGACGACGATCTGCACCGCGCGGCAGCATTACCATGACTGGCCGCCGGCGGATCGTGGTCCACTGCCGGCATGCGGATCCTCCTCGTGATCGCGATCGCGGCATGTGGTCCTCCCCCACCCGTGCACGTCGCGGCGCCGGGCCATCCGGAGGCCGAGACCAAGGAGGGCCGCGTGATCGGCAAGACCGACGCGCACGGGATCGCGGCGTACCTCGGCGTGCCGTACGCCGCCCCGCCCGTCGGACCCGCGCGCTGGCGCGAGGCGATGCCACCGGCGGCGCATCCGCCGCTGGAGGCGGCCGCGTTTCACCTGCCCTGCTCGCAGATCCCGATCCCCGAGGGCAGCGATGCGTTCGGCGCGGGGAAGAAGATCGAGTCGTCGGAGGACTGCCTCTACCTGAACGTGTGGGTCCCTCCGCACGCGGTTGGCGACCAGCTGCCGGTGATGGTGTGGTTGCACGGCGGCCAGTACCTGCGCGGCGCCGCTTCGCAATACGACGGCACCCAGCTCGCGGAGCTCGGGAACGTGGTCGTGGTGACGATGGATTACCGGCTCGGCCCGCTCGGCTTCCTCGCGCATCCGGCGCTGACGGCGGAGTCGGAGCAACACACCTCGGGCAACGAGGCGCTGTTCGATCATCTCCAGGCGCTGCACTGGTTGCAGGCGAACCTCCCGGCGTTCGGCGGCGATCCGGGCCGGGTCACGTTGTTCGGCGAGTCGGCCGGCAGCGCGAGTACGTGCGCGATGATGGCGTCACCCCTCGCCGCGACGTTGTTCCAGCGCGCGATCCTCGAATCGGACGCGTGCCCCGGCGGCGAGGATACGCCGACGCTCGCCGACCGCGAGAAGTTCGGGCGCCGGCTCGCCGATGCGCTCGGCTGCAAGAACGCGGACCTCGCGCGCGAGCTCGCGTGCATGCGCGGCAAGACCGACGACCAGGTGATGACCGCGATCCCGCTCGCGAAGGTGCTCGGCGACGACGGCAATGGCGTCGGGTATCGCTTCAACCTCGACGGCGTGATGCTGAAGGAGTCGCCGGAGGCCGCGCTGAAGGCGGGCCGGATCGCGCGGATCCCGGTGATGCTCGGTACGACCGACAACGAGATGGGCCGCTACGTCGTCGCGTACAAGGTGACGACCCCCGACGAGCTGCGCGCGCAGATCGCGAAGGAGTGGCCGAAGCACGCGCAGGACCTCGCGGCGCTGTATCCGGTCGACGAGACCCACACCGTCGAGGATCAGCTCGCCGCACTGTACAGCGACTGGGGCATGACCTGCCCGACCCGGCGCGACGCGCGCTGGTTCTCGGCGCTCGCAGTTCCGACGTACTTGTATCGCTTCACCCACGCGCCCGATGTGATGGGCGGCAAGGCCGGCGCGTTCCACGGCTCCGAGCTCGTGTATCTGTTCCCGAGCGTGTTCGCGAAGAAGGGGCTCGTCTACACGGACGCCGATCGCGCGCTCGCGCAGGCGATGATCGGCTACTGGGCGCGGTTCGCGGCGACGGGCGATCCGAACGGCGGCGGCACCGTGACGTGGCCGCGCTACACGACGGCGAGCGACGCCCATTTCGTGATCGACAACTCGGTCCTCGACGGTACGCAGCTGCGCCGCGCCGAGTGCGACGTGTGGGACCGCGTCGAGCCCTGATCTATTCGGGGCAAGAGCGCTGCGGCTTCGTACAGCCTTCGGCCACGTTCTGATCCGCGTGCAGCACGCAGCGGAGCTGGCGCTCGCCGGTCGCGATCGCGAGCTTCTCGAGGAACGCGCCGTACGAACCCTCGCTCGCGACGAACAGCGCGTCGCCGCGGGCCTCGATGTAGCCGAAGTGCTCGTACTCGGAGTGGCCGACACCGAGCGGGGTCGAGCACGAATGCCACGCATAGCTGCCGTCGGCATGGAAGCGTACGAGATCGATGCCGCTGTCGTTGATCGCGCCGAAGTTCGCGAGGATGAAGTCGCCGCCGGGGAGCGCGACGACCTGGTTCCCGCCGACGAACGTGTTGCGCATGTGGTCGCGCATCCACAGGACGCGCGCGTTCGGATCGACCGCGATCACGTGCTTGTCGGTGACCAGCAAGGTCGTGGTCCCGGCTTGCAACACGCCGCCGAACGGCGCCTCTCCCGCGCCCTCGGTCTGCTCGTCGAGCTCGAGCAGGAGCTTCCCGTGGAGATCGAAGATCCGGGTGTTGGCCGGACGATCCTCGACGACGACGAGGAACCGATCCGTGACCGTGAGCCACGGATCGCAGGCGCGCGACAGGTTTGCGCGAAACTTCTGAGCCCCGTCGGCGAGCGACGTGCCGATCAACCAGTGATCGTTCGTCGGCTCGTTGCACATGGTCGAGTACGCCAGGTCGCCGGCGATCTGGAGGCGATCACCGTGGACCATGCTGGTCCAGCGTTGGGTGCCGTTCGCGTCGTCGAACGCCCGGACCACACCGTCGGCGGCGACGAGCGTGAAGCCGCCGCCGACCGCGAGGTCCGGCGGCCGGACCGAGCGCGGACCCGGGATCGATTGGGTCCAGCGGATCCGGCCGTCGGGCTCGTAGCGGACGAGCTTGTTGTCGGAGCCCCACACCGCGGGCTCGATTCGCTTCGTCACCGCGTTCGTCGCGGTATCGACGCTCCACGCGCCGACCTTGAAACGATGAGCTCCGTCGGGCTTCGCGACATCGTACGGCGTGAGCTCGGGCACCTTGCGGATCACCGCGCCGTCCTCGCCGACGAGGAGGTCGTGGATCAGGAACGGCGTGTGAGCGACCGGCGCGGGCGGAGGTAGCGGTGGTGGCACCGGCGGCGGCACGAGCTCCTGTTGACACCCGATCGCGGCAAGGAGGATCACGGCGAGGCGCACCGCTCGAGCGTGACACGCGGCGCGCGGGATTTCAGGTGACGGATCGCGGCGGCCCGCGGTATGACCCGGTGGTGTCGCCCGTGGTGTTACGCCGTCTGGTGCGCGCCCGCGACTTGCTCCACGCGGAGGCCCACCGCGGCCCGTCCCTCGACGAGCTCGCCGCGGAGGCCCAGCTCTCGCGCGCGCACTTCGCGCGGCAATGGGCCGCGGCGTTCGGGATGCCGCCGCACCAGTATCTGACGCGGCTCCGGCTCGAGCGGGCGAAGCGCGCGCTGGCGGCGGGCGCGAGCGTGACCGAGGTCTGCGCGGAGGTCGGGTTCGAGAGCCTCGGCACGTTCTCGTCGCTGTTTCACCGCCGGCTCGGCTGCTCGCCGCGCGCGTGGCAAGCCGCGACCCGGACGGTCGTCCAGAGCCGGGGCGTGCCGGCGCTGTTCATCCCGACCTGTTACCTCTACTTCTACACGAAGCACGTTTGAAGAAGTCGCGCGGCCGCGAGACGGTTACGACGTCTCCATGATCACCCGCCAATCTCACGCCACCGTGTATGTCTTCGACCAGGATCGGGCGAAGGACTTCTACGTCAACAAGCTGGGCTTAG
>Ga0307509_10007040_pt1 | contig 14872 bp, 9 predicted proteins | sample 10_EM_MG_FD_202245 | JGI IMG/M metagenome (GOLD analysis project Ga0307509, IMG submission 202245) | Populus trichocarpa ectomycorrhiza microbial communities from riparian zone in the Pacific Northwest, United States - 10_EM | ecosystem: Host-associated > Plants > Roots > Unclassified | place... | reverse complement strand
TTATATTTTTTAACAATAACCTAAAATTCTAATATGTAAATATTGAAATATTATATGAAATATTTGATAAAAACAACATGCAAATCAAAATAGATCTCAACACATAAAACTATGTTAACATAACTAGCAAGAATGAAATTATAAAGAAATAAAATTTAATGACAAATGAAAAACAAATCTTAAAGGAGTTGAAAAGAAAAAAATATTGAATATGAAAGTAAGCACTGAAATGAGTCTTGGTGGATAATGCATATAAAATAAAACAACCCATCTATTTATTTATTGTATATTTTATAGTTATTAAACTCGGTCAGGGATTGATCCAGCCAAGGAGCTGGGTTCCAAGTCATATAGGTTGACTCAGGTTAATAGAAAAAAAAATGTTTGAGGTTTTAATATTCCATATGGAAATTTTTTGAAACAATTCATATGAATGTAGATTATAAAAAAAATGAAGTGTAGTATATTTATTCCACATTGAAAAGTTAAGAAATAATTCATAGATTTATGGTATAAAAAAGAAATGTGAACTGTGGTATACTTCCCACATCAAAAACTTAAAAAAAAATTCATGTGAATGTAAATTATATATAATTATCTCATATTAAAAAATTAAAAAATAAATCTTATAGATATGGGCTATAAAAAAAATGTTAAGTATAGTATAGTTATTCCATATTAAAAAAAATTAAGAAAAAAGTCATGTAGATATAGTCATATATAATTATTTCACATAAAAAATAATAAATATAAATGTAAGCTATAAAAAGATAAAATATAGAATAGTTATCTCATATTGAAAAGTTAAAAATAATTTATGTGAATGTAGACTATATATAATTATTCCATATCGAAAAGTTAAAAAATAATTCATGTGAATTTTAACTATAAAAAAAAAATATGTAAGGCTAATTATTTATAAATTAATTTTATATTTTTAAATTTATATAAAAAATAAAAATGTAAGAAAAAAAAATCAAACGATCTAAATTATTAAATCTTCATGTTGACGAGAGGCCTTTGCTGGGCCACAAAGACATTAATATGCGGCCCATACTTCGTGGGCCTAAAATGCTTAGATACGTCGAAACACGCGTGTCAACAACCCAATGAGGATCTTGATCGAGGGACCGCGGCTCTATGTACCTGGTGTCCTTCTGCTGGTGAATTTATTTTTTTCACGGCAACTTTACATAAACATACACGCACAGAGGGAGGGACAGGGGCGTTTTTGTTTTCTAGTAACCCCTATAAGCCTAGATTATTGAAAACTCTTGTATCTTCCCATCTGGTCTTTCTCGGCAAGCAGAATTTAGGGTACAGTGAGGTGATGTAGCTTGAATGGTCCCCGGCCATACAGTATTGTTAGATGACCGCAACCATGTACAGTAACGAGAAACATTTCACTCCCTTTCTGCGTTAGCAAACTTGCATCCTTTTTCTGATGTATGGTTACATAGAACTAGGCAACTGCGCAGTGCAGTCGAGCTGCCAGCAAGAACGGTTCCTCGTGCATTGCAGTGCGCTGATACAAGGTGAAGCTGGTCGCACCTTGAATTTCCTTTCCACATATATATAGCGCCCGCTCGCAAGAAACAAAACTGAAAAGACGAAAGAGTATAAAATGGTATGGTAGCCACCAACCAGCTAGCAATGACGAGTTGGAATGATTGATGATTTTTTCATAAAATCTCACTTTTCCCTCCTTTATAATCTCTTGATCTAGACAGCATGCATCTCTCTCTAACCAAAACAGTTGCAGATGTGGGAAACGGATACATGATTACACACACCTGGTTGTAGAAAGTCGAGCACAAGTAATCTACGCATGCTGGCTCTGCCTCTATTCGGAAGCCAACAGCTCTACGGTCAGGTATACTCGTGTGGTTAACACTTCCTAGGATATTGCTTTAGTTGAATACGTGCCCCCACCCTTTTCTCTAACCCGTCATATTTAAGAACGGGAAAACCATGTATCCGAGGAGGTTTTGCGGTGTTAATGTGATCATAAAATAGAGGGTTTATTTGTTCAACGTGTCAAAATTCTCCTCTGCTCGAGCCCTGAAGTTTTAGCCACTACCCAGGAGCCACATCCCAACAACATGAACTGCAGATTGGATATTACCTGCAAAACACATATAACGTCAAAACGAACACCGATTCCTTCTTGGCCTGTTCATGCTGTTTTACCAAAATCAGTCCAAGGGTGAGACGTTCTTCAGTCGGATTAATTTAGTCTTTAGGTAAAACATATCCTGACTTGGCCTGTTCTCGACAGAGCCCCAACTCAGCTCAGTCAACTGCAGAATGCTTTGGCCAGGATATCAACCATAAGATGCAAGGTATTTCAATACAAGTTTAAACGTGATGATGCAGTAACAGAAAAATCGTAAGGCCTGCAAAACAACCATAGAAGTCTAGCAACCTACTTCCTGCGAGAAGTAAGGACAAGTAAAAATATCCTCCCCAAAATAGGCAAGAAATCAAAACCATGACCAGTTCATATTCCTCTTCCAAACAAGTAAATCAAAGTTTGAAAGCTTTGTTTACCTTTTTGAGAATGTTAGTAACTTATTAGAATGCCTACTTACATTGAAAAATACATCAAAGCCGCGACATGACACAATCAGACACAGAACTACATAGAAATTTACAGACCTCCAGATTAAAAAAAAAAAAGACATCAAGAGCCCACTTTGTACCCATCACCTGAACACTACTCACAAAGAAAGTTGAAAGACGCTGCTAATTCTAGCTCTTCAACTACAATGATGGTACACTAACTCTAGAGAAAACCCAAAGATTTGATTCCCAGAAGCCTTAATATTAAATATAATAACACAACATCCTAAGGCTACAAAAATTTGGGGTTGGGAATAAACTATTACCCAAAGATTAATCTAAAACTGTACCCAACTTTCCTTCAACTAGTTAATGCTTGTGCGTGCAAGCAACAATTTGTAAATGTCTGAAGCTGTGGGACGGTCAGCTGGATTTTCCTTGGTGCATTGACAGAATAAATCAACAAGGAATCTCAGAGTTTCTGACTCAACCTCAGGTCCCTCCAGATCTGAGCCAGACTGAGTCACCAAATGCTCGTCAATGGATCCCAATGCCTCTAGCTCATCAGTTAGTGGTGGTCGTTTACCTGACTGCTTATATCAAGAGAAACCAATAAAAGAACAGCTCAAGACCAGAGGTAACAAAATCAAGCATTGACCAAAAAGCTAATAGTACCACGGGAAAAAAAGATTTTACTGATTCGTAATGCATGCAATGCAACGGCAACACTAAAATCTTTTTGCATCTAAGTGTTAACCACCCTAAATTATCCATTAGAAAATTTCAGTTTCTAGTGAGATGTACCTGTAGAAGCTCGTGTATGTGTAGGTCAGGTAAGCCGGAATATGGGACCTGTAAAGTCAACAATTCCAGAAGCAGGCATCCATATGACCAAATATCCACTTCCTACAACCAAAAGAGAAAATCCCATTACAACTCATACTATCAACATGCACAAACTAAAGCATATGGAAAGCAGTATGTCTTTGCATGCAATATGGGGCCATAGCCCAACACAAATTCATCACAAAGATTGCACATATTTGGCATAGTCCGTCTTAGTAGTATAGCCAATGTTAATACAGTTTTGATACAGGGATCAAAATTTGTACCAAAACTGGTGGCATTTTGAGAAATCAGAAATTTGATCCTGCATCTGATGATATGCAACGCAACTAGTTCCTCAGATGTGGTATTTGCTGATAACAATTCATTTAGAATGTAGAGCCAGTCCAATTCATGGAGGTAAGCCCTCAATTTTATGAATCCCGGACAATACACATTATGAGGATAAGTATTGAACAGCAGAAGTAATAATTAGCTTCACACTTCGTTGCAGTTGATAAAAACCATTTAAAAGACTACACAGGTGTTGGTAAACAGCTGTCACATCCCTTCAACCTTAAAGGGCAATTCAAATTTGTCCACATCATTGCTAACAATCCAAAAAAATCCTCCCTTCCACTACATATTCAATTCAAGGTAATGAGAGCAAGACATGCATGTGTTTATAATTTTTCATGCACGTGTTTAATTTTATGTTTACATAATGACCGATTAAAATCACTCTCATTCCAAACATATAACTTCTATGGAACCCACATAACTGTAACACAATATTGCAATGGAAATGTTAACAATCACGTGAGAAAAAAAAATATCTAGCCAAGCACTAGGAATTAATGATTTTCCAAACTAACAGACAGGAGAAGCAACATACCAGACCATATGTGCTGCGTTTATCCATTGCCCGCAAAACCTCTGGAGCCATCCATCGTGGTGTTCCAACACAAACATCAGGAGGTGCAATACCTCTATGAGCAATACAACACGTATGCAAGAGAGACCTGAGTGGCACAGCTCTGTCAAAATCACAGAGCTTCACTAAAGGCATGCCATCAGCTCTCTTATTATCCAAATCAATCAAAATATTTTCACTTTTTATGTCACGATGAATTATATCTTTGGAGTGAATCTCTGCCAATGCACATGCAACATCTCGTGCTATACACAATGCCATCTCCACTGGTACATGCTTCTCACCAGTTTTTGATAACTCCTCTACATAATTCTAGTGCATCATGAGAGCAATAATCAATAAGAAATATGTGGAAAGCGATCAAATAATTGTGTAAAAAAAACAGATAACTATGTAAGAAAAACAGTTAAACTCAAACATGTCTCAGACAAACACTAGTTAGGGCAAGCTATGTGAATCCTATTTCTCCTCGGCAAACTACCAAGGCCAAGCTTTTCTGCGAAATAATTATACTACATATGAAATTACAAACGTGGGATTGTTACAAGTGGCTACTTAATGTTAGGGTATTAGATGAAGCATTGAGTGACATGTGGTACAAGTATGAGGGATTAGTAGGTTTTGATTGTCAATAAATAGTTGGTTTTTCAGGAGCAGTCTTGTGAAATTGCAGGAAATTTTTTTTCAGAATAGGTAAATTAAAATATAGTTCACGTAGTCGTTTAAAACTAACCCCATTACCCATACTAAAATTAATCTTTGTAGTTGCCAGAAGCAAAGCCAGGGCATGTAACTAGTTCTGCTACTATGATGTTTGCATCTGCCAACTAAAAAAACAAAAGAATAAAGTTACCTTTAAAGATCCCCCGTTAACATACTCCATAAGAATAACAGACTGTAATATGCGGCGTTCTGGATTTCCATCTTCCGATGGAATCCATTTTGAAGATAGCTGGTGTCCATACATTTCAACTATGCAAGAGTGTTGTAGCACACCTAAAACTCTTACTTCTCCGAGACAACTATATTCAAAATTCCTAATTTCATCTGCTGAAGCCTCACACACCTCTAAAGTACGCACCTGCATCAGAAAAGTTCATTAGATAGAGCCAGCAATTGTTGTATGTTGTACAGGGGAAATTCCTTGGTTATGAATATACAAGCCTGCAAAAGCTGAACATACCTTTGCTGCAGCTTCAACAGATTCAAATTTGCACCGAATAAGAGTACTGGAACCCACCTTTCCTATCTCATCAGATGTTGACAAAGAAGGAAATGAACAACCAGGACTGGTAATGCTCTTGGTTGAAAGGGGAACTTCAGCCCGACTGAGTGGAACATACCTGAAGCAACAAGCAAATTCATGAGAATATGAAATCAAATGTATAAGCAGATGAGTAAATGTTGACCAAGAAGATAATCTTATTCTTGGAGCTTGTTTGGGGAACAAATGCTTTAGTGTGCTCCTGTAATTGAATGTGCATTGAACAACTAAAGTTTCATATAGTGCACGCTTTGCTCTTCCATTTCCACAATTTACCCTCTAAATCTTTGTTTATTTTTAGATGAAGAAAAACAAACATGTAACATTATGAAGTAGTTGTACAAAAGATAGCTGGAAAATAAGTCATTCCAATAAAGAAAAACAGGCAACACAGATCACAAAAAAGGCGCTCCAATCTACAGTTCCCTTAAAAGAACCCGCCAAAATGGTAAGCAGGACACAAAAACACTATCAAAATATAAAAAATCTCTAAATAGCACTAGAACTGCATATTAATTCTGCAGAACAGTTCTGCTCAAACACCAAAATAATCATATATTCTTCAATGTTTAGGTTGTGTTTGGTATGGGGTGAAAAAGAGTGGGCGTGAATTATTCAGGGAGTAAGTTTTAAGGTGTAAGATGCTGTTTGGTAATGTGGCTGCGGGTGAGGTTCACCCGCAGCCACACATATCAGCGTTTGGTAACAAAAAAAAATGTGATTTTGCTTGGTAGGACCCACCAACTTTCACTGGCGTGCCGCAGGTTTGGAGAAGCAGCATTTTGCTGCTTCTCGTGGTGACTGTTCAGTGAACAGTGCAGCCATGCTCCACTGTCGCACTGTTCACTAGTGAACAGTTTTTTTTTTTTTTTTGAAAACCAGTGCAATTAATTGATTTCACTAGCACTGTTCACGTGAACGTGAACAACAATTTTTTTTTTGTTTTTTAAAAAAATTAGTTTAAGGTAAATTAAATTTACTCGTACTGTAATCTCAATTTTATTCCTGATAATATTTTACATAATTTTGTAGTTCTTGTCGGATGAATTTTGTACGTAATGGAATTGTAGATAGTTTAATGGAACAATAAATTTTTTTTATATCAAGTATGATTTATTTCATGATGTAATAGCAATAGTTAAATCTACAATATTTAAATTAAAAACCATAAATATTAATATATATTTTTTAAAATTATTTTATAACCTCAATTTCAAAAGCATTCTTAACCAAACACATTAAACTACTTTTTGTTCAACCACAGTTTTAACCAAACATATATTTTTCCAACCCAACTTCAACTAAAAGTACTTTTTATAAAACAACTTTTTTCAAACCACAACCACAACAGCTACCGCAATACCAAACATGGATTTTTTTTAGGGTAAAAAACTATTTGTTTGGTAGCATTCACAAATCACTTGCATATATTAATAATTTAATAACAAACACTAATTGCGTATCTTACAATCTCTTTTGTATTCTTCAAAACAATTGCTTCAAGTCATCTTTCTTTTCTTTTGTTGTGAGTGTCAGATTTATCATATAGGAAACTTGAGATCAGTGCAAGCTCATCACTGCTGAATGAGATTGCAGTTTTTTGCAGATGGGAAAGATAGGGCTAGGTAAGGCATTAAGCAATAGGCAAGTTCGTGTAAAAAAAATCCAAGAAATATGTGTTGGATGTGTTTGAGAGATCATGGATAATCGCTATGGCTGGATGGGAGAGCAAGGAGAGAGGGTGGAGAAAGAGAAATCAAGTTAGAGGAAATGGAGACAAGATATGAGCACCAATTTCAAGAAAAAAGATTAAGGGTGGATCTTACCCCCGTGACTGGGGAGTAATGTCCCACCCCACTTTTGGGGTGAAATGTCACCCTACTGTAATTTTAACCTGCAACAGTTTGTCTTACCCAACAACATTAAAAGAGGCAAAGGTTTACAGGGGTAAGTTTTCACCCCTATCACCTCCTACCTAACTTAACTTTACATAAAAGAATTCACACCAGGGGAAAAATCAATGTTGCATGATATTATGGACTTGAGCATACAAATTCTAGCATCTGCGTGCATATCGTATTGAACGAAACAACATTGCCATCACCACTTTAAATAGCAGGACTGACCTGGAAAAGTATTCCAGATCTGTTTCTTCTTTAATATCATGTGGACGGCATGCATCCACCACCATCCGGACCAGTGAATCACCCCTCCTGCTGAGAATGACATTCCACGCATGTGGCGTGAAGTCCAAGTAACCCCGGACAAGTTCACAAGGTAATGGAGGATCCATTCGGTCACATAGATACTGGAGCAATTTCTATTAATAACTGAAAATGTACTGCAAGTAACATAATTATTCAACAAGTAATATTGAAAGAAAATGCAAGACAAGAATTACCTTCATTAGCAACGCTCTGTGTCTACAAACACCAAACTGCAAGCTCCCTAAAGGAATCACAATGGAACCTCGTCTTGCTTTAATAGATCGCAAAGATCTCTCACAGAGATCGGAGAAAAAAATATCGTCTACAGTTTCCAAAGTCTGTTTACCAGCAGAGCTGATACTTTCATTATTTCCAGTTGAGCATGTGCAAACAAAAGGCTTCCTGTAGTTTGAACCAGACACTGCTTTTCTTGTCCTTTCAACAGCACCACTTCTATCACTGCCCCCAAAATGATCAGAAACAAAAAGTGCAAGCAATGATGCAATCTGCAAGTTATCAACAGCAACCTTATTCCTCTCCTTGGTAGAACCATTTAATCTCTTCAAACGGTACACCAATGCTTGAGCAGAGAGAGCTATTGCATCCAACTGTTCATCCTTCTCCCTAAAAGAAACAATAAGCAACCACAGTCATTAACACTAAATAAGCATTATCTAACCACACAGTAATAGCGCAGTCGTGTTTTGTATGAGCATGTCTTGAATAAGAGTTGACCTGTCCAAAAGAATGACCTCGCGTGAGTCAAGAGACAAGATTTGCTCAAAATTCCTCAGTGGCATGAAAGGTCGGTCACGTCCTGCATCATAAAAGCCATCTGGTAGTCGGTCCTCAATGCTGCAAAAAGAAAGGTTGCTATATTTGCGAGACAATCTTGAGCTATCTTCTGTTGGTCTCCGACATTTACATGGTTTTGGATTATCAAGATCCCTATCATAATGCCTTTTTGACTTGTAGGTGATTTTGGATTTTTCTGAAGATGGATTTTCATCCTGACTACCAGCTTCACCCTGTAAAGGGCCTAGAGATTCATCTTGCACACAACATACTTCTTCCTCATTTTTATTTATAGACCCAAGGTCGCATGAGCAGCTTTCCACACCCTTTTTTGAGCTGATTTTATCAGCTTCAACACTGATAAGAAGATTTTCGACTTCAGCTTCTCCAGAAAGTTCAACTTTTTCGCCATCATCATCATCATCCAGACCTGCGATGTCTGATATACCCTCTTCACAAATCTCGAAGTTACGGACATCAAGATTGTTCAATTTGAAACTTTCACTTTCCTTCAGATCCAAAGCTTCAGCATGGCCCTCACCTTTCCACTTCCTGCTGTTGTTTAATCGTTCTTGACGAGCTTTTTGTTGCAAATAATGTCGCCGTTTCCACCGCTTACTGGACCTCCGAGTTGCAAAGCATCTGCTGTTTGATGAAGGCACAGTCACTATGCTTGATGCAGCATGATTGGAACCTGCATCACATTCTTGATCATCAAAAGTTCATTTGACACAAAGTAGAGCCAATGAATAAAAAACCCAAGACATCCATAATAAAAAGCTTTTCAAGTATATAAAGAGAAAGTGATTCAAAAGTCCTCACCATTACAAGAAAAATTATTGCCATCGTCCTGAAAGGAGGCTTCGTACACGTCCATTTCAACTGAAGAGCTAATGAAATCATCATTTGATAAGTCCTTTCCATTTCCTTCCAATTTGCAGCATATCCATGAAGGTATTTGACAACAGCTGAGTAGCCTATTGTTCTTGAAAACAATAAGCATTAAGAAGATCAATAAACATGATAGGTTTTGGCCATCCAAACTTTGAACCCACGAAAGTATAAAAATTTAAGTAATTTAACCACAGGACCACCCTTCCATTACAGAGTTTGCTGACATATCAAAATGATTTCCAGCAAAAATTTAAAATGCTCGTGCCATATCCTATAAAATGTTGCATGACCATCATGTTCTCGATATCAAGAATGAACTACTTGCAACCACAATTAGGTGTGGCCAAGTCACCAGATAAAATCTCCAATTCCCCCCTAGCTTTGAGTACAACAGGCAAGGAGATGCAATGAATAAAAGATCTAAACACACCAAACAGCCAGTGCCATTGAATGCTTTAAGGGTGTAACAACAGTATTGAAAAACACTAAACTAAAAAAACAAAAGAAAAAAAAAAGTATAAGTTAGCATCACAAAAAAAAAAGTACAAACAACTTAAACTTTAAGAAAAATAGAAGAGCGAATTATAGATGTTCTAACAGAGAAACAGAATCAACATGATTCTAGATAAAGTGCAGTAATGTGGTAAGAATGTGATTATTTAGCATTTTGACCAGAGATATGGGCCATGAACAAGAACGACCGAAATGGTTAAAGTTGCTTGATGCAAAAGGTTAGAATAACATGTTGAGTAAAGTAGTAGCAGCAGCATAATTTTTGAGGCATATCAAGTAATATTCTAGAGAGCTGATTATTACATCCTAGAGTAATCAATGAACCGAGTGGAAGTACCATTACACATCTGGAACCTGAATGTAAATCACAACCTTCCCTAAAAGTTCATTACAGAAAAGTACCTGAAGATTTAAATACTGGAGGCTATGCATTGAAGTAAGTTCAAGAGATCCCAGTGACGTCAGCCTGTTATTTAACAGGTCCAAACTCTCCAATCTTTGCAATGAGGACAAACTTGAGGGTAGTTCAACTAACTTATTATTAGATACTGTTAATGATATCAAGGCATTTAAATAAGTTATTTCATTTGGCAGACTCTTTATCTTGTTGAATGAAAGATCCAAGTACTCCAAGTTACTTAAGCAGCCAATTTCGGGAGGAAGATATCTGCAGGAAAAAGTACAACATCAGATCTCTCTGTTTCTTCTTCTTCTTCTTTTCAAATTTCTGATAAGCAGTATGTAGCTAACTAAATTTGTGAGTTGTTATTCAAGAACTACATCTCTAAAGTTTGGTACTAACAACTTCTTGGAAATGCAGAGGACCGAAACTGAATTTCATTTTAGATTCACTTAGAGGTATTACACAGCACTCAAATATTATCAAGGCCCAACAATTCAGATGGGTGCCAAAATTTAAGGGTAACACTAAAGATTATGTCCTGTCTACCTTTCCGAGAATATGATGCATATCAATGGTGTTGTTTAATTTATCACTTTAAGGTGACTCTGCTCCCAATGTTTTCTCTCCTTCCTTGATATTTTTTACCAGTTAACCTTTGACTATTTCTTTAACAGCAAGCATTAGAGCCACTCTATCTTGTTTCATTGGATTTGGCAAAGCCCTTTAAAGATGTCTCAAAGTGTCTACCATTGTTTTGAATAAGATAATTCTATAACTTAACACCATGGAAACAATGGAAGCAAAACATAGATAATAAACTTGAGGTGTTGAAAGAAGGGGAGTCAGGCACCTAGAAAGATAATTTGACTGAAAATGTTTTCCTTTTTTTTTCTCCACAAGCTAAACTACAAAGGTCTGGATGAAGAACTCTGTAAGCTAGTCGAATGCATACTTGCAAGCATAATAGGTCAAGCAGACAATGCCCATGATTCATTCTTGTGGTGTTTATTTCAGACCATGTGGTAGCCTACATCACACGCTATTAGACGTATCCTTAGTTGTAAGTTTTCCCCATAAAAGAAGTGATCATTCAGCAACACATTGATTTCTTACAGCCAACACCTTTATTGTCCAACTTCCATTCAGAAAAATTCTACCTCGTATAAATTGAAAAGGAATTCTTTTATCACCGAAGCTAACAATAACAATAAAGGCGAGCAAAACAAAAGAATCAGATTATTGGATCCAAACATAATGTTTCTTTCACCAACAACCGCCCTTTAATGCGGTTCTTACAAGAACACAATAATCAACAACATTTAAAATCACCATCTCCAACATAAATGATAGTTTTCACTCAAAAAAAAGAAAGTATTATTATTTCTTTTCATATGCCAGCGAAACAATAAACAATCAAATATAATTTCATAATTTGACTGGAATTCATAACATCATTCCTAAGCAAGTTTTTTTTGCTAACCTACTAATTACCTCTTACTAGATCGAAAGCAAGCAAAATAAATTAAAAATTCTTAATTTGACTCGAATTTGTAACTACATAGCTACCCCATGTAGTTTCCTTTCTTTTTTCTTGATAGAACAAGATTCAGTTTAATTTCTTTCATTGAGATTTTCACATTTCTCCATTCCTAAATCCTCTAAACTATAGAAAAACATAACATGATTCGAAACCGACACACACACACTTACCTTATAGAGAAGTGACACACAGAGAGCTTTGTCAAGCACTTAATCCCAGAAATCTCACTCAAAATCGTCAAAACCGAAGGTCTTGGCGGCACTTTCGAGAGCTCAAGCTCTTTCAACCCTTTGAATTTACTAAAATTCAAGCCATTCAACCCCGGCGATGATACTTTGACTTGCAAGCACTCCAATCCCACCAAATTCCCAAACTCCGCCGGAAACAAATTCACTTCATTCCCAAAAAACTTGACCGTCCTCAATTTTTTTAACCCGCCCACCGACTTGGGCACCAAACTAAAGGCATTCTTATACAAATACAAACCCTCAACTGAATCATCAGATTTTTCTAGTAAATCAAATTCCAAGCTTTTGCCTGTAACATCAAGAACCAACTCATCATCCACGTTAGCACTTCTTTTTTCGACATGATTGTGACTGTTTTCTGTTGCGGTGGCATTGAATTCAGTGGAGGGTGATTTTGAGGATTTAAGGTTTTCGGGGTTATCGGTGGAATTCGAATTGGATCCGGTGGAATTGGAAGGCTGCATTGGGTGAATTTGAGAGGGAATAAGAGGGATTGAATTTTTGTTAGCAAAAGGGGGGTTCAGAGCATGTTGTGATTGTGAAAAGAAAGAGAAGATCTTTTGGGATATTTGGGAGAGAGAGAATACCAATTAAGGACAGAGAGTGGAGCATGAGAAATTAGAGGAGCGGGGGGGGGGGGGATGCGGACCGCTCCCTTTTGCTGTGTAGTTTTTGTTTGCGCGAAAAAAGAAACCCTAGAATCTAGAGGGAGTTGCTGTGATTTTAATCAATTTACTTTTTCAATAAAGGAAGGGTAGGGAGGAACTTTCGTTTCTCTTTCGCAAAGAAAATACAAGACGTGTCTGAATTTATCCTATGCCAAACCGAACGATGCAGTCCCAATTCGACCGTGGTTGTTTGGAGCCGAATACAAGAATGTTTATTAATTTTTGGCACCTAATAATTATTTCAGGCAATAATCATTTTCTGTTAATCTAAAACGTTATCAAAATAATATTGATGAAACATAGAAATTGACCCAACAATAGCAAAAAAATAAAATAAACAAATTTTAGTTGAGTGTTTTTTTATAGTTAAATATGTTTTTTTATTTTTTATTTTTTTTATAAAAATACATCAAATTGATATATTTATAAAAAAATTCAAGTATTTTGATATTTTAATATTAAGAAAAATATATATATAAATTATTATTTTAATAAAATTTTAATTAAAAAACATCTTTAAAAACTACGTACTTAAAATAAAAATAAAGGAAAGGTAAATGATTATTGCTTTATTTTCTTTCTCACGCTAACCATAGCCATTAACAAATCTAGACATTAGGCAAGTAACGTAGTTGCGGCGATCAAACAGATATTCTTAGGAAAAAAACACAAGCAATATAAAGATCCAGGTCCGACTCTATCAGTCCCCCCTCCTCCCTTTAAATGTTAATTTGTGTGTGTGTGTCCCCATAATATCCTTAAGATAGCGATGCTAAACGAGAGATTTCGGTGGACATTTTATTTATTTGCTGGAAAATAGTTTTGTTTTGTAAAATAAATTTTAAAAAAATAAATTATTTTTTAATATTTGATAGTATAATAAAAAATAAATTGAAAAATATTTTCTAGTATTTGGTTATGTTATGAAAAATAAGTTAGAAAATAACTTATTAATATTTTATTTTTTTCAAGTTTATTAAAAAACCGAAGAATAAATTTTACAAATTAAAAAGTTGAATGAGAATGAAATTGAAAAAAAAATATAATTTTATAAATTATCTCAAATAAAATAAATAATAATCAAAATAATAGAGATCAAATATAAAAAATTAAAAGATGAAAAAATTAAAAAATTAAAATAATAATAATTAACATTTTATAAATTATTTCAAATAAAATAAGTAACAATCAAAAGAACGAGGACCAAATTTGACAGATAAAAAATTTTAATTAAAAAATAATAAGGGAAAAACAAATAACAATTATAAAAACGGGACCAAAGTTAATATAAAAATTAAATTCTAAGGGATGAAATTAAAAAATAAATATTCAAAACAAAATATATATATCAATCAAAAGTTTGAGGACCAAATTTGATATAATCAGCAAATAATATGACATTTCTAAATTTTTCACATCTTCCAGAAAGTGTTTTTCGCCCAAAATAAAAGGAAAACACTTTCCTGAAAACCAAGCCAAATTTTTCTTTGACTGGAAAGTGTTTTCCGTTGACCGGAAAGTGTTTTCCCGAAAACCACTTTCCGGGAAACAAGCATACTCGTAGGCTGGGTTTGTTCCCCGAAAAGTGGTTTCCGGGAAACCATTTCTCAAACTTTCCCGTGTTTGTTTGTCATTAGGAAAGTTGGTCAACAGAAAATACTTTTCAGTCAAAGGAGAATTTGTCTTGGTTTTCACGAAAGTGTTTTCCTTCTATTTTGGACGGAAAACACTTCCTGAAAGTTGTGAAAAAATTAAAAATATTATATTATTTGCTGATTATATCAAATTTGGTCCTCAAACTTTTGATTGCTATATATATTTTGTTTTGAATATTTGTTTTTTAATTTCATCCCTTATGATTTAATTTTTATATTAATTTTGGTCATTGATTTTATAATTGTTATTTTCTTTTTTCTTATATTTTTTAATTGAAATTTTTTATCTATCAAATTTGGTCTTCATTCTTTTGATTGTTACTTATTTTATTTGAAATAATTTATGAAATGTTAATTATTATTA
>Ga0307509_10007039_pt1 | contig 14874 bp, 12 predicted proteins | sample 10_EM_MG_FD_202245 | JGI IMG/M metagenome (GOLD analysis project Ga0307509, IMG submission 202245) | Populus trichocarpa ectomycorrhiza microbial communities from riparian zone in the Pacific Northwest, United States - 10_EM | ecosystem: Host-associated > Plants > Roots > Unclassified | place... | reverse complement strand
GCTTACACTGCAGTTGCTACCGTTGCGTGCTTCAAAGCGGAAATACCAGAGGCTTCCCAGGAAAAGACAGGCAAGGGATGCTAAGAATTGTGAAATAGTGTTTGGATGGCTTCAATTGCCGTTGCAGTTGACATTTCCAGTGTCAAGAACATTGTAGTATAGGCAGGATGGCCTGCCATCAAATTTGGAAACTACTTGACGAGGTAATAATCCACAGTAATGTTTCCCTAAACGAGCAAGGCAAATATCAATGATTTTCTTGAACAATCCGTCTTCTTGGATTAGTGGCTGCGCAACAAACTCAACAAAGGGCATCCACTGCAGGATGAAAACACCAGAAAGTTAAGGAGATTTAGAGACTATAGTCGGTGTTAATAAATTTGCAAGTAAAATCCATTATTGTAGATCCATTGAAAAACTCCTAGCTCAGCTTCAATTTCCAGTACTCTTCGTTGATCCCAAGATGTAATCTTATTGAAATATTGGAGTGAGATGACTACTTTATATATATATTATCGATACAATAAAATCTTACCAAAAAAATTAAAAATATCATAAATAAAGAGCCACAAAAACATAGAATAATAAACTTAAAATTAAAAAATATGATTTCTTAAAACAATAATAATAAATAAATAAAAACACGAAACCTCCACATAACGGGGGGACAGTGGCTAGCTATTAAAGTAGTCTAATGATCATGCGTCGTTTGGCCGGCTAAAAGAACAAGCTAGCACTGTGTGATCATTGTGATTGTAATGAATCACCTTCAGGCCAGTCAGAATATTGGTGATGCATGAGACAAATAAGCCATAGCTTCTGTGGATTCAATTACATCTTTGATCAGACAGAGGAATTCATTTCCAAAATTTTCACAATTATTTATGCAAGAATGAATAATGTGAAGCTAACTTACACACATCAGTAAGGAGAGGTACTTACTTTTGCTGCTTGGATTTCAAGATTATCAACCTTAATCTGAGCTGACAAGGGTTTCAGCATACATACAAAGAACAGATCTGACTTGTCAAAATCCAAATTGTGAGCATGCCTGAAATCAGTGTTGAAGGCTACATTAGACAGAGTGTTGGGAAAGGCATACATGTGTGTGCGCGCTGTCCGATACTCGTGTATCTAGAAGATTTCATCAGGCATAGCATCTTTGTAGCTAGATATACATGATTATGAACCTATGATGCTTCCATTACAAATCATTCATTCATTTCTTTTCTTTGCACAGCAAAGAAAGGATCGATTGCACATTTCCAGAACTGTTCAGTGCATGAATATTGCTATGAGAGGAAACAAGTGAAGCCAAAGTCAAAAGTTCTTAACCTGAATGCTATGACTTCCACAAACTCGGTATCGACCTGCAAAATAAACAAAAACTCAGCTGACATTATTGGCACGACTTGATCGTTCAATGTTAATTTATTATGCTGATGTAAGTTGGTAACTATCAATGGTCCTGGAAAAGAAATTTTAGTGTAAATAAATTAAGTACGAGATTGAAGATTCTTACACCAGTTTCCTCCTTGACTTCCCTTACAGCTCCTGTGTAAATCTCTTCTGACTGAAACAATATTTAGCAATTGAGATTTAAAAGCTGAAATGATATATCAAGGTTGGTCTTTCATTCGAAGTTTTCATAAATAGCTGATTCCTTGGTTCAAGATAAAATTACGTACCTCGAGAATAAAACCAGTCGGTATTTTCCAAAGATCGGCAAATGATGGAGCATAGAATTTCTCTTGTACTACAAGAACCTGCAATTGATTGCCAAAGATCTTTTTTAAAAAAATGAGACCATTGTAGTGCTGAAGGACTGGTGATCTAAATTTGTCAAAATTAGTTAATTGGGGCAGCTTAGAAACTTTTCTTTTCCTCAATAATCACACCTCATTTTTGTCATTGATCACAAATCCCCCAACACCAACTTGATGCGTAGCATTAGAAGGAAGCATACAAGGTCCTTCGGGAATCCAGTAAGTCAGCATCACGTATCCTCGTTCTGCGTGGTGGTACTCAAAACCTTCCTGTTAATCAATTTACTCATCCACTCAGATTGCATGTCTCGTGAAAAGATTGAAGGAGCCAAACATTCCTCATCATTTTCTTGAGTCATTTAATGAACTGGTATAAATTGCAGATGCTTCAAGCCAATGAAATGAAACAATTCAGTAGTAATGTTTAAGTTTGAGCACAAGTTACCTTCACAGCGACTGGAACAAGCTCTGATCGTTCCAGGGGCAGCTTGAGCCAAATTCCCTTCTTTCCCTGCAGTAAATTGACATGGTAGAAGTCAATTTGGTGACCAACATAGGGTATCCAAGAAACAATTTAAGCCACACAGGAGTTGATCATGCAGCGGCAGAAATTTACCTTCATTTTCCAGTGTGAAAGGGAAAATTGGAGCATTGGAGCAAAGGCATCTGGATTAACCGGTAATCTATCCGGATCAACCACAACTCCCCCGTACTCGTCATCGCAGGCATCAAATACTCCGACATTTCTGGAAAACAGACTTGAACCAGCACCATTTGTGCTAATCTGATAAAAGTAATTCTCTGCTGCGGTTTTTTCTTTGTCAACTGAGCTAATAGCCCTCTTTGGCATAAATGTACCTTTTGAACTCAAATAAGATGCCTTCGTAAATACTCCTGAACATAAGAAGCCATGGAAGCAAAACACTCATTTGCTCATCTTTTAATGCGAAAAAAAATGTCTCTCTGTTAATGAAATGCCGAATCACCAACTATGCCAAATTGGGAAGCAAGAGCAGGAAATCAGTAAATGCTATAACCTAATGAGATGAGACATGGTTGTCCGTTTATAATCATTTACTAGCACTTGGTCTCTGTTTAAAGAGTACATAGCAAAAAGCAGAACAACCTCGGCAAAACACAGATAACTTCAGAAGGAAAAAAGAATGGCTCAGAGCATGAACTGGGTCTCAAAATGTCTGATACAGAAACAAAAACAAACCCTTCAAATCGAAATGTGTAAATGCCCTGCTTGAATGCCAAGAACATTGAGCAACACAGACAAAAACAAGGAATATAACAAAACCGCATGGACTTGTAGTGCTAATACAATGATTCATCACCAGTCCCACTTACCTCTGCAAGAACTGAACTCTTGAGAAAATTTAACACCAACTGAATGTTCGAAACTGGAAAACGGACTTGATTTTGTCCTTGCCACGAGGGCTGCTTTCTCAGATAAAGATGATGATTTGGAATCAAGAAACTTCAACTCCATTGATGAAAATGTAACTCAAATCCCAACTAACCACAACCCTACAAATCGAAAGCAATCATATATATATATATATATAGAGGGAGGGAGGGGGGTTATAAAAAAAATTTATCATAACAAGAAAATGTTATTGGGTTCTTCGTCATTCGGAGTCTTCAATAGTTTGCATGGCCAAGTTCGATTCGTGACAAAGAAATAGCATATTCAAACAAATCAAAAATACTGCAGGGAAACTTCATGAAGTGACAAAAACCAAGATATGGTGCAAAAAGCCAAGATTAAAGTATAGTGGAAATCTTGCTCAACATGTGGTGTAAAATGAAGATATCAAGTAAGATTAAACCAGCTAGTCATGAAAGAGGAGGGACTAGGGAGTGTGTTAAAAAATGAGATTTTTGTCAAACGCGCCTTTCAGGAATGTGAAGGGTGACATGATGTTATTTTACATGAGGGCATGGATGTTAAAGCATATTCCTACAAGGAAGACATGTAGATACCGTTGGAGAGAATTTGTTTGTGGTGATTTACCGACAAAGTGGCTGAAGATGGAGACATGCAACCCTAATGATATTTAATTAGGAGCAACAATTCATGGATCTTCAGTTTTTTTTAAATAATGTCATTTAAATATTCTTATTTCAACATCATGATATTTATTAAAACTTTATATTTACCATTTATTATCTCTAGAAAGAAATTAACTTTATATATATACACACACACATACATATATCAATCAATTATAAGATTAATATAAGTCAGTCCTAAGACAAAGTGAAATAAAATCAAGAAAATAATGGCTTTGGATGGTTATTAAAAGTTGTTTAAAAGTCAAAAGTATTCAAAATCATTTTAGATTTTTTTTTTTTTAGAATAGCTTTTCAATGGTGAGATCAAACAAATTGACATGAATGGTGAAAGAGAATTAGAGTCGAGATTGTAGGAATGTTAATTTTTTTTAAATTTGATGCTTTTAATATTTGATTTATTGGGGATTAGACTTCGTGTTTTCTTTATATACGGTGCATTCAGTCTAATAACCCGGGTTAAGGGTTTAAAAAATTAACGAGTGTCAACATTCTTTGTTTTTTACTTATTTTCCTTTTCTATTTCATTATTTGATATTAGTTTTTTTTTATAAAAAAACTAGCTTTGTGATTTTTTTTTAATTTATTTTCTATTGAGTTATTCTGATCTCATAACTTAAGCCACGAGTTTTGCGGGTTGACTCACCTCTTATTACTCATATTGCATGTCTATCACATTACCCCGGGTTAACTCAGGCTTGGTTTTCATCCTTTTTTTATTCAACTTCGTGCTTTCAAAGGTTTTTTCCCAAGTTATTGTGATGATTTTTTTATATTTATTTACAGAGGATTCTCGATTTATTTAATTGGATGCTTATATAAAAATTTTAATTTATACTTAAAAATAATTGATGTTGAAAAACATGTCTAAAAAAATCTATATATATACACTGATTCTTAAATGACATTAAATCCAAGGAAGACTTTATCAATTTAGCTTAATGCTAAATAAGTTGATGTATGATTTTATATTGCATTAAAATATCTAATATTGAACATCTCCTTCAAATTTTAAAAAGATTAAAAAGAAATGGAAAGGTGCTCCTTCACTTACTAATAAGCTGTTTGGGAGTGTGGTTGCGGTTGTTTTAAAATTAAAATGATGTTTTTTTATTTTTAAAAAATTATTTTTGAGATTAACGCAACAAAACGATCCAAAACATATAAAAAAATTTTAAATTTTTAGAAACACGGGTTGACCGGCGTTTCCAAACACTCCCAAAACCTTTTTTTCCTGTTGTATTTCCAAAAAAAATTTCTCATATCTTCTTTTTTTCATAGGTAATTGCAGATAGGTAATTTTTTTAGTGCTAGTAACTTCGCAACTCAATATTACTGAATTATATAAACACTACCAAAGTCTAATCAATTATATAAGCTGTTATGTTGGACCGACAGAGGTGAAAGAAATCATAAAAAGATCTTTTTTTCTTCTAATTTTTGGTGCGTGAAACATACTCCAGGCATGAACGCGTGATTGGGAAATACGTGGCCAGCAATGCACTACGTGATTTCTCCAGCAATATCTGGATTGAGGCTTTTGAGAGATGCTGTGTACCGATTACCACACCCGCATATAATTAAAACCATGTATGTACTCTCTTCCTTACAAGGCATTGTGATTTCTTACCTTATCAAGAATTTGAACGTTATCAAGAATCATGCTACTCCTTACCAAATAATAATAATAATAATAATAATTCCAACCGTAAATGATTGAAATCAAGAAATTTATTTATATGTGGTTTTAAGTTTAAATTCTATAATTATTAATATGATAGCTATTAAAAATTTACATTGTTGTTAACTTTAAGGCTCGTGAGATTAGTCGAGGTGTGTGCAAGCTGACCCGAACATCCATGTTAATAAAAAATTAATAATAATAATTCCCTAAATAATAATAATAATAATAATAATAATAATAATAATAATAATCCAAACATCCTTAATTTCTTTTTTTGAATTTTTTTTATGCTGCTTCTTTTACTACTCCTAGTAACCGGGATTAGAATATAATTTTTTTTTTTTTATGATACTCAGGTTTAACTAATAGCATTTTATTAATTACACTATAATTTTATTTATTAATATATCATGTCATAATAGAAACATCACCTCCGGCCTTATCTCTCTCGTACCACTCTATGCCACCAAAATCACAGCACCACCCTCTTCACTCTCTTTCACGCGGCGCATTAACCCTCAACAACCATCAGCCTCTTTCCTGTTTGATATTATGATAATGTTTAGGATTGTGATATAAGAAAAAAATATAAAAAAAATTCTTTTTAATTGTGTTTGATTTGATTAAAATATATATTTAATTAAAATCATAGTTGAAGTCATGTTCAATATATTCAATTAAAATGATAGTTGAAATTAATGTTGGCGATAAAATAACCAAGAAAGACATGCATTATTTTTTTATTTTTCAATTATATTAATGTGCATTCCATCATTAATACATTATATAAATAACCATGCGAAATACAATATTAGTTTTATTGTTCTATTAAATTCGTTGTAATGTCATCACGAACATAATCCATATAGAAAGGCATTTAGTTTCAAGGATTTGTAAACATGAAACCACATCAATTAAAAAATTATCAGGAATAACATTTAAATTCTATAAATAACACATTTTCCTACTACTTCACCATAAATAGCACTGCAATCTCAACTTGAATTTTATAAGAAAACAGAAAGGCATATTCTACAAAATTAAGGAGATGGAAGAAGAAGGTCATCTTGGTCAGTTTAGGTTATCAACGGTAAAAAAGCAAGAAGGAAACAGCACAGTCGCGTGAACCCCAGCAAAAAAAAGCTTGTGAGAATTAAAACATTTGCATATTTTTATGATTTACAGATACAAAAGTGCATTAGAGATGAGGAATAAGCACTAACTAGAAATTTGATTTGGTACACGCATCGCCGAAGATTTATGCAAATAAAGTTTTCACTCAATGCAACGTATAATGGATAGGCGAAGAAAGTTATGTGTAAACCACAAACATAAACCACTTTTGATTGATCATTTCCATTCAAAACCATCTAACTTAGTTGAAATGTCCTCCATCTGTTAAGTGATAGAATTTCTATCCTGAGAATCCATGAAAATGGACAAGCTTTAGTTATCAAGAAATTTCCTTGCAACTTGATGAAATAAACTAGCCAATTGAAATATACAAATGGCTACTAACCATAATAGTGCTCTTCATGCGTCCTTTACATGGTTGGGTGGTTTTCTTTCATCTTTTGGATTTTGTTGGCTGCCTTCCTGTGGACTGGGATGGGCTGAGGCTGGCTGGGTTTTTGTTACTGGCTTCTTTGTGGACTGGGTTTGCAGGCTGCTTTGCTCAGCTGGTTTTTCTCCAGACTTTAGATTGGGCTAACTCAAACAGCTTGGGCGAGCTTCGTCAAAACAAATAGCCTTTGATTCCTGATTATCACATTACATTACAGTTACAGAAAAAAACTAATTCATCCGGCGATATTACTGTGCTAAGCACTGTGGATACAGACTGTGATTTCCTATGGATTTCAATAGTGTGGCATCTAAGGCTATGAATGTGACCTTCGTGTGTGATCGACTAATCTTGGTTGATGGAGATTTTGTTGCCCAGGAGTATCTGGCTTGAGCTGTTCTCGGGGGGGCTACTTGGGTTAGGCACTAGCTTTTCTCTTTTTTTTTCCTGTCAATTTTGGCTGGCTTCTCGGTTGGGTTCTTTGATTCTTTTGAAATCTGTTGTTTGCTTTCGATTTTGGCTGACTTCTCCACAATTTTGGCTAGGCTGCATAATTTTTGTCAGCTATTTTTTTATTACGAGCTCTGTTTGTCCATGTTTCATAGGCACTCTCACTGATGTTGCTTGATTTTGGGTGTGCTACCATTTTTAGGTTCCTTTTAGAGGCACCCTCCTAACCATTCAGATCAGGTCCTGGTTTCATTTTTTTTAGCTCTCTATATTGACTGGTTTTTTTCTTGGTAAGAAATCAAAACTGAGAAAAATCCAGGCTCAAGAACCCAAAGATTGCCTGCCTTTTTACTTCTGCTTTTTCTCATCTTTTTTTTTACTCCATCCTTTTCAATTCTTTGTTTTTTCGGGAATGCTTTTTCCTGGATTTTTTTTTCTTTCTTGCCTCTGTGATTCCCGAGGCTGCTCATCTCATTGATGTTTTGCTTTTGCAGTTTGTATGCTAACAGAAAAGGGTCTCCCCAGTTGTGGTCTCTCTGCAATCACTTCCCTGGTTAATTACACCTTTATCGTCATAAAATTTCTCAATCAAATCCTATATAATATTACTAAACATGTTATACGTGAATGGTTTGAACAAGATTCTCTCCTACTTTTATAGTTTTGATGGCTTACACTATAGTTTAGACTAAGCATTTCTTTCTTTTATGATGATTGGATTACAGTGGAATGCAATCTTTTTCGGGCTTCTTATTTATTTTGAGTAGTGAAAGGACTTCCCTTGAAAAACAAAAATTTAATTGTTCTACAAAGCTGTGTTATGATGAGAATTCATGATTACATTCAAATATTGCAATAACATTGATGAAGGGGCAAAAAATGGCCATCTAATTTCGACCTTTTATTGATACTTTACTTGGAATATTTGAGCTTGGTGCACCTCATTCAAATGGTGGTGAACAAGCACAGCGTAGGGTAAATTGAAGGAGAAAAGGAAAGCTGAAGCAGAAGCACCATTGAGACCTTGTACTGCGGCCGTTCTCTACCGGTAATCGGTTTCCGAGGAGGCACTTTATTTGCGTAATGAATTCATCGTTCAGACTGTGTAGTGGGGGTTGACATCAATATCCAAACCCCTTAACTTGGCAATGGACTCTACCTTGCCTTTCAGGGTGTGAAGCTCTCGTAATCTGCTTGGCATGAAAAGAGACATCAAATTTGTATGCAATACCGTAAGTGGAATCGTGATGAATAAGCATGAAATATGAAATTCGGAGGAAAGAGACCAAACCTTGCAATCTCTGCACGTCTTCTGGCTTCTTCTGCCATGATGTTAATGTCCCTGAAAGTGTGCTTTTCGGAGAACGATTTTGCTTCCATAGATTGGAGGCCATGAAGTGTTCGCTGCTCAGCCGCCCACGCAGCTTTTCGAGCTTCCTTACCGAAGTCCTTTTGGGTGGTCATTGCTGTCTGAGAACAATAAATAATGGCCAAATCTCAGAAGGAAGTTCTCAAGAATTTAAATGAAAGACGATTAAGGTTTTCTTTCACTCACTCTTTGGTTATATACCAGACTCCAGGCTCTGCCACTCTGTGCATATCGAACAGCGAACTTGATAGGATCAAGCAGCTTGTATGTGACAATGTTGTATAGCCATATGACAGCAGTCCAGCGCCAGCCAATCTTACTGATTCCAGCAAAATCCCATGTTGCTGTGGCAGAGATCACAGTTGCAATCTGTACCAGTTAAACAGTTAGTTTAGAACTGTAGTCTCTTTGGACTAGAAAGTAAAAATAAATCTTTCAGGCAATGAAATATTGTTTAATAACTTGCAAGTTTCGAAGCATTTACCAATTGAGCAATGATGAAAGCAGAAAGAAGAAGAAGACCAGGCCTTTCCTTATATGACCAACTCCTGGAACGAGTCACAAATATTAGAGCCTGGCTGATGGTGCTAACTTGAAGGTACACGGCTGATGCTAGCTGTCCATTCAGTTCCTTGGAGAGAACTTTATCCGAAAGATCCAAATGTTGGTTAAAGCTTTTTACATGGAAGTGCTTCTGCGACAACAAAACGGAAATGTAGATATTGTCAAAAGGCAGTGTATGATGCAAATGAGTTGAGCTGATAGCTCTTTGCATTTTTACTCAAAAAGAAAACACCAGGTTCCCTCTTTACCCTACAATGAAAAATTAAGAACACAATGCTTATAGAAACATGATAGCAATAGATGCATTTACCGGAAAGAAATCGGTTTTAAAAGCCATCCAGAAGAATACGACTGTCATTACAGCAAGGTAGCTGCCAATCACTATCCCTGTTGCAAAAATTTCACTTAGCTTCCAACAGTCTGGTATTGGGGATGGCTTAACTCTGTCTTTGGATATTGTCATAATTGTTCCTGGAAATAAGTTGAAAGAAAGGTATATGAGAATTTGCATGTCAAGATGATTGCTAATTGCATTTTATTTTGCAAAAATGCTCACCGTCATTGAGAACGGCAATGATGAGAACCATAAAGGGAGGGAAATCAAACTTCCAGAAGACAGCAAGCAACATGAACCCCATCTGTTACAACAATATCCAGTAGCCAATGAGTAGTGACCGATGAAAGCTACATCTTGCAAATATGGTGAGCTCCTCAGGAACTAGTATTCCAGGAACCAAGAAGAGAGAACGAGAAACTTACCACGATACGTATCGTGATTGATACTGCATATATCTGGAAGAAACAAAACGAATGTTAGGTAACGTGTACTAAGGATTTTAGTCATGTATAATCCCCTAATTCAGCAGTTACTTGTATCAACTCACGGTATAATTCTTCATTCTTTGAAAAATGGCACGGCTGGTTAAAACAGCACTAATGATTACACTAAGTCCAGGTTCTGTCAGAACAATATCAGAGGCACTACGAGCAGCATCTGTTGCATCTGCCACCGCGATTCCTATGTCTGCTATCTTTAATGCGGGTGCATCATTAACTCCATCGCCCGTCATTCCAACTATATGTTTTTTAGCTTGCAATCGCTTCACAATCTCATACTTGTGCTCTACAAAAGGCATAATATGTCAGATGGGAACGCTAGGTTGGTTCACCATGGCACAAACTGTAATGAACCTAATTACCTGGGAAAACACCAGCAAAACCATCAGCATTTTCTATGAGCTCGTCAATTGGTAGAGCTCCAACTCCATCCTTGTTTTCACCAAGCAAAGAGGATGATGGATACATGTTTGTTCCCATACCAAGCCGCCTTCCTGTCTCCTTTCCAATTGCTAGCTGGTCACCTGTGATCATTTTAACACTTACACCTAGATCTAGAGCTCTCCTAATAGTTTCAGCACTATCATGGCGTGGTGGATCAAAAAGAGGGAGAAGACCAACAAATTCCCAGGGCCCACCAGGACTGTCCTTGTTACCAGCAGGCACCTCCTGTAAGTAATAGCACAGACCATTTCTAAAAGTTCTATTGAGGAACGAACTCCTAGAACAGTAAATAAGAAAATCAAAGCTTATACCTGTCGAGCAACACCGAGAGATCGAAGTCCACGCTCAGCAAATTTATCGATTATGGAATGCACTCTTCTTTCGATGTCTGATTTATTCCATGCCAGATTGAGAATCTACATTTCCGCATAAGAAGTGCATAAGTTTTGGATTTATGATAAGGATTGAAGAGATTAGAAACGAAACTTCTAACTAAGAACCTGCTCTGGTGCTCCTTTGCTCACTCTGTGCATCTTTCCAGCACTGTCTAGGTATGTAAGTGCTGTCCTCTTGTCAGTTGGATTGAAGGGAAGAAAGTGAACTTCTGTGATTCCAGCTCGTGCCTTCAATTTGCACAAAAAAATTTAATTACTTTGACAGAGCACAGAATATGCAGAATACCAACCATAATTTAGGCACTGATTATCTAATTATTCATGAACAAATGAAAAGGCTATAATCTTTGAAAGATATAGCAGGCCAAATACAGTTTTCCTGGAAGAATCATAGCAATTCTTGCATATGATGAAGTAAACATCCACTTCTTGCAACTTGACAACACCTTAACAATATTATTAAAAACAATATATCCGCATGAATGTGAGAACATTTATTTAATTGGCAAGGTGCACTACCTCTTTAGGATCAGCCAGCATGGAAACAATGGCTGCATCAATAGCATCTTGATTCTCCAACCGTGAAGCTCTTGCAGCCATCAAGACAACCATGTCCTTGTCAACCTCCTTGGAAAAAACCTGCAATAAAATGGATGGGGTCAAACGTCTCACAAGGTAAGTTCAATATATAATCTGTTCTGATAGATATTTAAAGACAATTTTTATTCTACTTGCAAAAATACATATATCATAAAGCTGTACTCCTCTGCTCAAGTAAGTTCCTAGTTAATAGGAATTTGTACATATATACTGCCTAGAAATATTGAGGAGACTTGATAATATAGCATCAAAAGTAGCACCTCTATCATAGATTTGTCGACTGTAAGTTTGTTAAGAGTCAAAGTTCCTGTTTTATCACTGCAGAGCACATCCATCCCAGCCATTTCTTCAATAGCAGTCATTCTCTTTGTTATGGCCCCCTGCATGAAAATTTGATTATCGTTAACGATTCCTACAAGAACTGGTTTATCCCCTTACTGCAGTTTTCCATGATTATGACACGCAGCTTCACAGACCTGTTGAGACAAACGATGAGAACCTATAGCCATGGTTACGGAAAGAACTGTAGGCATAGCAATGGGGATACCACCAATGAGCAAAACAAGAAGGTTATCTATGCCAACACGATACGCCCTTCCTTGAATCCCATACATTACAATGATTTCAATCAACATCCCAATGGCAATTGAGCAGATGCAGAAGTTTCCGATTGCAGTCAAGACCTGGAACAATTAGCAAGATTATCTCTCATTATATGTGCGTTAGTAATAGTTTAGCAGAAGTCACATGCAAAGACTATATCCTATGAATGGGGTATATAACTTCCGTTCTTTGAATGGGAGAGAGCAATATGCGTGCCTGGTTGACACTATACACAACCACATCAAGTTTTAATCAGTATTCGAAAAGTTAAGTAATTCTGAGATTAACCTTCTGAAAGTGCCCAACATGTGTAGTGTTTTCCACAAGATGAGCTGCTTTTCCAAAGAAGGTATGAACTCCAGTAGCAATAACAACCGCTTCAATTTCACCTTGCTTACAAGTTGAACCAGAGTAAACTCCATCACCAGGATTCTTAGTTACTGGAAGCGACTCTCCTGTAAGGGCAGACTAAAAAGGAAAGAAAAGTAACATAAAAAACAGCTTAGAATAGAAACATTTCTTAGATAAATACTCTTGCTAGTCTCCAACTTCCATAGTTCTAGTTCGTGTTATGTTTCCCGGGCCTTGGGTTTCCAACAGTCTATGTCATTGTTAAATGATGCTACAAATTCAAAGAACGGTGTACAAGCAACAACTTCCAAAACGTGCTTTATATGGTCAGGCACCTGATCAATTTTCAAAGGATCTCCTTCAAGCAATCGAGCATCGGCAGGAATGATGTCACCTAATTTGATACTAACAATGTCTCCTGGGACCAATTCTGCGGCCTCTTCCTCTCTCCATTTCCCATCACGTAAGACCTATTACATGAACAGGTAAGGGAAAGGAAAAGTTGATGAAATAGTTGGAGAACAGGTAAGATACAAAAAAGAAAAAAGAAATCGAAAAGAAACAGAAATAAATCCCGAACCTTTGCTTTTGGTGCAAGCCGAGCCATAAGAGCTGCCGCTGCATTTCCAGCATTATTTTCCTCTATAAAGCTGATGGTTGAATTGATAATAAGCAGCGTCAAAATGCCGATAAAATCATGGTAATCTGTACCTTTACCCTGCACAATGATTGCCTCACAATAATCAATCACTAGCTCTTGTTTTGCTTGCAGTGCAATCATGTCAAAGATGGGGATTTCAACATAAGATACTTACCCCTCCGTGTGCAAGTGCGATGGCCATAATTGCTGCTGCTTCCATAACCCATGACAATGGATTCCACATAAAGCCCAAAAACTTGAGTATTTTACTTTCCTGTAATGCAAATAATGGGATTGAGTTTTGACATAGGAAGCTGGAAAACATGAAGTTGCGGAGGAAACTAGCAACAAGATCAACTACAATCGAAGGAAAAGAAACTGGAGCCGAAACAGTTCTCTAGACCTTTTTCTCTTCGAGTTTGTTGTATCCAAACACCCCCAACCGCTTTTGAACGTCATCGTCACTGAGACCCTCTTTGGTACACTTCAACTTCTCGAAAACTTCTTCAATAGGGACATTCTCCTGCCAGAACAGTCACAGATTATCAGAACGCTATCCTTAAAAGACCTTTCAACTAATCTAGACTTGTTTATAGACAGTGAGTATGAGATGAATGATTTGTATCCGTACTATTGTTATTTTATTCCATGACAAAGTTTATGGTCTTTCTGTGACAGAATCCATACGAGAAAATTACATTTTCTCCTCTGGTGTTTACCTTCTCAGGTTCTGGCTCATCACATGGCAATAAAAACAAATCAAAGGATGCATATAGAAGAATGATGTTCACGGAGATGTTGTAGCTGGTGGAAGGGATAACATTGCCCTCATCCCATGAAGGATATGGATCCAATTTTGTATCCCTTACTAATTATAGGAGACCACAATTGAAAATAAGAACACTATTATGCGCTTATTTCCAGAGTGCACATTTGAAATAGATTTTATGACTCTCTATTAAGAATGTGATTGTGGTTCAACTAGGATCCTCAGAGCACATTATCAGTAGATTATTCATAAATATGTACCAGATCAACAGTTTCCTTGCTAATAGCTTCAAGTGCATTTGCTGTGTTGTCCATTGCAGTATTCCTCCGTCAGCTCCTCCAGTCCCACCTTCATTTCAAGGGCATTTGCAATATTAATGTTAGGAAACATCCATTTTCCATCAACTTTTAAAGCACAATATATCTCTTTTGAATGAGTTATTGAAAAAAAAATACATAAAGCTCGGGCAATCGTTGTCCAATCTTTATACACTACCCTCCCTCTAGGGAGAATTGAGGGACAGGGTCGAATTGAGTCGGCTCACAATCTAGTGATGCGACAAAGAAATCATTCGGTGCCTTGACTATTGAGACCACACAAGAGAAAGTAAAGAAACTAAATTTTCAAATCCTACTTCTGCAATTAGCTTGGTTCCATAAAATAACTTTTCACCTTGAGATATATAGCTAAACAGCTGCAGAATTGATATATTAATTGCAGATCGTTTCATTCCCAAATTATCAATCATGAAATGTGGGG
>Ga0307509_10007038_pt1 | contig 14874 bp, 13 predicted proteins | sample 10_EM_MG_FD_202245 | JGI IMG/M metagenome (GOLD analysis project Ga0307509, IMG submission 202245) | Populus trichocarpa ectomycorrhiza microbial communities from riparian zone in the Pacific Northwest, United States - 10_EM | ecosystem: Host-associated > Plants > Roots > Unclassified | place... | reverse complement strand
GTATTTGTCAACCTCATGATTATAATTTTCCACAAAGAAAGATTGGGAATGTATATCGATGATTTGTCCCAATTTGGTTCAAGAAGCATGGTTATTGGTTAGAGTATAGTAAGGATGACGATTCAACATTCTGCTTATATTGCTATCTCTATAAGCCGAATATAAGAAATCAAGCAAGTGGTGATTATTTTGTTGGCATGGGATTTAACAATTGGACAAATAAAAAAAAGATTCGAGATTCATGTTGGAGGTCCTAATAGTGCTCACAACCAAGCCTGGAGGAAATACCAAGATTTGATGAATCAAAGGCAACACATTGAAGTTGCTTATGCTAGAATTTCAAATCAAGCTAAAAAAGATTATCAAACCTGATTGACTGCAACTGTTGATTGTATTCGTTTTCTTTTGTGTCAAGAACTAACATTTCATGGTCGTGATGAATATAAGGATTCAAAGAATCAATGAAACTTTCTTGAGCTTCTATGGTTTCTTGCTAATCATAATCAAGGAATCAAAGATGTTTTAGACAAATATCCCGGTAATTTAAAAATTATAGTTTATGACATTCAAGAAGATATTGTACGTGTTGTTGCAATAAAAACCACCAATATAATCTTGAATGATCTTGGTTGTGAGTTCTTTGCTATTTTAAATGATAAGTTTCACAATTTATTAGTTAAAAAGGAAATGGTTATTGTTCTACACTATATAGATGTGAATGGATGTGTTATTAAACGCTTTTCTTGGTATTATGCATGTTAATAACACAATTGTTCTACCGTTTAAGGAGGCAATTGAAGCATTATTTGCCAAACATTGACTTAGTATATCACATCTGTACAAGGCTATGATGAAGCTAGTAACATGCAAGGTGAATTTAATGACTTGAAAGCTTTCATAATGAAGGAGAATCCATCCACATATTATATTCATTGTTTTGCCCATCAATTGCAACTAGCACTTGTTGGTGTGGAAAAAAACCATGCTCATATTGCTTTTTTATTCAATGTGGTTTCTAGTTTGACAAATGTTGTGAGAGCCTCATGCAAGAAAAGAGATATTCTTCACGAGAAGCAATATAGCAATATAGTTGAAGCACTTAATAATGGTGATATTCAAGTACCACTTGAGGTTTACATCAAGAAACTATGCTTTGAAGAGTCAATTATATGAATCTTTGGTAAATCTAATTATATTGTTTGCCTCCGTTGTTGATGTGCTTGAGGTCCTTGTTGAAGAAGGTGTAAATTCAAAACAAATGGGCGAAGTTTTTACACTTCTCAACTCGGTACAATCTTATAAATTTGTGAGAATATAATAGGAATCACAAATAAATTATCTCAAGCATTATAAAGAAAATATGGAGATATCATAAATGCGATGACTTTAGTTAAAGTTTCGAAACAAGTTGAAATGATGAGGGATGACGGATGTGAATCTTTAGTTGATGAGAGTTCTCCCTTTTGTGAAAGACATAGCATTGATATTCCAAAAATGAATGATATGTTTGTCATTCATGATTGATCAAGACGTAATCCTTAACAATTAACATCATTACTAAGCTGAGTTGTTTTATACAAAAATTAACATGCAATTTCAAGAGCTTAATAATCATTTACCGAGGTAAACACAAAGTTACCTCTTTGTATTGCATGTTTGAATCCAAGAGAATCTATTCACTTTTAATAAGCAGAAGTTGATTTGTCTGCTTCTTCATGGTTGAGCTTGTAGCACTTGATCATCAACTTAAAACTTGCATTCTTGACATGATATTTTTATTATCAGGAGAGATCGAGGCAGTTGAATAAAGTCAAAAAGCAAAATGACGGGTAATTAACAATCCTTATTATAATTAATAACAATAATCTCTTTTTAAAAAAATAAAAATAAACTAAACTAAAATAAAATAAAAATTAACATGAAATTGGAGTGTCCTTCAAAAACTTTTTTAAGTCGTAATATTTTATTTGGATTTGATTTCCAATCTGCATACATCTACAAACAGGTTAACAGACAGCATTCTAAAAATATTCATATGTATTCTTTTATTTAATGCTTTTTGTTATTGTTTTGATTTTATCACAATTGCTTGCTTTCCCTCCTTATTTGTAACAATCTTAACAGAATTGTGTTTTATTTTTGGCCAAAACCACGTATTTTAGACCTTCAGAATACACAAGGCTACACTATGCGAGCCTAAGGGATCATAATCCAAAACAATATCCAAAGACGAAGCAGATATGAAAAAAAGTGGCCGCTTGGATGTTCATGTAAATTCACTCTCTCGTCGTGCAATTCGTGCAATTCCTGTTGGGAGCAAGAGTCACTATTTTGGAAAACTTAAAAAATGCCCTTGTATCAAACAGTCTCTATTGCAATTGTATTTACTGCCAGAAGAAGTGGTTCACTGAGGTTCTGATAATTGTAACCGAGGCGGAAGGTTATCAGCCACCCTCATTGGCTTCCAATCAGATTCTTCCTTTGTCTGTCTAAGAGCAACAAAGTGAAGAGCATCGCTCCTGACCTGATAAATATGACAAGCCCATGGGTATGAATCTGGAGCAGACCAAACTTTCTGCTCTTCAAATTCTGTTTCCTCCACTAGTGACTCCGCTACACAGTATACCGAACAAGGTTCTGGCTCCTCAAAGTTGGAAACAGCAACACATCCAGGAGATACATATCCTTCTGGAGCCCGTGGATGCCAAACAGATACTGGAGCTTTGTAGTCATCCTGACAATTCCTCCACACCTGCACATCTCCAGGTTATGCATATTTTATGGCAAATGATTGCTCATGTTCTGCTCATAGACATCAGAATTGGTTGCTATAAACTTGAAATGCATGGAATACCATAACAAACACAAAATTATTAGCCATTCTTCAAATTCTTTAGCCAAACCCCTTTGTTAACCAATAACAAGAAAAATGCCACCTACCTGAATGGGTTTGCACTTTGAACAAAAATTGAACCCCCCTAACGCTCTTGGATCAATCAAACCACAATTAAGGTTGTGATATTTGACTTAACAATGAGTAGGAAGCAGGAAAAACTACATGCAAGATATTACTTCGCAGAAAAAATACACTCTTTAAACGAACCAACTCATGCCATGTGGGTTTTGTCCCCTTAAATGTACTCTTCACCTTCTTTAGCAAACAATACCTTCACTAGAATCTGACCAAGCCAGTTGTAAGATTCTATAAAATAGGGCTCACACTTGGTTGATAATTTTTGTTAATGAAATGGATGGAAGCTTCTTACCAGGTCATAACCCAGAGGAAGTGCAAACAGTCCGTCAGTGTTCCGATAAACAGCAGCCACGTTTGGAGGATGGCCACCAACATGAGCTATGTCCCCAATGGAGATATACCTGCAAGGAAAGTGACATTTCTGGTTCAAAATAGACTGAAAAAAATAACATCATCTGAAGGCAAAAACTGTGAAACATGAACAAGGGTAAGAAAAGGCGGCCTCCTGAAAACAAAAATTTTATATGGAACATCCTGAAACAGACAATAAAAAGCAGTGTTAATTTAATTCAACTTCCTGGTCATTTATTTCATGTTTCGGTTTTGTGATAAAATTTGTTAAAACCTTTCACTTTAACAAAGCATTACCCAAGAAAATATGGTTCCAGGGAAATCAATACCAAGACACCCCAGCCCCTTCCAATGTCCTTGCATGGAAGCTCACCATTAACAACAAAAATAAACTCTTGAATAAGAATAAAAAGAAACTGCAACCACACGTTGCTTATCAATTTTTCATTTACTGGGTATATGATATCTCAAAAGGGAGTTTATTATACCTTGTATTTCTCATCCACAATGAATTATGGAGCACGAAATCTTAGTTACCCATTTCAACAGAACAATGTTCTCTATTCCTAAACAGAGGGTTGAAATAATTATTAAGCAAACACCTAATAGTTTGATGTAACCCACATTGTAAGATGTTGAAGTGTGACATGCTGAAGTAGCAAGTTGAAGAAAACAGCTATTAGTGGCAATATGGGATTTCCAAGAATATAAAGTAAAAACCAGAATTACCCGTCTGGACAAATGGGTCTCCAAATGCTACCTATTCCACCGTCTTCTGTAACCTGAAAAACCAGGTGAAGTTTTGTATTTATATGCAACATGGACAAATTTAAATCAACAATCAGGCATAGCTTGATAATTTAGAAGCACCTGCTTCCTATATAGTTTGCACCGGCCTTTAGATTCTTGTTCACTGCTCCAAATCTTCAAAAAGTTGATTGCATGTTTAACAAATCTCCCTTCATCAGATGCATAATTTGATGAAGATAGCTCTCTTGATTTGATAATAGCTTTATTTGGATTATGTGGTTCTCTACCATCAGCTTCACTCCAAGCAAAATAGACATGTCTCTGGCTTGAAGGAACCTAAACAGGCAAAACACAATCAGAATTATGTATATGCAGTCTAACATTACGTTTCAATTTCAATGATTTTTTTAACAAAATTAATGATTTACACAAGACTACCTTTAGAACAAGGGTTTTCATGTCAAACTTGTATGCTTTCCACACTCTACGTACAACTGAACAGATCTTAGTAGCTTGGGCTTCCATGTCTTCTGATTCTTCTCCAACATTGCACTTTATGACCCGGACAAAATTTTCTGATCTCTTAAAACTCTTAAGATGGAGGAGCAAGTGAGAAGGTTGGTGACAGCCTGCTTTTGCCAACTCCAGGGCCATAAGCTCTTCCCATGCCACATCCCACATGATTTTGGAAGGTTTCTTATCTATCTTGTCTAGATCAAAGCACTAAACACAAGAGGAGAGAAACAGAAGTGTGTCAGATTAGCATGATAACTAGGAAGGACGTTAACTATTAAGATGACTAGCAAGCAATGAATTAAGATTCATGAGACAAACCCGCAGCAGCATGACTCGTTTGTTCGTCACTAGAACAATCTTTTGATAAGGAACGAAAAAATGGTCTTTATAGTAATCAGACCATGCAAATTTTGAGGGCTCCTTGAATATTTCAGTACAGCCAAAATGTCGACTTGCTTCAGCAAGGTAAAGTATCATCTGGGAACCAAAATAAGAAAGTTAAGAAACATATCATCAAGAATTGTGTTAGCAAGTTTTCCTCATTAGATAATCCAAGAACTAGGACTAGGACACTTCAGATTTAATTTATAGACATTTAATTACGAGTTCTGACCATCCTCTCAATAAGCTTCATGCAGGACTTTAATTCCATCAATTGGATGAAAAGTTCTACCTCCTATTTTTTCAATCTGGCAATGGGAGAAAAGGTTATATTTTGGATCTCCCTCGCTCACACATGAACATGCATGTTCCTGGCCACCATTAAATTCCTCTCAATTCTTTCAAGAGACGGTCCGCCCAGTGAACAGTAATTTATGGTGGCCATGACAATTGTGACCTTGTTGAGACGCGCTCATGTTTACTATATTCAAATTCTAGACTGGTAGATCATGTGAACTGCATACAGAAATAAGCACAACATGTGTAACACTTCTACTATAATGAACAGGTGGGCTAAATTAGAATGATATGCGGTCTCCAAGTGGAAATCTAATTTTGTGCTAAAATGTTTTATCTTGTGAGTGTTGATCATTGAAGTACCAGTAAAGATGATACTTTTTCACTCCATATCTTCATTATATTTGGGTAAAATAATCTGTTTTTCAGTACAAAGATAGTCAGACAATGCGCAAACATAGAAAAAGGAAAGGAAGATCGAGTACAACGACAAATTCCAAAAACATTTACATATAGGTTACCACTTAACTTAACATTTACATATAGGTTACCACTTAACTTTGCAATAAAAAAGACTAGTTTGATTCCCTGTGCTACGCTGTGGGATAGAGCATTTTTTCTCAATGCAAAAAGAGTGCTGGCATTGAAGTTTTTTACCATTAAGAAAATTTTTACTGCAAACTGAGTTTGTACATGCATTCAATAAAATAAATCGAGAATTATAAATGCTAATAAATGATAACAAATTTGTTGATTATCGACCTAAAAGCCTCGACTCACAATAAGCTAAGATAAAAATGTTATTTCTTGAAAAAACAAAAGGCACAGAATATTTCTTTCAGTTTGTAATGGGTCTCAAAAGTTTTATTAGTTTGAATCAATAAAATTAAATTTTATTTTGCTAAATTGAGCATTATATAAACATCAAAAGTGCTCATGATCTCAAAGGCCTGGCAACCAGAGAGCAAGCTAACCAAAAAAAAAAAAAACATCAAACTCAATTTCAAGTCAACTTAATATTGAAAGATTAAATTGGGAATAAAAAAAAGTCAAGCGACAAAAAATTAAATAAAAAAAAAAGTCTTGACTTAATGTGGGTAACTATTGCAACCGATAGTGGATTGTCATTCTTCTTTGTTGTATTTTCATCAAAAAATATTTCTTCCATCTCGTATTGCCTTGTTTGTTTATTATTTTAAACACCATTTCATGGTCTACCAAACATTAATTTTGTGAAACTGTATAACAATTTTTAAATGCAAAGCAATAGGACCCAAAAGATAAAGAAAAAAAAAAGATGCAGGTGAAAAAAAATATTTGAGGTTTATTAAATGGGAAGCAAAAGGACCCAATTAAAAAAAAAAAAACTTGGAATGAAAAAAAGAAGAGTTGGGGCTATTCATTGTTCATATGAACAGTGTTTCCACCCCAAGTTTTTAATTGTATTGATAGTAAGCATAAGAATATGATAGTTTTCAAGTCGTGTTCCATAGCTAATGCAAAAGGTAAAATTTACTAAAAGCATAATAAATTTTATATCTTTGAAAGATTCAAATTTATTTATTTTTAATCTGAGACACCTGGCCAATATCATCATGCAGAGGTTATCAATTTACTTAAATGGTGAATAACAAAATCCTCCACCACCCCTTATCTTTTCATTCTAACATGTTTTCATTGATAAGTAATACCAAGTAATATTGAATCCACCCATCCACCCATTTCATTCTAGCATACACAAGAATCGTCACCTTATCAAATATTCCAAACCGTGTCAAATATTTTAAATCACTTTAAACTTGTCAAAGGCTTATGAAAGTGAAACCTAACAATTTTAAAATTTATAACGTCTGATAAATTTATTTTCCTTGATCTATAACCTTTCATTCTACTTGGCTAAAGATAAAAAACTCTCTCACAACAGCTTTAAATATAAGCAATAGAAACTGTACCTGACCAGAAGCCTCTTTCTCAGAATACTCTCTCAGAATACCATCAGCACGAATAGCCCGTGGGTTTCTGAACCTCTGGGGAGTGGTCTTGTTATTAAGAGCCCCTAAACATTTTGAGCAACTAGCACCTATTCCATCAACAGTCAAGGAGAAAAAATCTAGTGCCCCACTAACAGGTTGCACAATAAATCCTATGAAGGCACGCCCCAGTCCATGAGCCAGTCCTAAGAATCCATTCTGTCTGGCACTCTCCACAGGCTTTGTCAGAACTCCAGATACCCCAAAGGCAACACCTTGTGCAAAAGCTTCTGTTCCTTGAATAATTCCATCACCTACCCCAGTGATTCTTCGTGACTCAACCTGTTTGAGTGCCAAGACCTTGTTTACAATTCCAGAATACACAAATAAAGTTTCTTGATTAAACAAAGTAAACACACACCTGCTTCGAGCGTAATTGAAGAAACTGTCCATCAGTTGAAAGCTCGGCAAACCCTTTACTAAGAGAAGACAATGTGGAACTTGTCATACCAAGTACATCTACAGAAAATATCAGATGTAAAGGATTATGTATCAGATCTCTCCAAATACGATTTTGAATGGCAGGAGCAATGGAACTCTTTCGCATGAACCTGTCCCTATGCATCACTCTCCTGAGATGCACCTGAATTGAAGATATCAAAATGTTATATCTCATTTCCAAAAAAGTGCTGCAGTTTATCTTCATGTTATTTGAAGACAGAAAATCTTGCAGCTTACAATGAGAAACAGTTGACTTGGAAGTTACCACTACTTTTAATTAAAAGTCAATCATCCAACCTGAATTTTGAGTGCATTTCCAACAGCAGACAGTATTGGGCTCCATACACCTAGAACCCCATGAGGTCTCTGAGATGGTTCTGTCTCCAGGGAAACCTTCAGCCTTATTTCTGAAACATCAATTAACCTGTAAAGACCATAAAGGGAGAAAATTTATAGCTTTGAATCAAGTCCAAAGAACATTCAAAGTATAGAAGATTCCATGGGGAAGAACGAAAACCTTTTCACTCTACAAAAATAAACATGTATGCTTGTGAATACCTTGCATGATTGTGCTAATATATGAATGGTAACTACAGTTGCACTGGCTTATCACATCATGACATTTGTGAATGGAGTCAAATTTGCTCTACTAAATCAAAAGCAGCCAGCATTCCTCACAAGAATTTTCAATAGCTACACAAACTCATCAATTCAATTACAGTAAAGGATATATGATAAGTGCAAATATTAGGGAAGATTATCAAACATATGAAGTGATGATCCCAATTGAAGTAATAGGAACCATGAGTTTTACAAAAACCACACCAAACATGAATAAACAGACACCAATGCTTTGAAGCCAGAGTCCAATATGCTTGGTTTCTTGAACAAAAGAGAATGTGAAGGGTTGACAAATGACTAGTAATTTTTAACGGGTTCAGTTAAGGAAAAAAAACATATTTGAATGTGCGTGTTAACATTGGAAAGAGGCCAAAATCAGGAAAATATCAGCAAAACCATCGCTTCATCATCTTTTCCCAACAAAGAGTTTCACACCCCTAAATTTAATACACATCAATGTTATTAAGATGGCCAAAACTTCAGACATCAAAATAAAAAATGCACTATCAGATATCAGAAGATACAGGTGAAGAAACTAGAAATTCCAGGCAACATAGACTCCTAGGCAAAACTAAGCCAAGACTTTTAGAGTAGAAAATGTAAATCAATCTTTCATTCAGCATTGCAGTAACAATGCACTCTCCCACTTGCAGCTATGATGGGAAATGAAAATCTCACCCTATATGTATCTCTGGATCAACTTCTGTGACGTTAGAACTTTGGGGTACACGATCTAGCTGAAGATTGTTATAGAAATCCACCAATGCCCAGATAATTGGTTCATGAATATTAAGCCTCCAAACCTTATCAGTAACCTGGCATGTCCATGAAGATATTAAATTAGATCATACTGTTCTCCTAAGCACAGTATCATATACATTTCAAGTATCACTTTCACGAAGCATTACCCGTATATATAAACGTGGGTAGACCTGGATGCCATCAGTGCTCTCATTGCGTATTGTAAAAGTCATCTTAAATACAGGATGATGGGTATCAGTGGTCTGCTCGGGTGCAAACAGCACTGGCATCAATGTTAGAGGGAGTTGATTATCAATCTGCAAATTACCTAGTATGAGCTTGAACCTGCCACAAATGCACATATTCAGATCCTTTAGTTCAAGCACCAATTTCAATATGAGGAGATTCAAGGGGTGTAAAGTTGGAAGTTATTTAAAGGTTTCTGAGGTTATGCTAATTAATAAACAGATGTATAATCATGAAGATCTACAGACACAAAAATTGAAAGCAATTTTGCCCCCTCTCTGGTCTCCCCCCAGATTCAAAAAATCCATTTAATTTATTAAAATGATTCACATAAATACAGCAAGTGATGTTCAATAATTGCACATGGAAAAAACAACAATTTTTGAACATCATGAGAAATACCTGCTTGTAGACCCACCATCATAGCCAGTTGAATATGATACAAATACTCTCTCCAAGTACATGTAAGAGAGCTCTTTTGGTCTATGATCCACAACAGAAATCCCAACCACTCCCAGCTCGACTATAAGCTCTATAGGCGCTGCAGCATTTTGCATCGCGCTCTGCACATGTGAGGTTCCCCAGTTTCCAGCAGGTGTCAGAGACATGCTTTCTTCACGTGAAGTTGAACCTTGATAATTAGTGAACCTCCCAACCTTGACATCTCCCATTTCTACAACATGAAACTGCAATCCTAATTCAGCATCTTCTGCAGAAGATATCCCAGTCCCTTCCATATCAAGTTTCCAAATACTATTTCTACTGTCACTATCAACCATGGCATCAACAATTTTTTGACCATATGGATCTTCCCAAGCAAATTTCTTTGTTGAAAGAGGTTCCAACTTAATCCAGGCATTGTCTCCAAACCCAGATTGCCGAATGCTTATCATCTTGTCAGTTCTGTTCTCAATTCTGTTAAATGAAAGTTGCAAGTCAGCCACAGCATGGATAGGTGACATATGTGCAGGTGCTTTGAGAAATGCAACATAACTACCTGATGGGACCATCTGATGATCCGGGGCGGAATACAACTATAAAACGTGATCCTTCTTCATATCCTCGTATTTCTGTCCTAAAAAATCTCCAACTATGATTTTGACCCCTCAAAACCAGAAAGATAGTGTCCTCTTTTGAAATTTGAACTGGAAACGACCATTCTGTATCTTGCAGCCGAACCTAGGAATCGCGAAATATGTAACTTGACCAGAAAATAAATATAGCTCACCACACTATTTAATTAAGTTTTAATTTCATATGTGCTGGTTTGAAAACTATGCACTCCCTTTTGCGAGGAACACAAAATCATAAGTGTCCAGTTCGCCTGTTGCTAGACCTTCAAAAGATCCTAAAGGTGCTATTTTTCCATGCAACATTTCATGTACAAAACTGCTGTCTTGAATATAGGGATAAGAAACCGGGAAATATAATTGATTTTTAGGAAACACAAGATAACATTCGCTGGTTTTATGATAGAATAGACCACTGTTGAGGTTCTCCCTATCCCCTAAATATACCGTCTTTTTTAGCAGTAAAATTCTAAAACCACCCCCAAACTTGTGAAGCAATTGAATAGTTATAAAACTTCTTTTTATCTATTCTGTCCCTCAAAGTTACAACATCATTTGCGATTAACAAAAATTGAAGATATGGCATGCATTAATTGTAAACAAGCAGTTTCTTTACAATTTTCCATATCAGTGTTTTTCTTTGATTGTGGAAGCTTTAATTTGAAGATTATAAAAATAATAAAACAGCTAAATGACATAAATGAAAAACATAGGGACTAAATTGAAAATTTATCGAAGTTCAAGGACTACTGTATATAGCAGGTATATAGACAAATTTAACAGAAGAAATAAAGAAAAACATCACTGATATTTTGACAAAAATGATTGGAAGGGATATTTGAAAATCTAAGTATTCTTATATGTTGCTTGACGGATCATTTAGTTTAAAAATTAGTCTACCTAGATCGTCCATCATATTAGTTATTAGTTACACGGTTTATTGGATACTGGTGTATATACAGAAAATACCAATCAAATCAATGAAAGGGATTTACCAATTTAAATATAAAAAATCTAACTGAATAACTTAAAATGATATGGTGCTGCAATATAATATTATTAACAGTACAGTTAGGCCAATTTTTCACTAATTCAGCAACAATAAATCCATGGAATGAGAAGGGTAGAATAAAAAAATTTCTACAAAAACTACATACTTATCAAAATTTCTTCTAGGTATCCCTACTTGCATTTTATTTTCTATTTGAATTCTTGTACATTTAAAATAACAATAAATTATGTGCATTTGTTTACAAAATATTGATCACTGATTTGGCAATGCACTTGATTGATCATTTTTCATAAATTAAGACACTCAGCTAGAAAAACTATAGGAATTCAAATAGAAATTTTGACAAAGTACATGCACCACAATTGCGATTAAATCAAATGATAAATGATAAACATACTACAATCATACAAACATGGAAAAATCATGCTTCTGGTTAAGCTCCATAAACAACCAATGTCAACATATATAGATCCTCAGAACATGTTATTAGAAACTAAATATGAAATTTGCATTAAAGAAGTATGCCAAGATGAGAGACAAGTAGTGGAACAATAATGCATCCCAAATTTTGATTCTACCCTTCTCATAATTCTGATGGTTCAAGATTAGCCTTTTGAACTTACTCAAGAAATGACTTGCAGATAAAGTGGCTTTACTCTTTTGAAATTGAGGAACACCTGATAATAGGCATGATGTTTCTCAATTCAAGAAAAATTCTATTTTCTCCTTGGGTGAATATGACAAAGAAAGTTTGATCATTGTTTTCAGTCGCTAAAAAAACTGAGTTGAATGGTTCAATGGTTTTGGTTTAGTTGAATCTAGAAGAGTCGTACACTAAATACCCTTTCAGGAGACATTCTCAACTTCTGAAGCACACCATTTCATAATAAAAATAAAATGAAGAAAAGAACAGTGCATGTAGAAAAATTATCAATTAGGAGATATCATATCTATTTCCTCCACAAGTAAAATTCCTCATCTCCACAGAAATCAATAAATATTAACTGTTAGAATTCTGAAGGCAATCCACTAACCTGGATTTTATCAGTTTCAGTGGTTTTGCGGTATGCAAAGGCAATTCTTGAATCAGATGCCCGTAGAACCTTTGGTTCATCTTCACTGTTTAGCTTAATAAACATGTCTTGACCAATTCTATTAGTAAAGGTCATGAATGGCCGAACATAAATTACCTAAAGAATAAAACGATGAGTTAACACAAATAGTTGGGAAGATTTCTGAAATTCTGTATATTATGTATTACCTTAGTAGGGACAGATTGGTAAGGACATGGTTTTGTAGAAACAAAAAGCCACATGCAGTTACCATCAGCATCGTAAGCATAGAAATCCAGAGAGCCATCCTAACAACCCAAAAAAGGTGAGATCATAACAAGGACATTAGAAATTGATAACTTGATAGATAAAACAAATTGATTACCATATCACCAAGGGGAGAAAGATCTTTAACAGGGCCAAAGTGCTGCTCCTGGTCAGATCGAGTGATAGACGCTGATAGGCCCAGCAAATTAAAGTTCAATGCCGAAGCAATTGTATGACCTTCATATATTTCCTCTTCAGTTATTTCCCCGAGAATTTCTTGATCTCTCCTTTTGGACATAAATGGAAGAGCAATTTTTCGTGGATTTTTTTCCTCCGCTAGATCTACAAGCCTAAATCTAAGTGGAGGACATCTGGTGATTGAAAACCAATAAGGAGCATAGACTCTAATGATCTTTGCTAGCAGTGGTTGTTCCTTGTCATAATTGTGATCAAGAACGAGTTGGACAATCCTGCATATTATCTGATTTGTAAGCACATATTTTTCAAAGACATTCTAGTAAAACAAATTATGCAGCATGTTTCAGAACCTTCCAGAAATTGAACTTCTTAAGCTTATTGTTTTTGATGGAAGTCCACTAGGATGAGATATAAGAACAGCTTCCTGTACAAGACATTGGTGAAAACTTCAGAAAAAACATTAATAAAATAAATCAAAGGTGATTAGTATTCAATGCTAACAAAGACAGTGATATAGCAACAAGTCAACGAGACTAATATGCTTGTAGGAAATCTTACATGCATCGGAACCCATCCTTTTTGTGGAAGTAGTGAAAGGAATAAAGGCTTTCTTATGTCAGCAGTGTGAACCTTCACTGTTTCTCCAGGAGAAAATACTCCCCTAGCACATGCTACAAAATGACCACGTGGTTGCATATTGAGTACAGAGTATTCAGCTGCCAAGGGAAGGCAATTGCTAAAAGTTAATGGAGATTTGACCACAAGACACCAATCCTCGATAGGATCACAACGAATGTCTTTTGCAATCTCTGTGGCTTGTATGCTTACGCAAAACCACAATTTATGGGAACCCTTTGAAGAGGTACCACTTATCTGGCTGCAGTACAATAGTTCTTCAGACTCTGTGAGAGATGATATACATATTCCAGAATCTTTTGGCTCACCAAAACCCTCAGGTTGTCCAGGCTTATCCACCATATAACTCCATGAATATTCATCATGAGTACTAACATTTGAAGGCTTTAATTGCAATATATACACACCAGATTGTGTCAAGGCTGGTAAAGGAAGAGGCATAGAATCTCCAGGCTTCAGTGATCCAACGGATACTTCCTGCTTTACATCATACAAAATTTGTTTCCTGGTCCTAATCCATCTCCTTTGCCTTGCATGGTTCGCAAATTCTAAAGGATTAGATGACTCAGGCCACTTAAGGCTCTCAACATCTGGAGAATATACCCAACCATCAGCATCATTGACGGACAAGGTATCCAAATGCCAATCCTCAGTCCATTCCCAGCCTGATGGTAATCCAACTCTAGAGATTTCCTGTGTGATTAACAGGTATTAGAAGTAAGATAATGGCATCAAGACAGTAATTCAAACTTTGCTAAATATGACAAAATCAGAAGGTCCAAGAACAGAAAGGGTTTTAAGCTTTCGAACTTCCAAATTACATAAAAGTTCAGTTCAGCTATTATTCAATTTGTTTCGCAATATTTTACAAGGTAACTGAAGTTATGTCTTGATGGTGCCTGGAAGAGAGTTATGCTTACATTGTTTGAGGTATTCTTTCAAGCCCTAACATTATTGGTATACTTGGTAATCTTTTGTCAACAACAACGATTTTCTGATTTTGTGAATCATTTATTTTTCACGCACAAAATGAAAAGTCAATTCTGTAATTGTTACCATATCCTTAATGGCAAGTCCTTGGTCCCTTTGTTGGTACATAAATATTCACTATTACTTATCAAATACATAAACAAACATGTAGGAGGCACACAGAAAACAAACAACTATTCATCATCACTCACTTGATTGTGATCTCCACCATCTGAATAATTTGAGTAGCCAACCCAGCCAAGAGATGGGTTGTAGTTTTCGGTTTCAAAAATCTCATCTGTCTGCACTGTGCTACCATCAA
>Ga0307509_10007037_pt1 | contig 14875 bp, 10 predicted proteins | sample 10_EM_MG_FD_202245 | JGI IMG/M metagenome (GOLD analysis project Ga0307509, IMG submission 202245) | Populus trichocarpa ectomycorrhiza microbial communities from riparian zone in the Pacific Northwest, United States - 10_EM | ecosystem: Host-associated > Plants > Roots > Unclassified | place... | reverse complement strand
ATGCAAGGTCACCAAATCTACGGGTGCTCCAAAGAAGAGAAAGGAGGAAGATGATGGTGAATGCAGCTTCTTCTGCCGCTGCTTCTGGCATGAGGTGATTTGTTTTCCTGTGTAGAGCAGAGAGCAGCTGTTCAAGAACTCTTGAACCATTCATTTTGATTTTAGTAGTGATCATTCTTTTCAGTATTATTGTACTGCTAATCATATGTACAAAACCCTTAGATCATATCATCATTTGTTGTAACATCAATTCTAGAATGTAAGCAAAACTAATGATAACGGAAATTACTATGTCTTGTACTCGGAAATTTGTTTTGGTATAAAATAGAGTAAATGATACGATATAAGACCACCCTTAGTCCTTTGATCTTCTACAGGGGGATTACTTCTATCAATGATCGTAAACGGAAGTAAAAATATATGTGAGATCCCCAAGAGAGCTCTCCTTTCCCTCGTTTTGCAAGGAAAAACTTTTGAAGTCCCCCAGACCAAATTGCTTTGAATCTTAAATCCTAATGACAATGTTAATCCCCCAGATCTTAGTTGAGTTTTCTACTAGGTCAAACTTAGTTAAATTCGAGTGAGATCCAAGAGAGCGTGTTTAGTGTTTACTAAAGTTTTTTTTTTATTTAAAAAGACTTGATTAGGTAGTGACTCGGATTCTTCACCGGGTCAAACCTGATCTGGGATTTGACAACTATGATTTTACTGTCTACTCCAAAGAACTTGTGAAAGGGCCCTTTCTGCTGCTGCCGGAAATGAATGAAATGAACCTTTGCTAACAATAAAAGCAACTTTTTTCGTATATATCACAATCTAACATAAAATTCGTATACACATGATCGAGCTTTGGGTTCCGAGAAAAGGAATCGAGCTTTGGGTTCCGAGAAAAGGAAGCAGCGGTAATAAATTAAAATTAAAAGACTAATCTAACAGTTGAAAAAATATAAATGAGATGGAAGCCTTTTCTTTCTCTTCCATTGAAGCCGAAATATCAACTTTTGATTATCTCCTTCTGCCGATAAGCTAGTATCTGCAAAACCAAAGAGCCAGGAGATGAGCAGAGTAATTTTGTACACATGAACGAGCAAAATCAGTCACTGCCATGAGTAGAAGATTGCCATCCAGCAAGAATCACGCTCACCAAATGATCTCTGCTGGAAGAGCAGCTTGCTTTAAGGCCTGCCACTGTTTCTTGTCCTTTCAAAATTTGCAGCTCATCCATAGGGATCTGAGGATGCTTGGTGGGCAAATTTTCATCGGACTGGTGCTTCCCCTTCACTAACAATATTTCAACTTCTTCAGCTTGCAAAGTTGTTTGGTGCGCAACATACTGCATACAGAGTGTATATATTGTCAAGATGAGCCTCGTAAAGAAATTGAGGCGTAAAAAAACAAGGAGAGCCGCGTCACAGTTCGGGTCAGACCACATGTTGTTGATGCCATTTAGCAAAAACATTAAGCACAAACACAAGGCTTACCAACATCATTTCAGGATTATAAATCAATATTGGCCAAGGAAAAAGCGGGGCCATACATCGTGCTGGCGTAGAAACTTCCCCAGCATTGTAAAAACCATGAATGCTGGAATATGAAGCATCATGCTTTGAGACATGCTTATGCATCAAGGCACTCTTAAAACTTTTTCAGAAATGCACGTTAATTGGGCTTAGCATAAGCCATTCAGAATAGCAGGTTAGAATCATGGTCAAATTTGGCTAGTTTTAGAAGTTTCACTAGGTTCCACCGATACATAGAGTAGAATAGGACTAAATGAGGCTTGCTAGCCACTGTTGCCAAAAGCAATGTCTGTCTTGATTGATTGATTTTCCTCAGTTCAAGGGTTATAATTCTAGTGTTCTATCAAGAAAAATAAACCAAGTATTGCGGAATAATAACTTCAATCCTGCTTCTCAAGAAAAAATCATTTAAGGAATTAAGGTGGTGAGAGAGAAATCTCACTTCACATAGGTGTTTGATTGACAAACTGGGCCGGCAGCAAAGGTAGGGCTGCTTTAAAGTTGGTGCACTGTGTTTGTCCAAAGTAATAAGCTTGAGATGAATATCCAACTGCAAACACATAATATGATTAAGTTACACAGGATGCACAAATACATGGGAAGAAATGGCAAAAGGGGCTCAAGGGGTTTGAGACACTAACTAGATAATTCAGTGGTAGATGAAAGCTAGAAACTACAAAAACAAGTACTTAATTCAATCAGATATTGAAATTATTATTGACATTTTTAAGAATTTATACAACTTTGTCCATTGGAAAAGCAATTGTTGCTGTGTAATTTCATGTCCTTGTCAATTAACATTTTGATCGGTTTTTAGTTGTTGTTCTTTTGAGTTATAGACTATCTTGTAAGCAGTGACAGATCTGCAGCTTTGCAACTACCACATACATTTAGGGCACTTTGTAAGGAGTTATTCTCTTTGGATCTATGTTAGTTAACCTCCTATTGATAATACCTAGTTCAAAACATCGAACTCCTCCTGTTGCTACAGTACATCATATTGCTTTTCATAGCTACTTGACATTAAAATTTCATTCATTCCAAACCCTTCCCATCGTTACACTACCAAATCTTCTGAACACCTATATATTTACCTTACCCTTCTCTTAAAGTTGACACATTCAATCAAGTTTTTCAAAACCCTAAATCCCTGTGAATTCTGGCAGCCAAAGCTTCAAGTCAGACCTCCCTTTATCAATAATACGTATTTGCACATCCTTAGAACTAGAAACCCCAGATTTGTTCATCGATGAAGTCCATCATGAAAATCCCAATTTTCTAAACTCTAGCCTAACATGGTAGCCCAAGTAGACAAATAAATCAAATTTGTCCAACATCAATTATGAACTCATGCATGATGTTTCACATTGCAAATAAGGTGATCTCAACAGAAATCAATAAGAGTTAACAGTATCCTAGCATACCTCATCATTTTTCTCATCTAAGCTCCTGAGATATTCTACCAGCTTGGATAAGCGAGTATTTCGTGAATTCTTATTGTTGCAACCACTAGGATTACCATGTCTTGTATGACTCCGAGTACCGCCCCTGCCCCAAGCAAGCATTTCTGTGTTCCACACAAGCCCTGGAGATAATCCCCTGTTTTCTCTATTTGAATCTAAATCGTTTTCAGCACATCCACCCTCTGAATTCACAGCTGAAGAAGAGGGCTGGGAGGTCCGCTGTCTCTTGCGCCTCCTCTGCCTAACTTCTGTAGAGCGGTCATCAGTGGAAGACGAGTCCTTGCCTATATTGTCATCATTTTCATCCTCAATGTCTTCATATCCTTGAAAATCACTGCCTCGACTGTTCCGTCGCCTCCTTGAAATAGGCCGATGTGTTCTCTGTGATCGTGTCATGAAAGTTGATTCTTTACCCAGCGTGCGTCTCTTAACCAGTGCTTCTGACTGTCTTTGAATTATTTGAGCGATTGAAGCTTGAATCTGTTCAAAACAGAAGGGAAACAACACACCAGAAACAGGGAGAAGAGAACATGTTGAGTTTAGGCAATGGCTCTAACATAAAACAACAGTGGCTTGAATAATTCTACATATTACGATCCTTGAAAGAAAAAAGGCATGTAAAATTAGAGGCGCGATGAACAAAGTGAGTATGCCAGAAGTGTCCATTTTAAAGAACCAGTATTCTTCTGCATTAAGGAATCGAAACTCTCCACACAAAGAGCAACGATCTCCAAGATTGTCATCTCACGGACCATCAACTCAGAATTTGAATTAGTGAAATAAATCAATATGGACTGTCAGGTGAAATTCCCATGATGTATGCTTCTTTCCAAGCATGACAATCAAGGGCTCAACAAAGCAACATCATCACAGTTATCTCAATCACTGCTTTTCTTAAATTTAATTCCCAGTGAAATGAAAATGAAGGTTATTGCATATGCATGCAGACGAGGGAATAAAACATAAATCAACACACCTGCTTGTTCCGAGTCCTTTCCTCTTCATGAAAAGCCAATTCCTGAGACCAAATACTCACTCAGCAAACCAGTTGCTTTAAAAAAAAAATTAAAAAACAAACAAACTAGCAAAGTAGTTGCTTGATTGAATGAAATACTTTCGAACGCATTTGACAAGAAAGTAGATGAGCCAAGTCACTTATACCTCTTCCTCATACTTATCAATGTCTGGATATAAGGCTGCAATTAGGGCATCATAGTTTGGATCATCTCTCAAGGATCGCCGACTTGCACAATGTGTGCGGCAAGCAGGGCATTCATTGTTCCTGCAATATATTACCAATTCAGTAAAAAAATGTTAGTGGTACACAGTATATGGAATTATCACAAGTTTATCCCAAACAATGGCATGATAAATGGATTAGGATGTCAGATTACAAAAACACAGATAAAAAGAAGAGTTTCAGTTGTTACATACCCCATTCGCATTGATTTATCAATGCATTCCCTGCAAAAACGGTGCAGGCATTCCATTACAGTTCGTGTTTTCTTTATGATCCCTGTTCAGCCACAAGGCAAGAATAATTTACTAAATGTTTCGCCAACATGGATAACAAGGCAACTTGTAGGTGCAATAAATGCAGGTATTGGAGATTAATCAAACTCCTGAGCAAGCTAACGTGCTGACATACATTGCAGATAGCACGTCAAATGAAGAAATAGTATTACTGCAGAAGTGCCGATGGAAACGAAAGCACAAAGTCCAGTGTTAAAGATTCATGTTCATTCTTCAATCTCAAACAAAGTGAAAATGAAGTATGGAACGGGTATAATAAGTTAATTGGAAACTTTGTAAAAGTTAAGGAAATCCAGCAACCCTCAACAGATCAATCTCCAAGCTGACCACAAAAGAGATTGGTCAATTAACAAATGGTCATCATCTAAAGATCCGGATGGCAGGCATCTCACATGCAATTTACTAAACACGATCTGGTCCAAACATCACTTGAATTACATACACTGGGATGAACTGAGCATTCTTGGATCCTTGGATGAAAACTGAAGGAATAATAGATTGCATTGCATTTGAGAATTTCATACATAACAAAACCTGATGGTTTTCATGACAGTACGCCATAGAACCAACCAACTTCTCGCTTTGAACACTGAGCAAGGGATATAAGCATTTCTTCCTCTTCCTTGTGTTACCATGCTTGCCTTTGAACACTGAACTGTTAATCACAGTTCAGTAAAGCTAAATTTTACAAGTCAGACGCATCATGTCAAATACATGGCCATAGGTTCCCAAGGAGTTCTCTATTTAAGAAAAAATATGCCTCTACCTAACATAAGTTTCCAACTATTTAGATCACATCTAGCAAACAGAACTATTGATGAAATTCTGACACATGTTTAGCAAAAAAGGAGAACAGAAGAAAATTGCAAGCTCAGTACCTAAACATATTGGACACTGCACATCTTTACGAATGTCCAGCAGTTCCACAAAGACAAATCTGCAAATGAAACAAAATGTGAGTGGCCATTTAAACCTACTCGCTGATATATACTAGTACAGTAGAATACAAACATAAGCTAGGTGTTGGAATAGAGCATACGTAATTTGTTTCCAGGAAGAATATAAGTACCTCTTTCAAATCTTTTCATAGAGACTAAAATAACATTGAAAAGAAATGGACTTTGTAGTTCATATAGAGATATGCGGTAAATGTGCACATGCACATAAAAAAATATGTATGTCTTTGCAGGTGGGTGAGTATGGATACGTAAAGCCAAAGAAAGAATGAAAATTTGTGGTAAAAATTCCCCATGACAGTGGAGTACTACATGATGCACATTGCTGTCAGCATACTAGCTTTCACAGTCTTCTTGGGTGATTCTTAGCAGTGGAACTTCATCTCCTTCACCTTCTATTATGCTTAAGACCCCTAGTTCCTAGAAGCGGAAATCCGCATTCTTAATCACATTGTCAACTTCCCTCGTAGTCAAACTACCCATGGAGGATAACCAGCTAGAGGTTGATCGCTTTGATCTTCATAACCGAGCCACACATACAAGGCTCCATTACTAAAAACTTCCAATACTGTGCAGCATGATACACACTGATCACATATGCAAATTCATGCCAGAAACACTCCAAAACAGAGAAGCTTCACTAAGATCAAAGACATCTTCAAAGGGCTGAGTACAATTGAGTTAAACTCGACCCCTACTTGAAAAATGTAAGGGTGGCTGCATTTCTCATCGTTCAGTCATCAATTTAGGAACCACCAATCAGTACTACTAAAAGACACTAGTAAACCAGCAATACTTCCAACGTTAGCAAATTGGTGCAAATTCTCTGTAAAAAATTCAACATTTAGCTTCAACCCCACCAAGAAACAGATCGAGAACATGCACCAACCTCTTACGCATTCAATCATAACAAAACTACTACTCCAAAAAAATCCCACCAACCTCGATAACAAGAAAACGAATCCCCTCGTAATTAAAACCCCATCAGGAACCAAATCAAACCCAAAAATCTTAAAAACTCAGATAAGAAACACAACCAAAATATGCACTTGACTAAATTCCAGGGAAAAAAAGAAGAAGAAATGTGTAAGAATGAAAGCATACTCGGGCTTTTCCTCATTTTCAGAACTGGAAGAAGAAGACGACTGGGTTCCATCAGATTCTGAGTAAAAGAATAAGAAAAACAGCTTCAATTAATCAATTATTTTACATTACACGTCAAGAAACATTTACACACACATAAAAACACAAGAAGAAGGAAATACCTTCTTTCCCTTCTCCTCCTCCTCCTCCTCCTCCCCCTTCCTCTTCTCCTTCCTCTTCCTTTACTTCATAATCTTCTTCTTCTTCTTCTTGAACTTCTGCTTCTTCTTTCTTGTCTACTTCCTCCTCCTCCTCCTCTTCTAGTTCTTGATGCTGACCATTTTGATGGTGCTGCTGTTCCTGGTCAGTTGGATGCCCGTTTTGTAGAGGAGGAGATAGCTCAGACAAGTCTTGTCGTTGCTGTTGATGATGATGTTCTTGCTCTTGCTCTTGCTCTTCACCTTGTTGTTGTTCATTGTCGGGATTAATGTTGTCCGGTGAAGAAGCCGAGGCGTGGGCAGGCATTGATGGATGCTTCTCTTGTGTGTCGCTCTGTAAATATGAGATTTTGCTGTGCCGTCAAATATACATACATATATTTTTGGTGTGTCTGCTGCTGCTTGTGTGTATGATGATGTTGTTAAGAAAGAGAAACGAAGAAGAAGATGGGAGAGTGAGAGCTTTGTTGCCTTTTTTTTGTTTTTCTATTTTTTCCCTTTGTTTTTATACTTTTCCTTTTCCTTTAAACATTTTATAATAATTTTTTAATCAAGTTTTTTTTATTATTCTTTCCTAATTAAAAGAACATATTTTAATATTTTACTAAATAATTATATTTTTTTAGGTTGTGTGCTTTGTTACGTACAAGATAAAAAAAAATGAATAGAAATAAATAGAAATATTAAAATATTTATCTCTATATTAATTTTAAAATGATTTTTTTTGTTTTTTTGTTTATTCAGTAAATGAGCCAACAATTTATGGATTTATTATTTATTATTATTATTATTGATGAATTTGCGTTATGGGTAGTGTCAAAATAGGGAAAGGAGGTGCGAGGAATGGATGTTACGGCCACCGAGAGAAGCAGCACCTGTTGCCTTGGTGGGCGGCCTTCTGTCTCTTCACTTTTGCCCTTTTTCTCACTCCTTTTTCTTTATTTCTTTTTTTTTTCTCATTATTTTCTTTAATATTTAAATTGGTTTTCTGGCTAAATAATTCAGTTGATTAAGTCATTCTTAATTAATTTTAATCTAAAATGTTATTATTGGTTTTGAAGCTAAATAGTGTTTTCATACCAATTAAAAAATGAATTATTTCACTAGTTAATCAAAATAAAATAAAATAAATATTTATGATTCTAAGAAAACGTTTGAGCTAAGCATCTATTACAGTATGTGGTTTCAAAACTTGGGGGAATGGTTTTTTAAGATATTTCATTGATTTAAAGAAAAAGAAATAAAAGATAAATAATTTATTAATTAATTTCAAAGTTAATTCTGAGCTAAACTAAATGAACTTCTTCACTGGTCAAACTTAAATATGGTTATTACTGTATGAATCTCTTAAAAATTCCCTAAAAATAAAAGGAAACTTCACTACGGATTAATAGAGCTCAAATAAATGCAAGAAATGAAAAAAAAAACTTTTTTTTTTCATAACCTATGAATCTTAAAACCAGTGTAAACTCGTAAATTTGTTAAGTTAATTCATATATCGATAGATCAAGAATCTATCGTAAAAAGATATTATTTTAATTTTTTAATAAAAATTCAAATAATATTATTTTGAATAATTTTTTAAAAAAAAATAAAAAAAATAATAGAATTAATTTGATTGAATCTCGTTCGGGTTTGATCATATGAATGACTCGACTTACAAAATCATTCAAATTCGATCGGGTTTTAACTTTCAATACGGTTAAGAAAACCGAACTCGGTCAGCGAATCAACCGCCTCGCCAATCCCATTTGTAATTATAAGTATGCTTAATTAAAGTCATGCTCGAAATGATAGAGGAGTTAGCAAACTCCGATACTAACACCTAGTAGGTGAGGGATTGTGGATCTGTCATGTTGGAAACTCTTTCTGGGCATGAAAGTTAGGTCAACGATCCCACTTGCCCTGACCTATTAAATCCATTTGCATCTCTGAACTAGAACAGCTGGAGAACGAATTCAACAAGTTGGAATATGATTGGATTTCTTGACCATTAATGCCCAACTTGAACTGGGCCTGACTTAGGGCATCAGACACCTTTTTGCCTTTTTTTTTAGGGTCCCAAATGATTATTTATTTGTATATTTGTCAGTTGAAGACAAAGAAATCGCCCTTCGACAGAGTCCCATGTTGGCAAAGATATGCTTTAACTAGAATGCGAAGCATCCCATGTTGATTATTATCGCAGTGACTCTATCAGTACTGGTGGCTAAGAATAGATCAGAGACGGCGCATGTCACCGCGCAGCTGCCTTTTGTTGACGAAGACAGCTTACCTTTCTCAACTCTGATATCAAGAGCTGGAGCTGCCATCTTGCCCGACGAGCACATGTTCGTTCAATTCGATGTATCTCAACTCATGCAATGCTATGGACACTGATGAGTGTTCAATGTAAGTTTTAAATATGGAGGGATTTCCCTATTTGGTAAGAGTAAAATGATTGTCAAGATCCAATCATTAATTATTTAGATATTGTTTAGTTATAGTTTTAGAAGGTAAAGGTGGAGTTCGATAGAACGGAAGCGACTTGTTTTTTTTTTATTATTATCTTGAAAGCATGAAAATTCATTTCAAAATTGTTAATTTTAAATCTGTCTCTGAAATATATTTTTTTTCTATCATGAAAACATGTTAGGTGTATATCCATGCAGAGAACCAAAAACAGCAAGTTGATCGCAAATTGACCTTGTATGAGCTAAATAACACATGAAACAAGCTGGATCATATCCCAAGAAAGATATGCCGATTGACTAGAACTCAGGCCTTCATGGCAACTCTATCGCAGTCTTTTCAGTATGATTAGTAGCCCTAGAAACCCCATGTGATAACTGATAATATATTGATTGAAGCAAAACACTCAATACAAGTCAAGTCAGTGCCTGCAACAATACCCTGAAACTATTAGAATAAGTTGGGTTAAGTTAAGTAGCTAAGCCACACTGGTAGCATATGCCTAGTGCCACAGCTAGCAACCCTGACACCATGCATGGTTGTCACACAATGTGACATTAGCATTTGTTTAGCCGGAGAAGTACATAATAATAATAATAAGAAGAAGAAGAAGAAGAAGAAGAAGAAGAAGGGAAAGAGTATCAGCATCACTACATCCCTAGGATGACAGAAGAGAGAGAGCAATCGGTTTAGCTTATCTGGAAATGTTTGTAAGTGGCATTTTCTTGGATTGTTATCTTAATTCTTCCCCTTTCATCAGCCTGTCCACATACCATATCCTTCAACTGAGTGCCATGAGTTCCATTCACTTTGCGGCTTGAGCCTTCCACGTGAGATTCAACAACATTCTTCCTTCGCCTCTCATTGTGTCCGGCCAACCGCCTGCGACAGCTTCTTTTGGTTTCATCAAATTCTGATAGTTCATGGAATCTGCATCACAATCCTCCTCAATCAGACTATACAAAACTGTCACAGTTTTTAGCACTCCTTGATGATCTATGACATCAGAAAGGCCAAAGACATCATAAAGTTCTTATTCCTGCGTATGTATGTGGTTTGATTAAGATACTTAACATGCGTGTCTGTGTTGATTAATTTCAAAGAAGGACACGGAAGAGAAGTGCTTAAAATTTTATAAAATGAGGCAGCAAAGACGAGGTTTTTTTTTTTTCAAATTAGCACAACAAGAAAAAAAAATTCCCTAATCGTGCCAGTGACATTGTCACAACAAATAAAATTATTTTGCTGTAACAGTGCCACTAGCTACCGTGACTTGTTGCTCAGAAGAGATTGCCGCATGTGTTATTTATCCAGTTTTTTTCCTCGATTTGATTTGATTTGATGTTTCCTTGTTGACTGTGTTAGTTTTGAAAAGAAAGAAAAACAAATCCAGCAAAGCCAGTGGATTCCATCTTTATTAAAGAAACGATACCAAATTGAACAAAGAGGACAGATGTGATATAATCCACAGCTTAATATGCTAAGATAAAGTAAGATTATGGAATCATTGAATTGCAAGAAGAAGAAGGCATGACATTTGAAGTAGACTAGAATCCTGCAATAAAATGTCAAATCTGGCCGAATCATTGAATTTTATCTTCTTGCCTTTACCACAACCTTAAGATATGTCCAGATCCACTAACATAAATAATATTATCCTAAAACCTTAATTAATAAAAAATGTTACTTAGACTAACAAAAGCTAACTGTTCTGAAATCATTTTTCAAAATTTGTACAACCGTTTTAACCTAGCATTGCCTCTTTTGCACTTCATTTTTTTTTTCCAGCATCGACTTGTGTCATGCATCAAGCAGATCTCATTATTAAAAGTTGTCAAGTCCAATACCTTTTAGGTTCTCCTCCGGTAAATTACTAAATCAGCTTCTATCAAAACATCAAAAAATTCAAAAAAAAAAAGGGGGGGGGGGGGATTAAACAGAAGTAAAGAGAATTTATCATCAACATCATTCAAAAAATAGCATCTTCTCTTATCAGAAGCAAACTACACCAGGGAAAAGCGGATGATCAACAGCAGTAAACTTTGACAACCCCAGCTAGTCACCCCAGATTTTCCGAAAAAGGGAAATGGTAAGAAATGAGCATGAGACTTTCTTATTAAAGGCGTCAAATTCAGGTTATATAAGCAGCAATTAAGGCAAAACAAGAAACCTAAAATCCAAATTACTTGGAAGCCAAGTTGGGATCAACCCCATATATGAATCTTTGTTTCTACACTGTTTAGTTTAAGTAAAGCGAGAAAAAAAAGACACTTGAAACTTTGCAATTATTTAATGAAACAACAGTAAGCTAAAGTTTTTCAACATTATGGACCACAATTAGACACAAAGATCAAAACTTTTCCACATATTCAGCTAAAACAATGACAAAAAAAGAAAAGGGCACTCATTTCTAACCTGCTACATTGCTGGCAAAACCTCTGCCTAATTCCAGCTACAAGCACAACCTGAGCCTTAGCATGATGTCCACAAACCTTATGCCTCCTATGATATTGCTTTGCATCAGTCAGATTAGCTGTACACTTCTCTACTTGACAACACCTCATCCCTCCTCCACCACCACTTGACACCCTCCTTCCTCCACCAGCAGCAGCAGCAGCAGTAACTACCACTTTCTTTTTCTTGTTACTCTCGAAAAATTCATCTTCCATAAACCCCATCTGGTTTTGCTCATACCCTTCATCATCTGAAGAGTCATCAGCACTATCCTTCTTCATTACTTCCCTCCCCATCACCATCCTAATTTGCTTCCCCTTACCATCCATTTCTTTTTGGAAGAAAAAAATTAAAGAAAAAAGAAAACTTGGGTTCAAAAGGTGAGGTTCCAAAGGGTGAAAAGAATGACAAAAAAGAAAGGAAAGATATATGCTTGAGGTGGGAATTAGAGTAGTAAGTAAAGGATAAAAGGTGAAAAAGAGTCAGGACCACAACCACAAGCTCCATTTTTATTGTTTCTTTTCCTGTTTTTTTCTGCCCTTTTCCCTATCCAAGCCTGGTTTTGTTTTTTTGTACATAGGAAAGGCTATGAGGTAAGGAATGTCAAGTAGTACAATAATAACACTGCCATACAAACAAGCAACCCAAAGAGAAGGAAAGAATAAACAATTCATCTATTTGGAGAAAGGGGGAGGGGGGAGATGGTAGTAACATTGCATCATCCTTCAAATTTTTCATTTTAGCTATATTAACCCCTAATCACAATTTTGGGCAATATCAATAATCCGAACGGCTAGGAGATTTCATCCGAGAATTGTTAAAGGTTGACACTTTTTGGAATTTAATACAGCTAGATGGCTACCATGTGTTGTCTCAAGTGTTCAGGGGGTTCCATGCGAGGATTGTGACAAAAAATTACAAGTAAGAGGTTTAAGATGCTTGAAATTGTGATTGAGAGGCTAAAATGACTAACCTTCTAAACTTTGAGGACCATATGGAGGGGAGGTAAGTTTACCTGGTGCAAGTACTTACTGGTGGTGGTCTTGCCTGGGCTCGTGAGGGGGTGGCCCTACAAGGTTGCAGACAGTGTGACCAAAGAATTGAAGAGTGAGTACTGTTGCTAAGCTCTGTGTGTGATGTGTTAGGTTTTGTGTACATCTTTCTTTTTGAATGGGACAACTATGAACTGCTTTGACAGGGATCTACTACACCTAGTATACCTTCTCCACATTGGTATCAGCGTGTAACACCTTGCCATCTGGAAAAACTAAGGGGTCTCGGTTTTTATGAATTATTTGATTGGTGGATGTGACCTTCAAGGATGTGCCATTGGTATGGTGAATATGAGGCATGAATTTTCATGGAGAGTGAGAGTAATTTGGTAGGTGAGAGGTGTTTATAGCTTGGAGAGGTGGTGAGATGTGATTGGTTAGGTGTGGGAGTGGTGTGGCTTTAGGTTTGATTGTTATTGGGAGAGGCCAATGAGGGATCGAGACATGGTAGGGTTTCATGGGGATGATGATGATGAGTAGTTAGCTTGGAGAATTTGGTGTTTGTCTCCTATCAATAAGTATGGTACTATCTCTGTTTACAGTGGTGGGGACTATAGATTCTTTCCCCTTAAAAAATCCTGAACTCATTGGGCCTTGGTGACATTAATGGTGGAAAAAACAAAACCAGCTCTCCAAGTTGCACAGCCATCAACCCAAAGCTAACCAAATTTCTATCCTTTTCGATCCTCGCCCATCTATTATACTTAAAAGTTGAAGTGTTCGTTCTTTTTATTCAATTACAGATGATAATATTTTATATTTATATCTTATTCATATAATCTCGGAGCTGGAAGTCTAAATGGCTTTTTAACTGATGGATTCGATGGAACGAGGCTGCGAGGACTTTATCCAGAGGGCAGACAACTCCAATGGAGAATAACCAATCACAATGAGAGCATGACCTTCACTTTTACATCTTAAGAGGGCACCATCGAAATGTTTGGAAGAAAGTAATCCTGGCATAAGTTTTGATGGTGCCGAGGAAAAACTCTTCCCGGCCGGCCTTATGGCTGGAAATCTAGCCCAAACGAGCTGGAATTTCAGCGGAGGACACCCGACACCTAGCTATCATGCTTCTCTCTGCATTCTTTTTTCTTCGTCTTTCCACGCAAACTTTCCATGCACATGAATCTTTTATGGCACATTCAAACTTCAACTTTTTCTATACAGAGAATATACTATTTTCTGCATTAATAATATTGATCATCATCAACATTTCAATCAAAGGCATATATACTTGGCATAACAACTATAGCATCATACAATAACCAGCATATCATTTTTTTTCTGTGAAAAAAGTTCAAGATCTTGGTCTATATATATATAAATACACTCAGTTATCGTAAAATCTAGATCTCATCATTGGTTAGAGCTTCACTTAGTCATTGATAACTAGCCTCGACAACATGCACTCACATTCTAGACCATAATTAACCATGTCATTCTAGATCTAATCCATAAAAGCTGTTCATGTCATTTCAAACCATAAAAAGCTAGGCAAAGCATTAATCATGCCTTATAATGCATACATTTTTTTTTTTATGTTTTTTTTCATACACTACAGTCTTTTATTTTTGTTGATTTAAGCATTAAAATGACGCATCAAAATGTTCATTGTATTGACAAGACTTGTTTTACAAAAAAAAAAAAAAACCCATGAACTCATGGTGAAGCTCAATCACACTATCACAAAAATCCAATTTGTAGCTGAAGTTTTTTTTTTGTTTTTTTTACTTTATCAAATTTATTTTTAACTTATATCAACCTATGTGTAAATATGAAGTTTTTAACATTTTTTCTTGATGTAAACAATCAAATATGAGACCTCATGTACCTTAAAAAGTTCATGGGATAGAAAGAAAAAGGAATTTTTTGACAGAGTTCCATGATTTCGATACAGCCCTCATTCTTAACAAGGATTTGACAGGGCAACCTTAAAAGAACCTTTCCTTCCTTTCGTCCCCCTTCTCCATCGATCTTTGTTAACTGTTTGAATCTATGTGATTTGATGTCTGATGATATTTCTTTGTGGCTGGATGTTATAGCAAGTTCCTATGCCTTGTCATTTCTAGCATGGGATACGAGGATGGAAATGACTATTCCCTGTTATACAAATAGTTAGCAAAAAATAAAATAAAAAATTTA
>Ga0307509_10007036_pt1 | contig 14878 bp, 17 predicted proteins | sample 10_EM_MG_FD_202245 | JGI IMG/M metagenome (GOLD analysis project Ga0307509, IMG submission 202245) | Populus trichocarpa ectomycorrhiza microbial communities from riparian zone in the Pacific Northwest, United States - 10_EM | ecosystem: Host-associated > Plants > Roots > Unclassified | place... | reverse complement strand
GGCAGCGCGGCGCCCTGGAGAACCTCCGCGACTACGGCTGGACCAAGGTCACCGCCCGCTACTTCCTCCAGCAGTTCCTGATGGGCTTCGGCGCGCTGTCGTTCCTGGTCTACCTGACCTTCATGGCCACGTACACCACGCTGTACGGCTGGCCCGGCGTCTCCCCGTTCTGGACCGCGATCGGCCTGATCTTCGTGGTCGAGAAGACCGTCTCCGTCCGCCGCGCCGGCCCCCTGGCGATCCTGGTCGCCGCGCTGATGATCCCCGAGATGCTCTACGACCTCTTCCAGCACGCCGTCTACTTCACCTCCCTGTGGGGCCTGGTCCGCCGCAGCGAGGAGAAGTGGGTGGCCACCTAGCCCATCCCCCACGCAGGCTCACGCATCGGAACCCTCTAGGAGAAGCGTCTATGTACGGAAGAGTTGTCGGCGCCGGAACGACCGGCGCCGGTGGGGCCACGCTGGCCGCGACCGGCCTGTGGCTGAACAGCATGGCGATGATGGTGGCGGCGACCACGCTGGTGGCGGCGGGGATGGCGGTGTACAAGCTGGCACCGCGGGCGCGGCGCCGATAGGGCGTCGCCCCGGGTGATCCCCCGTTTCAGGCGTCCTGGTCGTGCTGGTCGTGCTGGTCGTGCTGGTCGTCCATGCCGGCCAGGACGAGGGGGAGGCGGTCCGTCGCACCCTCGGTGAGGCGGACCGGAACGCCCCAGTCCTGCTGGTGGACATGGCAGGCGGGGTGTTCGGTGGAAGGATCGTCGTCGCAGGACGCGGCCATCGCGGAGACGTGCAACACGCCTTCCGTGACGGCCTGGTCGAGGGTCAGGGTGCGGTTCAGGTCCGTGCCGGCACCCTCGCCGCCGACGAGCAGTTCGGGCGGGGTCGCGGAGACGAGCAGCCGGGTCGAGGGGCCGTAGCGGGTGTCGAGCTTCTGGCCCGCCGGAGCCTGGAAGATGACGTCCAACTCCAGCTCGCCCGGGGCGACTTCGGTGGCCGCGCGCCGGGTGCCACGGGCGACGGACCCGACCCGCACCGCCTCCTCCGGCAGACGCAGCCGGGTCAGCCGGTGCCGGGCCGACTCGACGACCAGGATCTCGTCACCGACCAGGACGGCGTCGCTCGGTTCCCTCAAATCCGTGGCCAGCGTGGTGACTTCTCCGGTCACCGGGTCGTAGCGGCGCAGCGCGTGGTTGTACGTGTCGCTGATCGCGACCGAGCCGTCCGGGAGCGCGGTGACGCCCAACGGGTGCTGGAGCAGGGCCTGTTCGGCAGTTCCGTCACGATGCCCGAAGTCGAAGAGACCGGTACCGACCGCTGTGTGCACCGCCCCGTCGAGGTCCACCCAGCGCAGGGCGGACGTCTCGGAGTCGGCCACCCACAGCCGGTCGGCGGTCGCGGCGAGCCCGGACGGCTGCGCGAACCAGGCCTCGGGGCCGGGCCCGTCGACGAGCCCTTCGTTGGCGGTACCGGCGGTGACGAAGACGGTCTCGTCGGCAGGGTCGTAGGCCCAGAGCTGATGCACACCGGCCATGGCGATCCATACCCTGCCCTGCCACTCGGCCACATCCCACGGGGAGGAGAGGCTGACCTCGCGGGCGGGGCCGGAGGTGGGCTCGCGCAGCGTCCACTGGCGGCCGGTGCCCGCGAGGGTGGTCACGGCGCCGGAGGCGAGGTCGACCCGTCGTAGCGCGTGGTTCACGGTGTCGGCGACGACGACGGACCCGTCCTCGCCGAGGGCGAGCCCCTGCGGTTCGTTGAAGGCGGCGGAGTCGGCCGAACCGTCGTGCAGGCCGCGCGCCCCGGAACCGATCCGCCGTACGACGCTCTCCCCGTCCGCCGCCAGCTCGACCAGCTGATGCCGGGTGGTGTCGCTGACCAGGAAGTTCCCGGACGGCAGGGCCAACGCCTTGCCGGGGAAACGCAGCACCGTCGGCTCCGGCTCCGGCGCCACGTACGGTCCGTCGCCGCGCCGGAGCGTCCCCTTCGCCGCGTGCTCGGTCTCCAGCTCCGTCACCAGCCGCTCGATGGCGTGCGCGTGGCCCTCGCCCGCGTGCTGCGCGACGACGTACCCCTCCGGGTCGATCACGACGAGCGTCGGCCACGCACGCACCGCGTACTGCTTCCAGGTGGCCAACTCCGGGTCGTCCAGCACCGGATGCCCGACGCCGTACCGCTCGACCGCGTCCACGACCGCCTGATGCTCGGCCTCGTGCACGAACTTCGGCGAGTGCACGCCGACGATCACGACGGTGTCCCGGTGCTTCTCCTCCAACTCACGGAGTTCGTCGAGGACATGGAGGCAGTTGATGCAGCAGAAGGTCCAAAAGTCCAAGATGACAATGCGTCCGCGCAGGTCGGCGAGGCTGTACTGCTTGTCACCCGTGTTCAGCCAGCCGCCCTTGCCGGTGAGCTGGGGGGCGCGGACGCGGGCGCGTCGGGGAGTCGGGGTCGCGGATGCGTCGGTCATGAATCAAGACTGCCACCCGCGACTGACAGTCACCTCGCCGGACCGTCACGTCGCGAGATGGTCCACGAAGATCCCGACGAGTATCCGGCCGTCCCGCTCGGGGATCGGCAGGGAGAAGTGCACACGGTCGCGGTCGTAGAGGCGTTTGCCGTGCCAGTCGCACCGGTAGGTGTCGCCGTCGTGGTCGACGTTGCGCTGCTCCCATGCCTTGACGTTCTTCTTCGTGTTGGCGCTCTCGGGAGAGATGTCCAGACCCAGCGCGTCGAACCTGCGCATGACCTGGTTCAGGTCGCCACCGCAGTCCGCCAGTGTCCGGGAGAATTGGTCGTTGAGAGCGCCGAGGAGCGTGACCAGCCAGGGCAGTACCTCGGAGTAGGAGCCCTTGAAGTGGTGCAGGCGCAGGGAGTCGGCGAAGAGCAGCCGGGGGAAGGCGTCCTCGGTGAAGGCGAAGAAGTGCTCGGCCGGGACGGGTTCGTGGGTGAACAGGCCTCGCCAGAAACCCGGCGCGTCCTCCGGCGTCCGCAGGACGTGCGCCTTCACCTCGTCGTGGCCCGTCTCCGTCGTTCGCGTGACGGTGAGCCAGCCGGACGGCCAGTCGGGTTCCTTGGCGTACGGCGCGAGGAGGCAGGACATGGCCCGGCCGTCCGCCGCCCTGGCCAGGGCGTGTGCCGTGCCCCAAGAGGGCTCGCGCCAGGGGCCGTCGGCCACGCGGACCGGCTGGGGCACATCCGCCTCGTCGGGTTCCACCCGCTTGCACTTGCCCAGCAGCTTCTGCAGCCGGACCCGCTTGTCGCGGGGTAGTCCGCCGTCCGGTGAATAGAGGACGTCGAACAGCGCGACGGACGGGCGGCACTCGGTCTCGTACGCGGGTTCCATGAGAGCTGCTTTGCGGCCGTCCGCAAGCGGCTCCAATAACTCCGCGAGCAGGTCGAGGGCGTCCTGAAGATCCGAGTCCGTCAGCTCCCGCCAGTCGAAGCACTCCTCGCCCACGACGACGCGATAGTCGTCGCCGGCCGTGGCATCACCTGTCACGTCGAGCACGGGCGAGCCTCCCCAGGTCGGTCTCGATCTGGTCGAAGAAGCCGCTCGGCCAGTGACTGAGCTCGCCCTTGTCGTTGATGCCGATGGGCAGGGTGCGGTCGTGATCGAAGTAGTGCGTGACCATGTCCTTCGCGGGGAGCGAGCCGTCCTGCGCCACGGCGAGCCGGGCTCCGTTGAGAACGTGGTCGCTGTGCGTCTCCACGAGTACCTGCACCCCGCTGCCCGCCACACGCGCGAGGAAGCGGCCCAGACGGGACTGTCCCGCCGGATGCAGATGGGCCTCCGGGTTCTCCACGATCAGTAGGTCGCCCGGCTCGGTGAGCAGACCGGCGACGATGACGGGCAGGGCGTAGGAGACGCCGAAGCCGGTGTTGGCGGGGCGGATCTCCTCTCCGATGAGGCTCGTCTCACCGAAGCGGATCGTCCCGGCCATGATGCCTGCGGCCAAGCGGGCGGTGATCCGCAGTGGCCGGATGATCTCCGATGCCCACGCCTCGGCCTGGGCCCTCAGCTGCGGACCGGCGCCGTCCGGGTGATGCAGCGGACCCCGCACCTCCCCGCGCGGACTGCGGGGGCCGATCGCACGGGTCTCGCGCAGCGCCAACACCTGTGCCGTGAACTCGCCGTGCACACCCACCCCGATCCGGTCGGGTTCGTCGGCGGACAGGGCCAGGGTGTCGCGCGGGCCGAGGCGCTCCGCGCACAGATAGGTGAAGGCGGGATCGGCGACACCCGGTCCGATACCGGGTACGACCGCCACCGGGAGCCGCCGTACGTCCAGATGCAGGGCCTGTTCGGCATCTGGCAGGCCGAAGCCGAACACCCATGACTCACCGCCCGGTCCGCCGAGTCGTACCGTGATCTCCGTCGCGCCGGATGTCCAGTTGAGTACGTCGCGGGCCTCGCCGAGGGCCAGGCCGAGCGGCCCGTTCAGCCGGACCGTGCCGCCCGCCTTGCCGCCGCCGGACATGGCCGCCAGCCGGGCCAACAGCAGGGACTGGATCACGGTGCTCTTGCCGCCGCCGTTGACGCCGGTGAGGACGGTCAGGGGGCGCACTTCGAACGACTCCGACTCGAATCGTTTGAAGCCCCGGATCTCCAGAGAGGTGATCACCGGCCGGCTCCCGCGTCCTCGACGGCGGCCTTGAAGCGGTAGTCGACGCGGAACCGGTCTGCGGTGGAGGAGGTGATGGCGTTGAGGTAGACGAAGTCGACGGTCATCCGCGCCCGCGCGGCCTGTACGACCGCCGTACGGCGCGCACGCAGATCGGCGGTGGTGTGTTCGGGGTCGGCCAGGGCGAGCGACCAGCTCTCGAACATGGCGCGGTTGATCGGACGGCGGTAGTCGTCGCCCGTGGGCCACTTGCGGAAGGCGTGCTCCCCGAAGACGAGGTACGCATGGGTCATCGCACGTTCGAAGGCGGCCTCAAGCGCGGCCACCCGCTCGTCCGGGACCTGCTTCGGATCGTCGAGCAGCTCGGTGGCGTCCATCAGGAACAGTTCCATCATGGGACGCTCCTGGTACGCCTCGACGCCCTTCAGCCAGAACGCGGCGAACCTCAGTGCCATCTCCCGGTCGTTCATCCGGATGTGGTTGGTGAGGCGGCCCCCGGTGGCCTTGGCGAAGGCGTCGGTGTGGGTCATCCGGTGCAGGACGTCCCTGCTGCGCGGGCTGCTCATGCAGTGCCGGATCTCCTGCGCGTTCAGCGGGGTCCCGCCGGTGTTGATCCGCTTGAAGATCTCGTACGTCACTCCGCGCGGGGTCGTCGGGTCGATCACGTTGACGATCAGCTGGGTGTTGTTGATCCGCCGCTGGAACGGCACGGGGAGATCGCTGAAGCGCAGATCCTTCAGGTCGTCCAGATGCTCCAGCTTCCCGAGGGCGAATCCGGTCTTCTCCCCGCCCCGGACGAACGCGTGCAGTGTGGACAACCGCTGAAGGCCGTCGACGACCCGGAACGACCCGTCGGTGTCCTCCGCGAAGTAGAACGCGGGCAGCGGGATCTGAAGCAGCAGAGACTCGACGAGCAGGGACTTCTGATCGGCGCGCCACACCTGCAACCGCTGGAAGTCCGGAGCGAGTTCGATGGAGCCCTCGTCGATCTGGTCGAGGATGTTACGCAGGGAGAACTGGCTGGTGTTCACCCGGATCTGGTCGGGGTTCCACGGCCGTTGGATCCGCTCGGTGTCCCCGCTGGAGTCCTCGACCTCGATGTCCGTGGCGTGTCCTTCGAACACGTCCTCCACGACGTCCGGGGTCGTCTGCGCACCTTCGATTGCCATGTGCGCCATCCTAGGGGCGGGTGATCGAGGAGATGGGGGCGTTGCGTCGATCTCCCCCGCCGTGCTTCGGCGGTGCGTGGTGCCGGCCGGCGGCGATGCCGAGGACGTCCGTCAGGGACTCGACCAGGCGGCGGGCGATCCAGCGGAGTTCGTCCGCCGTCAGAGGTGCGTCGTCGTCCACCATCGGCCGGGCGAGGCCCAGGATGACGGCTGCTGTTTCGAGTTGTCGGCGTCGCTGGTCGGAAGGTTGTGACTGTGGCTGGTCGGTCATGGTGATGCCGGGCGTCGTACGGGCGGCTCTGCGAGCTGCTCTGCGGGCAGGTCGAACCACACGCCCTTTCCCTCCGGGTGGGACTGGCCGCCGCACGGGATGTCCGGGCCGTGGCCCCAGCGGCCGTCGGTGAGGGCGTCCACCAGGAACAGGCCCCGGCCACCGCCTCGTTCACCCGGTTCTGCCGTCAACTCCCTTATCACCGGCGGGTTCTCGTCCCCGTCGTACACCACGACCCGCAGCCGCCCCTCCTCCACCGCCAGCCACAGCACCGTGCCGTCACCGCCCTTCGCATGGACGCAGGCGTTGGTGACGAGTTCCGAGGTGCAGAGGATCGCGTCGTCGACCAGGGCACGGTCCAGCTCCAGCGTTCGCAGGACGGTGGCGACGAAGTCGCGGGCGATGTGGGGGGAGGTGTCGAGGGGTGGGCAGATCAGGGTGTACGAGGGCATGGGGCATCAACTCCGGTGGAGTGAGGGGGGTTTGCGCGAGCCCGGGCTCGTTGCTGTCCGGCGCCCCGGTGTCGACGGCCGGGGTGGCACTTCCAACGGGGGGTGGGCGTGCGGGAGTTGCGGATGGGTGACCGCATGGGCACCCTCCGTGAGTACGACACGAAGGTACTCGGTATATTTGCAACGCCGCAAGCGAGTCAGTGGAACTGAGGAGATGTCATGCCGCCGAGGGTCATCCCCACCGCACGTCAGGTACGCCTTGGTGCGGAACTGCGCAGGTTGCGCGAGGCGGCGGGGCTGGTATCCCGTGACGTCGCGGCCTGGTTGGGGACGAACCAGGCCCAGATCAGCAACATCGAGTCGGGGAAGCACGGCATCAGCGAGGAACGGCTACGCAAGCTCGCCGAGCACTACTCCTGCGACGACGCTCAGCTCATCAACGCGTTGGCCGAGATGGCCAACGAACGGAGTACCGGCTGGTGGGAGGAGTACCGCGGCGTGCTGCCGCCCAAGGCGCTCGACCTCGCCGAGTTGGAGCATCACGCGGCGTACGCCCGCCTATTCGAGGTGGTGCACATCCCGGGAGTCCTCCAAACCGAGGAACATGTACACGCAGCCTCGATGTTCGTCGCGCCGCGTCTCACGGAGGCAGACCACGAGCTACGTGTCGCGTTCCGGATGCGCCGCCAGCAAGTCATCGCTTCAGGGACGCCGTACGACGTGATCATTCACGAAGCGGCACTACGGATGCATGTGGGAGGCTCGAAGGTCGCCCGTGCTCAGCTCGAACATCTTCGTGAGGCATCCGGCCGGGAGTCGGTCACCCTTCGTGTCATCCCGTTCGCGGCCGAGGGGTTCGCGGGGGCGGGACTTTCCATGCAGTACGTTGGCGGCGTCGTACCCCAACTGGACACCGTGCAGATCGATACGCCCCACGGCGCCGAGTTCATCGATGCCCCAGCACGGTTGAACCGCTACCGAACCTGGGTCGAGATCTTCGACAAGGCAGCACTCCCACAGGAGGCTTCCCTCGACCTCATCCACCGTATCGCCCAAGAACTCTGAAGGAACACCCGTGCCCGAACCCCTCCACTGGCAGAAATCGTCGTACTCCGCAGGAACCGACGACAACAACTGCCTGGAGATAGCCGCCGCCCCCACCCTCCACCTCCGCGAGAGCGACGACCCCGCCGCACTCCTCACACCCGCCCCCACCGCCCTGCACGCCCTGCTCACCGCACTGAAGGGTCAGTTCAGGGTGTGAAGCGCTCAGCTCCCGGTGAACCTGTTGAGCAGGTTGTGGGGTGTGTCGTCGCCCAGGACCTCGTGCAGGTCGGGTTGTTCGGCGGCGGACGTGGCGCTGCGGGGGAACATCGCCTGCTCGTACTCGGTGAGTGCGGTCTCCGTGTCGTCGGGGTGGGCGGCTATGGCCCGGGCGAGTTCCGCGCCGTCGTACATGGCCAGGTTGGCACCTTCGCCGTTCGGGCCCGTGAGGTGGGCGGCGTCGCCGATCAGGGTCACGCCCGGTGTCCGGTCCCAGCGGTGGTCCACGGGCAGGGTGTGGAGGGTGCGCAGGACCGGAGGGGTCTCACCGTCGGTGATCAGTGCGGTGAGTTCCGGCGCCCAGCCGTCGAACTCGCCCGCGATCCGCGCGGTCGCCTGGGCGGGGTCGGTGAAATCGATGGCCTCGAACCAGTCCCGCGGCTTGGCGAGCATCACCCAGGAGTGGACGTTCCCGTCGCGCTCCTGGTGAGCCATGATCCCCTTTCCCGGTTCGAGCGCCATCGTCGCTCCGGCGCCGAGGGTCTTCGCGCCGGCCGGGTGCCGGGTGTCGCCGTCGGACAGGTAGGTCTCGACGAACGAGATGCCGATGTACTCGGGCGTCACGTCGGACAGCAGCCGCCGCACCCTCGACCAGGCGCCGTCCGCGCCGACCAGCAGGCCGGTGACTACGGTGGTGCCGTCGGCGAAGGTCACCTCATGGCGGCCGTCGCCGAGGGAACGGACACCGCTGACCTTGTGCCCCCACCGGACGGTGCCCGCGGGGAGCGAGTCGAGCAGCAGCTGTCGCAGCTCGCCGCGCAGCACCTCGGGACTGCCGCCCGTACCGTCGTCCGGCAGGTCGAGCAGGATCTTCCCGTCCCGGTCCAGGACCCGCATCGCCTGACGTCCCTCCAGGACGATGCCGCGGAACTCGTCCATCAAGTCGGCCGACTGCAGGGCCAGTTGGCCGTTGTAGTCGCGGATGTCGAGCAGCCCGCCCTGCGTGCGCGCCGTCGCGGAGGACTCCGCCTCGTAGACCGTCGAGGGGATTCCGTAGACGTGCAGGACACGGGCGAGCGTGAGACCGCCGAGCCCGGCACCGATGATCGTGACGTGAGTGGTCATGGTAATTCCTCGCGTTTCGCGCCTGCCGGATGATCTCCGGCAGGATCTGTCCGAAACGTTCCAGACCCCGCCGACAAAGATCCGACAGCACAACGACACACGTCACCGACCACCGACAGCACACCGACACCACGGGCACGTCGTCGTCGTGGGGCTGCCGTGGGCTGCCGTGGTGCTGTCAGAGGTCAGCCCGGCTTGACCGCCCGCGTCGCGAAGTAGTGCGACAGGTATTGAGCGGACGCGTCGGACTGGTGCGGCGCTTCCGCGAAGCCGGTGAGGACGAACCCCGCGGCGAGCTGCCCGCCGATCTGGCCGGTGAGGGTGTGGCTGTATTCGAGAGCGGCATCCGCGCCGAACCTCGTGGCGCGTTCCTCGGCGGAGTACTGCGTGACATCGCTGTAGGGCAGCTTGTGTACGACGATCAGCTCGCCGCGCTCGTCGAGCGCCTCATGGTCGAACAGGTACACATCAGGGTTGAGGAAGCCCGCGAGCAGGGTTCCGCCCGGTCGCAGAACGCGGAAGCACTCCCGCCACACCGGTGCCAGGTCCGGTACGAACAGGTTGGAGACCGGGTGGAACACGACGTCGAACGTCGCATCGCCGAAAGCGCCGAGGTCGCGCATGTCGCCCAGGACGGTGCGCAGTTCGAGTCCGTCGCGCGCCATCACGAACTGGTCCTGGCCGAGCTGGCCGGGTGAGTTGTCGAACACGGTGACCCGTGCCCCCGCCGCGGCGAGGATCGGACCCTGCTGGCCACCGCCGGAGGCCAGGCACAACACGTCCTTGCCGGTCAGGTCCGCCGGCAGCCAGGAACGGTCGACCGGCTCGTGCCCGACGAGAACGATCGACCAGTCGCCCGTGCGGGCGCGCTCGACCTCCTCCGAACTCACCGGCCTCGACCACTCGTTGCCCTCTTGGACGTACTTGTCCCAGGCCACCCGATTGTGGGCGACGGGGTCGACACCACTGTCCTGCACGTTCAACTCCCTGCGGTACTGACAGTCCGGTGCCGCCAGCCAACACGATCGCGGAGTGCGGGCTCAACGGAATTGTCGGGCGGAGGGTCGGTCCAGGGCGTGACCCGTCGTCGCGTCCACGTGGGCCGGGATCTCCCCGTGCCGGTCGCCGACCGTTGACGTGCCCGTCGGTTCGAGGAGCAGGATCTCGGTGGGGACGGGCGCGTAGGGCTTGTGTTCCGTACCGCGTGGGACCGTGAAGACGCTGCCCTTGGGGAGGACGACCGTGTGCTCCCCCGCCGGCTCGCGCAGCGCGATGTGCAGTTCGCCGGCCAGGACCAGGAAGAACTCGTCGGTGTGGTCGTGGGTGTGCCAGAGGTGTTCGCCCTCGACCTTCGCGACGCGGACGTCGTAGTCGTTGACGGTGGCGACGATCCGGGGGCTCCAGTGGTCCGTGAAGGACGCGAGCGCGGCGGAGAGCGCGATGGGTGCGATGGGTGCAGTGGGTTCGCTGGATTCCATGGGGTCAGCGTGCGGGGTGTCGTATCCGGTGGACGAGTGCTAGGAATCGCACATGCCGCAAGGATCCTCTCAGCGTCCGCCCACCCGTCCGCATCGCGTCGCCGTCATCGTCGACGAGGGCACCAACCCCTTCGAAGTGGGCGTCGCCACCGAGCTGTTCGGGCTGCCCCGGCCTGAACTCGGGCTCTCCGGGCCGCTGTACGAGGTCCTGGTGTGCACGCCCGCGCGTGAGGTGCGGATGAACCACGGGTTCTTCACCCTCACCGGAGCGCACGGCCTGGACGCGGTGGACTCGGCCGACACCCTCGTCGTACCGGGGCGCCCCGACAACGTCGTACCGCGCGGGGTCGCCGTCCTGGACGCCATCCGGCGCACCCACGCGCGCGGGGCCCGTGTCATGAGCCTGTGCACCGGGAGCTTCGCGCTCGCCGAGGCCGGGCTGCTGGACGGGCGCCGGGCCACCACCCACTGGATGTGGGCCGACCGCTTCCGCACCCTGCACCCGCGCGTGCGGCTCGAACCGGACGTTCTCTTCGTGGACGACGGCGACATCCTCACCGCCTCCGGCAGCGCCGCCGCGCTCGACCTGGGGCTGCATGTCGTACGGCGTGACCATGGCGCCGAGATCGCCAACGCGGTCTCCAGGAGGCTCGTGTTCGCGGCCCATCGGGACGGTGGGCAACGGCAGTTCGTGGAGCGGCCGATTCCGGATGTGCCGGACGAGTCGCTCGCGCCGCTGCTCGCGTGGGCGCGGGAAAGGCTGGGGGAGCCGTTGACGGTGGCCGGGCTGGCCGTCCGCGCGGCCGTCTCCCCCGCGACTCTGCACCGGCGTTTCCGGGCGCAGCTCGGGACGACCCCGCTCGCCTGGCTCACCGGGGAACGGGTGGCACTGGCCTGCCGGCTGATCGAGCGCGGGGAGGAGCGGCTGAACGTGGTGGCCGCGCGGTGCGGGCTCGGCACCGGTGCGAATCTGCGCGTACGACTGCGGAAGGAGACCGGATTGAGCCCGTCGGCCTACCGACGGCGTTTCGGACCGGCTGCCGGGGAAGCCGTAATGTCATGAGATTCCTCGTACGCGATCGGATCCTCGGCTTCGGTGAGGATTACTGGATCGAGGACCAGCACGGCAACAAGGTGTTCCTGGTCGACGGCAAGGCCATGCGGATCAGGGACACCTTCGAGTTGAAGGACACGCACGGGCGCGTGCTCATCGACATCCACAAGAAGATGCTCGCCCTGCGCGACACGATGGTGATCGAACGGGACGGCGAGCCCCTCGCGACGATCAGACGCAAGCGGTTCTCGCTGCTGCGCAACCACTATCGGGTGTCCCTGGTGGACGGCACCGAACTCGACGTCAGCGGCAAGATCCTGGACCGCGAGTTCGGCGTCGACTACGACGGCGAGCTGCTCGCGCAGATCTCCCGGCGCTGGCTGCACATCCGGGAGACGTACGGCGTCGACATCGTCCGGGAGGACGCGGACGCGGCGCTGCTGATCGCGGTGGCGGTGTGCGTGATCCACCTCGCGGAGAAGGAACGGGAGGACTAACGCGCTTCCCGGTCGGCCGACTCACGGGCGCGGGTCCGGCGGCGTTCCCTCAGGTACTGGGCGAAGTTCATGCAGACGACGGTCAGTGCGGCGAGGACCGCGCTGGCCGTCCAGCTGGGAGGGGCGTCGTCCAGCCTGCCGATGAGCCAGACGAACAGCGTCATGGGGACCCATGAGATGAGCGCCCCGATGAGTACGCCCCGGGCACCGGTGGGCGCCTCGGAGTCGCGCGGCGCGATGTCGTAGCCGGTGCGCTCGTAGTGGGCCTGACGGCGGCGTTCGAAGCGCAGGAACGCCCAGAACAGCAGCCACGCGCACGTGCCGGTGAGGACGGTCTGCAGGAGACGGCCCCAGGCCGGGTCGGTGAAGACCGAGAGGGCCAGGGCGACGGGGGCCGCGATGAAAAGGGCCGCGACCGTCGCGCAGCCCGCCGCGTTCCGCGCGGCGAACACCAGCGGCCGGGGCGGCGGGTCCGCGCCGTCGAAGCTACGGTCGACGGCCCAGAAGGCGCGCCGTAGTGCGGCCCGCAGCCGCGTGGATCTGCCGCCCGCCTCGGACCCGTCGCCCGCCTCGGGTCTGCCGCTCACTCCGCGCGCCGCGGACGTTCCAGCCCCAGCACGCGGTCCTTGAGCGCCGGGAACTGTTCGCGCGTCACGGACACCCGCGCCGGGTCGAATTCCACCGTGAGGACCTCCTCGCCGGCGCCCGCCTCCGCGAGAACCTCGCCCCAGGGATCGACCACGATCGAGTGACCGGCCTGGGGAACTCCGGCGTGCGTGCCGGCCGTTCCGCATGCGAGGACGAACGACTGGTTCTCGACCGCGCGGGCCTTGGCGAGGAGGGTCCAGTGGGAGCGGCGGCGTTCGGGCCAGCCCGCGGGGAGGACGAGGGTCTCGGCGCCGGCGTCGACGAGGCCGCGGAAGAGTTCGGGGAAACGGAGGTCGTAGCAGGTGGCAAGACCGATGACCGTCTGGGGCAGACGGACCGTCACCAGTTCGCTGCCCGCGCCCATCAGCACGGCCTCGCCCTTGTCGAAGCCGAAGCGGTGGATCTTGCGGTAGGCGGCGGCCAGTTCGCCGGAGGGGGAGAAGACGAGGGACGTGTTGTAGAGGGAGCCGGACCCCGCGGCAGAGCCGCTGTCAGATGCTGTCCGTTCGGGGATCGAGCCCGCGTGCAGCCAGACGCCCGCGTCGCTCGCCGCCTTGGCCATCGCCTCGTGGGTCGGCCCCTCCAGCGGCTCCGCCTCGCTGCCGAACAACTCGTAGGCGAACGCGCCCGTGGTCCACAGCTCCGGCAGGACGACCAGATCGGCACCGGCCTGCTCGCGGACGAGGGACGCCATCCGCCCCCGACGAGATTCGACCGATTCGCCCTCTTCTACGGCGATCTGGATGAGAGAGGCGCGCACACTACCACCGTCCTGGCATTCGAGCCGTTCACACGGGCCTACGATCGTCACACGAAAGCACTGCCGGGGTGCCTCACAGCAGCGTAACTTAGCGTTCCAAGACGCCCGCCGACAGCCACCTCCCGCTGGCAACGACGCCTGCCACCCGACCTGTACCGACCTGTACCGACCGCCGAGGGGTCCCGTTCCGTGAGTCTGCATCCCACTCTCCAGCCCTACGCCGACGCCTGGACCCACTCCATCGAAGCGATATCCGAGCTGGTGACCCCGCTCGTGGAGGGAGAGTGGAACCGGCGAACGCCGTGCCCGGGCTGGTCGGTGCGCGATGTGGTCTCGCACGTCATCGGGCTGGACAACGAGATGCTCGGCGACCCGCGTCCCATCCACACCCTCCCGCGCGACCTCTACCACGTCACCAACGAGCACCAGCGGTACATGGAGATGCAGGTCGACGTGCGCCGCCACCACACGGCGCCGGAGATGACGTCGGAGCTGGAGTACACGATCATCCGGCGCAACCGGCAGCTGCGGAACGAGTCGCGGGAGCCCGGCCGGAAGGTGCGCGGCCATGTCAGCACCGAGGTCACGCTCGAAGAGTCCATGCGGACCCACGCGTTCAACGTGTGGGTGCACGAGCAGGATCTGCGCACCGCCCTCGGCCGCCCCGGGAACCTCGACTCGCCCGGCGCGCACATCGCCCGTGACGTGCTCCTCGCCGCGCTCCCGAAGGTGGTCGCCGACGACTCGGGCGCACCGCGCAGTTCGGCGGTCGTCTTCGACGTACACGGTCCGATCGAGTTCCTCCGTACGATCCGCGTCGACATCCAGGGCCGCGGCTCCCTGGAGACGGCCCCCGCGCTCGGCCCCGCCGCCACCCTGATCCTCGACTGGGAGACGTACGTCCGGCTGGCCTGCGGTCGGGTCCCCCTCGAATCGGTGTCGGACCGCGTGAAGGCGGACGGCGATCCGGAGCTGGCGGCGTCGATACTGCGCAACTTCGCGGTCACGAAGTAACACGACCAAGTCAGTTACCGGGAGCGGGAATTCGTTGTCGGTGATCGGCCGAGTGCGGCCCCGGCCTCCGCCGCGTGTCCGACGTGACGTCCATCAGAACCGAGAACTCAGAACCAAGAACTCAGAACCGAGAACACCGAGCCCGGAGACTGTCCTCCCCGACTCACCCGGATCGCCTTCCGCGGTCCTCTCTCCGGGGAGCGCGCGACCCGGATCGTACGGCGGCCGGCCGCCCCGACCCGCGAGCGCCTCGACCGGCACCGGGCCCAATGGATGGGCTACCGGGGCGTGTTGGGCCTCGCCCACCTCACCCTCGTACCGGCGTAAGAAAGTCGTGTGAGAGTCGTATGAGTGAGAAGGGGCGTGGGGCGACGGGCGTGGGACAGCACCGGCACGCACCCGTCACCCGCTCCACCCCGGCAGGACTACGCGGGCACGTGCACCGTCTCCACCCGGCTCGCCACCAGCCGCTCGCGCTCGCGGCGGGCCGCCCTGCGCCGTAGCCGCAGGATCTGGCTGACGCCGA
>Ga0307509_10007035_pt1 | contig 14878 bp, 11 predicted proteins | sample 10_EM_MG_FD_202245 | JGI IMG/M metagenome (GOLD analysis project Ga0307509, IMG submission 202245) | Populus trichocarpa ectomycorrhiza microbial communities from riparian zone in the Pacific Northwest, United States - 10_EM | ecosystem: Host-associated > Plants > Roots > Unclassified | place... | reverse complement strand
GAGAGGAAACATCATCAAAAGAAGACGAAATCCATCAACCCAGAGTGAAGAAAGCCCAAAGGGATAAACCTAAGGGAAGGGGAGTGTAGAGGAGGTATGACTCCACCCCCTAGAGCGAACTCATAACAGGGGGTGGAGAAAAGAAAAGTGGTGATAATCTCGTGGTGTTGAGATTTCAATCGCCGGGTGTGTAGAGGAGACGGAGGATGTGATTTAGTTACCTTTTTTTTCTTTTTTTTCTTGTTTTTTTTTTTGAATCATGTGATTATTGATTTAGGTACAAAATCCTGCATGCAGCTCGCGCTATGGCATATAAAAAACCTTAATTCCAAAAACTAACAAAGGAAAAAACAAAATTCAAACAACGCGTGCAAAACTCTCCAAGCGGGATCATCAGAACCCTGTCGGATCGCCAACAATGACTAACAAAACAAAAGTAAAGTAAAATCCTCCTTATACCAATAAGAAAAACACTCGCAAGTAATAAAAATCTCCTCGCCGTACCTGCCCACTGCCGCAGTCAAATAGAAACAAAAGAAACTCATAAACTGTATAGAAAATACCCTGAGGAGAAACTCGAGCAGGGGAGTTTTTTTTGAAGTAGCAACACCTAGAAGGCCGGGGCCGAGCTAGGGAGTTTTTGTGTTAAGCACTATCTGAGCCCGAACCCGGCTCAGGAGTAGCAGTATTGGCTCGAAAGCGCAGCATGGTTGGAGGAAAACCCGTGCGAGTAGTGTAGAGATACTCAGCCAACCCCCTCAGAAGTGGAACCGAGAGCCAAAGGGGACCGTCAGGGCCAATGTCGTCCACACCTGAGAGATAGGTGAGGCGAGGGTGGGCCTTAGGAGGGCAGTCGAGAATCGCGTGATGGAAGGACTCATCGCCTTCCTCACAGAACGGGCAGAGTGTGCTGGAGTCCCTGCTCCTCCAGGATACATGCGCGGCAAGGTAGCTGGCACCCGAACGCATCTGGTGGATGCGGCCACATATAAATCGAGGAAGGCCAGTAAAGGCATGGGGAGTGAGGCAGGCACTATAAGGATACAGGAGGGGCACTGGCGGACTCAAGTCCAGCCAGTCAGCGAGGAGTGACTGTAACAGAGGAGCTCTGAGGGCTTGGTAGGTGATGGAAGGTATCCTCGACAGCGGGAGCGCTACGAGATCGGTTGAGGCGAGTGGGAGGATAGGGATTTCCTCAATGAGGTCTGAAACCTCGTGACATAGGGAGTCTAGTGGTAGGTGCTTGGCTGAGTTAACCGCCGGGCCAAGCCATGAAGTAAGGTGGACGGCCTTGGGGGAGCCTCCAAGGAGAAAGCGATGATCGTCCGCAGGACGGCCCTGGTCGCAGGTGAGCACAGATTCGGGTATTCGGGCGGTGGCAGGGTTGAATTCCGAAGGGGCGCAGACCAAGCGGATGGCAGCTGACCGACGGCGGTGTTTGCAGATGGAGGAGATGGGTGGTAGTGAGGCCTCGCGGTACAAAGCGCCGAGGGCGGTCGTGTAAACGCAATTAGTTGTCCATCGGAGCACCACATGCCAGAACGAGTTGAGTTTTTTAAGAGTGGCTGTGTCCGGAACAAACAGGTCGCAGCCGTAGGTCAGGATAGGAAGAATGGCGCCGAAGACTAGCTTTCTGTTGCACCAGGAGGAGAGGCCTTTGCCAGCTGCACTGAGCTGTCGGATTGTAGTGAAAGAGGCTTTGGCTAGTGCCAGACGTCTCAGGAAATGAACGGAGGAGTGTAGAGTAGGGGTGAGCCAATAGCCAAGCCACCTTACAACTTGGGAGGGTGGAAAAAGCATGTCATTAATCACAATGGGGGCGAAGGAAACATCCGAACGGTCCTTAGGGGTTCTCCAGTGAATGAGTTCAGTTTTGGGGACAGAAAAAGCCACCCCCAAGTCGGCACCCTGCCTTTGGATAGTGCTGAAATAGTATTGAAGAGCGCGGATATTCGAACGTACCGAGTCCGAGCCAACCGTGATAGTGAGGTCGTCGACGTATGAAATCGCTAGACCTTGAGGGAGAGTCGGGTGGAGGCTGGCTATATAAAGCACAAACATGAGAGGAGAAATCGGAGAGCCTTGAGGAGTGCCAACGGCCACCGGGCAGAAAACCTTAGGCGCGCCTTGGAATATGAGTTGGCACTGGCGTTTGGAGAGGAAAGACTTGATCCAGGCAACCAGGTACGCGGAGACACCTCCTCTGGCGAGAATGGTAGCCAGCTTGTTTGCGCAGACATTGTCAAATCCACCTTTTACATCCAGGAAGAGCGTTGAAACTTTGAAGGAAGCAGCCTGAACTAGGCGGACTTCATGGGTCAGAGTAGCGACAGCGTCGAAACAGCCCAGACCGGCTAGAGACCCACACTGGTTGGGATGTAAGAGCCCCAGGGAACGGGCGGCGGAGGCAAGACGCAGAGCAGAAAGTCTTTCGAGGATCTTGGAAACAGTTTCGAGCAGGACAATAATTCGAAAGGAAGAAGGTGTACGGTAATCAGGCTTGCCTGGTTTGTCCACGACAATACCGTTGGCCTTCTTCATGGCCAGTGGGTGGTACCCGTGGGTAAGGAGAGGAGTGAACAAAGATGGAAGGAGCCGCTCGTTGGCCTTCTGGACTTGCTTCCAGATAGAGTAAGGAATGCCACTTGGGCCAGGGGCCGACGTGTTGGAGGATTTCCAAAGTGCGGAGGACACTTCTGCTGGTAGAACTGGAGGGACGTCTTTAAACGCGGGAAGGATTAGGGGAGAAGGAGGAGAGGGCTGTCTTTGTACCTATTTTTTTTTCTTTTTTTTTTGAATCATGTGATTATTGATTCAGGTACAAAATCCTGCATGCAGCTCACGCTATGGCATATAAAAAACCTTAATTCCAAAAACAAACAAAAAAAAATAACAAAAATTCAAACAACGCGTGCACAAACTCTCCAAGCGGGATCATCAGAACCCTGTCGCATCGCCATCGATGACTAACAAAAGAAAAGTAAAGTAGAGCCCTCCTTATAACTCATAAGAAAAACACTCATAAGTACTAAAAAACCTCCCCGGCCTGCCTGTCTACCGCCACAGTCAAACAGAAACAAAGGAAACTCATAAAACGTAAAGAAAATAGCCTGAAGATACACTTAAGCAGGGGAGTTTGAAAAAGCAATACCCGGATGGCCGGAGCCGAGCCCGGGAGTTTCGTGTTAAGCACTACCTGAGTCCGAACCCGGCTCAGGAGTAGCAGTATCGGCTCGAATGCGCAACATGGTTGGAGGGAAACCCGTGCGCATAGCGTAGAGATACTGGGCGAACCCTCTGAGGAGGGGAACAGAGAGCCAGAGGGGACCGTCAGGGCCGATGTCGTCCACACCTGAGAGATGGGTGAGGCGAGGGTGAGCCTTAGCGGGGCAGTGGAGAATAGCGTGTTGGAAGGACTCATCGTCTTCCTCACAGAACGGGCACAGTGTGCTGGGGTCCCTGTTCCTCCAGGAGACATGCGCGGCAAGGTAGCTGGCACCCGAACGCATCTGGTGAATACGGCCACATATGAATCGAGGAAGGCCGGTAAAGGCGTGGGGAGTGAGGCAGGCACTGTAAGGATATGAGAGGGGTACTGGCGGACTTAGGTCTGACCAGTCGGCGAGGAGTGACTGTAGCAGAGGAACTCTGAGGGCTTGGTAGGTGACGGAGGGTATCCTCGACAGCGGGAGTGCCACGAGGTCAGTTGAAGCGAGAGGGAGGATAGGGATTTCCACAATGAGGTCTGAAACCTCGTGACACAAAGAGTCTAGTGATAGGTGCTTGGCGGAATTGACCGCCGGGCCAAGCCAATAAGTAAGGTGAACGGCTTTGGAGGAGCCACAGAGGAGAAAGCGATGATCGTCCGCAGAGCGACCCTGGTCCCAAGTGGGCACAGATTCGGGTATCCGAGCGGTGCCAGGGTTGAATTCCGAAGGGGCGCAGACCAAACGAATGGCAGCTGACCGACGTCGGTGTTTGCAGATAGAGGAAATGGGTGGTAGCGAGGCCTCCCGGTACAGAGCGCCGAGGGCGGTGGTGTAAAAGCAATTAGTTGTACACCGGAGTACCACGAGCCAGAACGCGTTGAGTTTTTTAAGAGTGGCTGAGTCCGGTCCAAAAAGGTCACAGCCATAGTTAAGAATAGGAAGGATGGCGCCGAAAACTAGCTTTCTGTTGCACCAGGAGGAAAGCCCTTTGCCAGCTGCACTGAGCTGCCGGATTGTAGTGAAAGAGGCTTTGGCTGATGCCAGTCGTCTCAGGAAATGAACGGAGGAGTGTAAAGTAGGGGTGAGCCAATAACCAAGCCACCTCACAACTTGAGAGGGTGGAAAGAGCATGTCGTTGATCACAATGGGGGTGAAGGAAACATCCGAGCGGTCCTTCGGAGTTCTCCAGTGAATGAGTTCAGTTTTGGGGACAGAAAAGGCCACCCCCAGGTCGGCACCCTGTGTTTGGATGCAGCCGAAATAGTATTGAAGAGCTCGGATGTTCGAACGAACAGAGTCCGAGCCGACCGTGATGGTGAGGTCGTCGACATATGAAATCGCCAGACCTTGGGGGATAGTAGGGTGGAGGCTGGCTATGTAGAGCACAAAAAGGAGAGGAGAGATCGGAGAGCCTTGAGGGGTGCCAACAGCGACCGGGCAGAAAACTTTAGGTGCGCCTTGGAATATGAGTCGGCACTGGCGTTTGGAGAGGGCAGACTTGATCCAGGCAACTAAGTAAGCGGAGACACCTCCTCTGGTGAGGATAGTAGCCAGCTTGTTTGCACAGACGTTGTCAAATCCACCTTTGACATCCAGGAAGAGAGTAGATACTTTGAAGGAAGCGGCCTGAAGCAGGCGGACTTCATGGGTGAGAGTAGCGACAGCGTCGAAACAGCCCAGACCGGCCAAGGACCCACACTGATTGGGGTGCAAGAGGCCAAGGGAGCGGGCGGAGGAGGCAAGACGAAGAGCAGATAGTCTTTCGAGGATCTTTGAGACAGTTTCGAGGAGAACAATAATGCGAAAGGAAGCAGGTGTACGGTAATCAGGTTTGCATGGTTTATCCAGGACAATACCGTTGGCCTTCTTCATGGCTAAGGGGTGGTAACCGTGGGTGAGGAGAGCAGTGAAGAGAGACGGAAGGAGCCGCTCGTTGGCCTTATGGACCTGCTTCCAGATAGAGTAAGGAATACCACTCGGGCCAGGGGCTGACGTGTTGGAGGATTTTCGAAGTGCGGAGAACACTTCGGCTGGTGAAACTGGAGGGACATCCTTAAACGCAGGAAGGATGAGAGGAGGAGGAGGAGAGGGTCTAGGAGGGAAGCAATGTTGTAGAAGTGTATTATTGATTTCGGTGGGGGAGGCGGCGTTCTCGAGGGTTGGGAAACAATAAGGGGCTCTGCCGGCAGCAATCCTTCTGGCATCCCAGACTCATCGCGAGTCGACGTTGGCCAGAAACTGCGACCAGTGGACTCTTTTGGCAGATTGGATAGCCTTGAAATACGTGTTGCGAGCCACACGGGCCAGGGCTGGCGAGGTCTGATTCTTCCTCATAAGACGGGAGGTATGGTGATGGATGCGTCGTAGCTATGTAAGTTCTAAGGTCCACCACGGTTTAGAGTAGAAGGAGGGGCGTTTGGTCGGGGTGTTGGAGGTGACGAGGTGTGTGATCCTGGCAAGGCAGTCATCGAACCATAGGTCTAGTGAGTGCGGAGAGGGGAGAGCGGGGGAAGCTGTAAACGTAAGATCGGTGAGCAGCGGGGAGATGTGATTCCAATCCGTGTACTTCCAGTTAAGGCCCTTGGGCGGGGGTTTCAGGAGTGGAGTGGAGAGAATGATTGTGAGGGCGGTGTGATTCAGAACCGGTTAGCGGGAGAGAGGGGTTCCAGGAGGTAAAAAAAGGAAGCAAAGCAGTATTGGCAAAGGACAAGTCAAGAACTGCAGGGCGATGATTAGAGGTGAACGGAAACCTAGTGTAGACTCCGGGCATATTGAGGAGAGAAAACAACTGCGCCGATGCTTTGTCAAAATAATGTGAACTTATAAACTGATGGTAGTTGGAAAGCAAACGAGTCGGGTCGGAAGCATAGTGATGAATGTTGAGATCCCCAAGAACAAGTGTAGGATAATCATACTGAGGAAACAAATCAACAGGAGAAACTGACCTAGTGTGACCACTAGGGATGGAGTAAGCATTGTACAAACGAAACAAATTATGAGAAGTATCAAAAAGTCCCTCAGGGGAGTGAAAATTCACTGCCATGAGGTCGCCCCTTTCAAAAAACAATGGAAGAATAGAAATAACACTTAATAGCCTTTCGTGAACATAAGTTGCCACTCGGGGCTTATAGCTGTCAGTTGCTGGAGGAAAAAAACATTTATAGTTGCGAAAAACAGGAGGACAGTTCCTCCAAAGAGGAATATCCTGAAGAGCCACAATATGAGGAGAACTTTCTACCGAAGTAAAAAAACTAAGAAGAGTTTGAAAAACATTACTGCTACCGAGACAATTACTAGGTCAAATACGTTATAGTTATCCTACCTTGGGTTCTGCGTTCAGAGGTGTCAACCTAACACTCCTCTCCTGCACCATGGTTAGGACGGCACTACACTGGCAGACGCAGCCAGACTTACGTCCCCTCAGAAAAGAAATTGTTTTGGAGCCCTCCTTGTAACCCCGTATATGTCGCAGCCATCAGTCTGACCGGATCCCTTTGGCAGGATATATGAGGGAAGACCTTTGGCGAGCTTCTTCAGGTGGTTTGAGCCAAATCGTTCGACGTCCTATAAGGTTACTGAACACTAAAGACATTCCTTGCAAAAGTGATCACTAAGTAACAGGACGTTTTTAAGGAAAATGGTTAGGCAAGCTCATTCTATACTCCACGCTCCGGCGAAGAAAGTCGCAGAAGTGCCTAGTGTTGTTGAAAGAAGTAGTTTGTGAAATCAAACATATTTGCACTTACATACATCAATAGTATTCCTCAAATACTGACAGAACCATACGATAACGATACGACTATAGAGAGATCGTAGCCATCGACATGATTATCGAGACAAGTCTATCTTATGCCTCACAGCTGTGGAGTGCAGGATACACCTGCAATGCGGAGAGGTTGGATAACAAAGTTGACCCCTTTGTTGGTTCAATTATGGAGACTATTATGCATATGCAACCCACCATTTGAGTTTTCTACCAATTATATACTGCCATGCGATTCTGGGATAAGCTTTATGTCTTACCAACTTATCATCATGAACCTCAAGTGTGAGGCGCAGTGTTGAGAGAGAGGATTAGGGGGATGGTGAAGAGGATGAAGGAGTTGGAAGGGAGGGTTTTGGTGAGGTCTGCAGCGGAGATGGGTTTGCCTAAATTGAGTACAAAAGATACTGTTGGACACAGTGCAAATACTGTCGACAATACCTTATTTAGGGCCCCGATCGCACCAAAGGCCTTGCTACGGAATGTGCCAAGGTGGGCACAGGTGGTGGCAGAGGGGGAAATAGAAAAAAGTTGAGGAAGAGTTGGGAAGAGCGCCTGACCCTGTAGTGAGACGGGGCAATGTTGCACCAGTGATGGTTAAGGTGAGTGGTGTGAGGTAGTATGATGAGATTGCTGGAGTTGTTGAGGAATTAAAGGAGTCTGGTTTTGTGGTGTACCGGGAGGGGAAATGGTTGGTTGGGGAAGAAGAGAGGAATAAGAGGATAGAGCAGGACTATATGTTGGCTATGGTATTGGTTAAGGTAATAGATAGAGAGAGGGTAGGGGAGTTGTGTCAAGCTAGACCATGGGTAGGTTCAGTTTGGTGTTCTGTTAGGAAGTTTGTGGCAGTGCTGGTGAGGCGCAAGGAGGCTGGGTGGGTTAGGGTTAAGGATAGACTTGATGAGAGAATAGGAATGGTAGAGTAAGGGTTGACTAAGGTCAACAAGGAGCAGAGGGAAGAGGTGAGAGGGTTTGAGGAAGGAATGGGTAACAGGTTATCGGCCATGAAATCATGAGTCGAAAACATATTGGCAGATGGCATAGAGGTTATGGTGGCTGGAGTGGGTCAGTTTAAACAGGACGTTTTGGAAAGACTAGTTGGAATAGAGAGAACAGTGGTTATACATCATGGTCCTGGGAGGGGTGGGAGGTTCCAAGTATTTGAGCTAAGAGTTATGAGAGAAGATTGATTATGGTCTCAATGATTGTTTTTGGCAAGGTCCGAAAGGGATTTATGACTTTAGGCATTGTATACAGAGGGCGATATACATTAGAGTAGCATAGGTGCCCTAAATGGAAAAATGTTTATAAAAAAAGGATATTTGTTTTCGTACAAGACAGGGGTGATTTACCACCAGAATGATCCCTGTCTTATACGAAAACTTTTTCTTTTTTTTTCTTCTTTTCCTTAATAACCTTTTGTCATTTCAGGCATCCATCCTACTCTAAAGTGTATTGCCCTCTGCATACAATGCCTGCAGTTCTAAAACCCTGCAGAACTTGCCAAAATAACTTGCCTCAAACCAAACCCCCTGGTTCACCACAGATCAGTCAGTGCTGAAATGGCTCCTCCGCACTTGTCCTTGGCACCAGCCTTCCAAGCCCACAGGCTGCACCAGAATCGCCATGCTTCAACCTCTGCAAAGCAACCAAGGAAACTCAATACAGGTTCTATCAACAATATCCCCATAAAACAACCAACAACCCCAAACTCAACCCTATCACCTCAAACTCCTCTCTAGTGATCCAATAGCAGATGTAGGAAATAAAAGAAAAATCTGCACACCTGGCCGTTAACCTGAACCCTGCTTTCCCAATTCAACGCTATCGGGCAATAGTGCCATACACGTACTTGTTATATGGTATTGTATCATAACTCTTCCAGGTACCCCCAATTGTAAATGCACTATATAAAAAGTGTGTTTATCAGGACCCCCAAAGGAATAACATACCAACTCCCTATCTATCCCACCCAAAGAACTAAGCCCAAATCTCTATCATCTTTAAGACCTATAGCTAAATAGGGTGTTTGGGCCAACCTCCACACTAGGCACTACAGTTGGTAAAACCAAAACTCTTACTACTAACCTCTTGCTAATCATAATACCAAATGGTAAACCTACTCCCTCAAGCAAAATAAATACTTCATCAGCATAACCTTTAGCCCTAATGGCTGCACACTCCTAACCCAACATTGCTTGCTCCTTGAACCAAACACAAATTGAATCTCCCACAATGGGGACAACAGAATTTATCCAAGTTTGACTGATATATGTAGACCATCCTCTCAGACAAATACCAATACTCAAGACAGCAATGAATATCACCTCACTCTACCCATGGTCTTAGCATAAGCTTCGCAATACTTGCTCAGAGCCACTAGGCCCCTGCTCCTACAGGCTGACCACTTATAGCCTGAACTTCCCCCTGCAGTCATGCGGCTCTAGAGGCATGCCAAACTTGCAAAGCTCCCTGTCAGAATAAATCTTCACACAGGATATAACCCACAGCCGAGGCCAGGGCTGACCTGTCATATTCTCAGCTGAAACACACTTACTGGCTTGACCCCTCTTGTCGCTTAAGCGAATCCTGTTTATAGTCTTTTATTACAAAGACCATAGGAAAGTGTAACGGGGGCATCCACTAAAGAGGTTAACTCTAAGGTTATGACAGCACCAAAACTCAAAGTAGAAGATAAAAATAGAGTAAATAATTCATGAAGAATCAAAACAGTAAAACTTAAGATAATTAAGCTGAAAGCTTGACTCAATAAGTTGTCTCAAGAAAAGTTGGTTATCTAAGTAGAATGCTGAACGCTTCAACTTCAGTAGATATAAGATTTAAGCCGTTGGCATTCACCACTACTCTGACCTTGTGTGAACACCCTTTCCTTCTGAGGGCTATCTGAGGTCTACCCTCTATCAGGAATTATTATGCTAAAAGTATTTTACCAGCTCAGGTAGTGTAACAGAGGCACACTATACAGTGGTGAACTCTAAGGTTGCGACTGCACCAAATACTCAAAGTAGAAGATAAAGATGAGGTAAATAATTCAAAAGAATCAAATGGTAAAACTTAATATCGTTAAGCTCGAAGCTTTACTGAATTAGTTCCCTCGATGAAAAGTGGGTTATCGAAGTAGAATACCAAACGCTTAAAATTAAGTAGATATCAGATTTAAGCCTTTGACATTCACAACTACTCCGACCTTGTGCGAGTACCCTGTCCTGCTCAGGGCTTGTCCGAGGTCTACCCTCCTTCCATCAGGAAAAAATCTCAATTCTGCATCCTGAAGTAGAGTTTACGTTGGGAAGAGCCTGTGGTACATTGGAAGACATCTGAAGTCTTCCAATGGCATCCACGCGCATCCTGTTAACTTGGTCAATTCGTTTTCAGCAAAAATGGACATGTTAATTATGTCCGATACGGTTCATTTTTTAAATATAGACACTTTGAATAGGATATTATTTAGTCAGCGAACGCGTTTTGGCTAATTATCATTTTTCAATTTTCGTCCCTCATTCCTGTCTCCAGAGGCCTTCAGAAGCATAGTGTGCATAGGGTGTAAACTGATATTTCTTGCTGATGGCAGGAATTATCCTGTCAGAAGTATCGGACCAACTCGGGTAGACTTAACTCCGTCAATAGGATATGAGTTTCTGCAATGCATCTCCAATACAACCGTAAGTGGAAAAACTCTTCCTATTGAAGTCATACCAGTTGCTAACTGTTATGACAATAACCGGAATCAATACCTAGGTGGTTGTTAGGTATACCGGAAGGCTTAGCCTTCCTTTAGCCAATAAAGACCGATGGTTACCCTACCTCAGGATTCTGAGTTCAAAAGGACAAGCCAACACTGCCCTCCCACACCAGCGTTGGGACAGCAGTACAACGGCAGACACTGCCGTAGTTGCGTCCCCTCACCAAAGACATAGTCATTAGAACCCTCCTTGTAACCCTGTATACTTCGCGGCCATCCGTCTGACCGGATCCCGTTCACAGGGTATATGATGAAAGGCCTTTGGCGAGCGTATGCAAGTGCTTCCAGCCAGATCGGTCGACATCGCATAAACTTACTGAGCACTAAAGACGAGAGTCACGAAGGTGGTCACTAAGTAACAGGACGTTTTTACAGACAATGGTTAAGCAACACATTCTATACTCCACACTCCCGCGAAGTAAGTCGCAGAAGTGAATGGTGTTGTTGGATGAGATAGTTTGAGGAATCAAACATACCCTCACGCACATACGTCACTAGTATTCTTCGGATACTGACGGAACAATATGATAACAATATGACTATGGAGAGATAATGGCCATTGCTGCGATTATCGGAACAAGTCTATCTTATGCCTCGCAGCTGTGGAGTGCAGGATACATCTGCAATGCTCAGAGGTTCGCTAACAAAGCTGGCTCTTTTGTTGGTTCGATCATGGAGACCATTCTGCGTATACAATGGTAAACAACACTCCATGCCGATGAAGATAGATCATGACCAATGGACTGATTTATGGGAGCACCATCAGGAAAGTTCATGGTACTGCGATTCACAAGTCAAGTGAGATAACAGAATTGTCAGAGTCAAATGGTGTTCGCACTCTTAGGAGGAATGGGAGTTTGTTAGCAGGTACTTAGTTAGTATGAGAACTAGATATAGCCCTCAACCAGCCAGACGCAGTATATAAATATTGAGGTGCCTCCCGAGCTATTTGAACATCATCAAGCAACGGAGAAGAGATCTTATCAATATAAAATGTTTACACTCAAAAATCTTTTATCACTTTACCAACCTCTACTTTAGACATTGAGCCTTCCTAGACAATATCAGTCTATGATAAAGATTATCGGCCTAAGTTATCTCGCAATCCTTTGTGATAGGCTCCCACCTAACAGTGGTGGACTCACTGGCACAGTGGTAGTTTAGTCTATAGAAGCTATGGAGTCCATAATTGAATCTATGCAACTATCTAAAGTGATAAATTGGCATACAAGCTCCCCCTGTGAGATGTAGCCGATTGTAACTGCTCCCTGAGGGTAGCGGTCTTGCAAAGGGATATCGGTATTGACTCTAACCAAACCAATGGGATAAACAAGATCAAGTACCTGAGACGCCAACAAGTAATTGAATAGACTCTATTACTTTATCGAAACTACTAAGGGAAGGCCAAGTGCTGTAGGACTGTGCAAAGCTCAAAGATTCTCGAATGGAACCGCATAGAAGATAACTGTTCAGCCAAGTATATTGAAAACTCTCTCTGTCGAAGTCTGATCTCTCTAAGTTCGGAGATATACAGGTCTTTAAATACACTTGCAAGAATCCATCTTGCATCAATCAAATCCAAATCCTAAGGTATCAAATGATACCTAACCCATAAACAATCAAACAATAAAGAAGGCTTACAAACTTCCAGAGTCTGTATCCTGAAACAATACATGTAACAAATAACAAAACTTACAAGCCTCCCAAACTCGTATCCTAAAACAAAACATAAAAGAAACAAACAAAGCATACAAGTCTCTTGAACTCGTATCCTGAAACAATACATAAAACAAATCCATACCTAAACTGGTAACCTGTACCGGTTACACCGATGATGGTTGGCTAAATGGAAGCTACCCATTGCCAGCCTCTCGGGACATACTCTACTTTGATAAGACTCATACCTCTAGAGCCGATTGACAACACATAGTAATACTACAAATCAAGGGGAGAAGGTCCCTGCTGGTTACTGAGGTATTTGTCCCAAAAGCGCCCTGGCCTCCTTGGACGACCTAAGTACCACGAGGAAGACTACCCTACTACCCGTAGGCTAAGATAGACTCCTAGGTGCTGGAGAGACCATATATGGATGACCACCATTTTGGCTGTTACCCATACTCCCCTTATATATCCTGCGAACGACATTCAGTCGGACCGATGGCAACGACGTCTACGGTGTTATAGCAGCCGCTCCAATGACCTCTTTTTACTAGCAAACGAGCAACTACACAGCTGTCTGCCTATGACGCGCCGTCCCAATGCTTGGGCCAGAGGTGGGTATTAGCAAAGCCCACCAAAGTTGAATAGAATGTTCGGGCCACCCTTCTTGAGGTCAGGGGGCTCCCTGCGCACATGTATGTGTGCCAATGAACATCTAAGAGCCCATACAATGTGAGGCAATCAACCTCTAATTTCTAGGATGACTTTGCCGGTGAAGGTAGGGTAACTTGGATTCCTCAGTAGGGTAACAGGGACCCATGGGCATAATGGCCAAATTCTGAAGGTAGGGTTAATTTGTCCTCTTATGCCTTTAACCCCTCCGGAAGTCCTCCAAGCGACCACAAAAGTCATCTCGGAGATCCGTGTAACACTCCCATAAATTCCTGGACTTTATGCGAACTCACTCCTGAAAGGTTACCCTGCCTTGTAGAGTACCCAAGGCTACTCAACTATCCCCTAGGCATTTTCCTAGGTTAACCAGCTATTTGTATACTAAGTATATGAGACCATACCACCTCTGGTTACCACTTGGTATACCATTTGGGCTAAGGTGGTAGTTATTGTAGCTACCTAATGTAGGGTTGTTACACTACTCCCCTCTCCTCTTGGTCTGTTCTCAGACCGTCATCGTCATCTCTTAGTTCCCCTGTTTGGATTGTCTATAACCCTGTGCTCTCTATGTTTAGACAGATACCTCTCATGCAGCTGTTACAATGCTTGGATTGCAGTATCTTGTAACATTTTGAATGGTTCCCAAGAATTCTCTTCTGGACCGTACCCTTCCCAAGCAACCATATATTGCACAAAGCGGTGTGGAAATTTTGACTTAGGATTCCCATACCATTGGCTATCAACCACTTCCGCAACAACATAACTAGGCTCATTATCCACTGTGTCAGGTGTTGGAATTATCCTTTGAGGCCTACCCACAGGATGCTGATGATAGGACTTCACCAGACCAACATGGAATACAGGATGAATGTCCCGGCTTTCCGGCAGCTGAACCTCATAGGCCCTAGACCCAACCTTGCGTTTGACAACAAAGGGTCCAAACATCTTATGGTCTAGTTTTTCCATAGGCCTTTTTGTACGGAGGTTCTTGCGGTTTAGTATAACCCCATCCGCGTTCTCAGCTCTGCCCTGCATGACATCTTCTAATATAACATACTCCGGAGCAGGCTGTCTCTTTTGATCATGTCATTTCCGTTGTCTTCCCTGTGCCTGCTGTATTGTTTCTCGGATCTCTTGCCATGTGCCTTCCCAATCCTTCACAACAAGTTCGCTGTCTGGGTGTATTCCTTTGTTATCCCACACTATCCCTGACCACTAAGTCTGTGGGGAGAATCCATAATTTATTTTCAAGGGACTTCCCTTGGTGATTCCGACATTGAAGTATTGTACCCATGTTCTGCGAAGGGCAACAGAGATACCCAATCGTCTTGCTGATATGAACAATAACTTCTTAAATATTGTTCTAGTGTCTGATTAAACGTTTCAGTTTGACCATCACTCTCTGTGTAGAATGGAGTAGAGAGTTGAGCTTTACTTGCAATAATTGCATGAGGCTTGTCCAAAACTTAGACGTGAATCCGTTATCGCGGGCAGAGACACTTAATTCAGGAAGCCCATGAAGGCGCCAGATTTCTTTCACCAATGTCAAGGCCAATTCCTTAATGTGTTCCTCCGTCCTTAGCAGTATAAAATGTGCCATGTAACGGGGGCACCCTATAGAGAGGTGAACTCTAAGGTTGCGACCGCACCAAAACTCAAAGTAGAAGATAAAGATAGAGTAAATTATTCACGAAGAATCAAAACGGTTAAACTTAATATGGTTAAGCTGAAAGCTTCACTCAATAAGTTCTCTCGAGGAAAGTTGGTTATCGAAGTAGAATGCCAAACGCTTAAACTTAAGTAGATATCAGA